>WBZQ01000830.1_pt1 | contig 22917 bp, 19 predicted proteins | sample 5204251 | NCBI WGS metagenome assembly WBZQ01 (sample SAMN12412402, study PRJNA552823) | activated sludge metagenome | isolation source: activated sludge from nitrification reactor of wastewater treatment plant... | place: USA: Virginia | collected 2017-09
GGGAGCGCCGGATTCCTGGTCCTCGCGCTCCTCCTGAGTTCGACGCTCGGGCTGCAGGAGAGTTTCCGCCTGGAGCAGGAACACCGGGCGCTCGAAGGGCTGCTCCTCCTGCCCGTCGAGCCGATGTTGCGCGTTCTGGACCATGCACACGTCTGGAGCGGTGTGCTGGTGCGGTTGCGCGACCGCAAGCAGAAGCGCCCCGGCGACACACGGCATCCTCATCGTTCGTTTCTTCAACATGCTCCGTCCCTTTCTCGTCCTTTTCATCACGCGCTTTTCCAGACATCGATCCTGGAGATCACCACGTTTTCGCCGAAGAACTCGGCCTCGTCGCCCACGCGCTTTCCGAGGAGACCCTTGCCGACGCCGGCCAGGTACGAATAGACGCCGTCGGCCGGGCGCGAGTCCCAGGGGCCCAGCAGCGTCACGGTCCTGGGCCCGGCGGGCCCGGTCACGACCAGCCTGGTTCCGGGCCTTACCTCTCCGGGATCGACCGCCTTGGGATCGAGGGCGCGCGCCCTCTCCAGCGATTGCTGAAGCTGGCCCGCGCGCGCCGAGAGCAGCTGCTGCTTGTCGCGGCGAGCCTTGTATTCGAAGTTCTCGGAGAGATCCCCCTCCGCGGCCGCGAGCGCGATGCCCTTGGTGTTCTCGGGAATGTCGATCTTCAGGATCCGGTCGAGCTCCTGTCTCTTTTCCTCGATCGACTCGGGAGTCACCCAGAAGACCTCGGTCTCGTCCGCCTTGCGCAGCTCCGGAAAGCGCATCTCCGCGGCCGAGACCAGGCCCTGTCGCCGGTGCGGCTCCAGCTCGTAGTGCCGGGCCATGGCCTCGAGAAACGCGCGGGCGTCCTCCAGCGTGGCCTGCTTCACGAGCCACGCCGCGACGAGCCCCGTGCGGTCGAACATCTCGCGCACCTTGGTCTTCAGGCCGCCAAGCTCCTCCCACGAGATCGCGTCGAGAAGCCTCGTCACGACGCTTGCGCTTAGCCGCAGCCGCGCCCTCTCGTCGGTCTCCGTCTTCTGCACGAACCAGAGAAACGCGCGCGGACCGCTCCGCGGGTTGCGCAGGAGCCTGTCGAGGGTCCTCTCCAGAAGCGCCGGGTCGGTCTCGAAAAGGCGTCTCTCCACGAAGTCGAGCGTCCGCGCGTCGTCCTCCCTGAATAGCCACTCGGAGAGCACCCGCGGACACTCGCCGGGGTTTCGCTGGCCGAAAAGGTCGAGAAGCCGCTCTCGGGCGACGCGGTCCGCGAGCTTCCCGAGGAGAGGGAGGGGATCGGGCGGGACCATCTCGTCCGCGGTGAACCCCTCGGGCGCCCCGGGCGCCTTCTCGATCGAGACCGCGATCTCGAACGCGCTGCCTGGATCGGTGGCGCGGAGCCTTTTCGACTCCTCCGCGAGCCGGGCCACGAGCCGCGCGGCAAGCTCCGGCGAGCGCTTGGCGTTCTTGCGATAGAAGTCCAGCTTCTCGCGCGGGGTGCCCCGCTCGAACTTCGCGACCAGACTCTCATCGGCCGACTCGATCGAGTCGGACCATTCGATCGTCGCGGTCTTGCCGGTGCCGTGCACCACGACCTGCCGGTGCCTCTTGGCGGCCGTGAGCCAGCTCGACCATCTCTCCTCGTCGACGAGACCGGAGAAGGCGTCCTTGGCCTCGGCGAGCGTGATGCGCCGGCCGAACGAGTCCAGCAGCCTCTTCAGCGCTCCAGGTGGATCGGCCTTGACAAAGGCGGCCAACGCCGCGGGATCGGTCAGCTTGTCCCTCAGGATGTGCCCATCCGGCAGCGGCACGAGGCTCTTGGCGGCGACGCCGATTGGGATCGCGATGCCTTTGGCCTTCTCGAAGTCGATGCGGACCGCCTCCAGCGCGAAGTTGGTCTCGACGACCTTCCCCGGCCCGCGGCCCGCCATCGCGAAGCAGCGCCCGACCTCGAACGGGAGCCACTTCTCGACCTTCTCAAGCCGCGCGAGCCCTTCGAGCGGGGTCGTGGTCTCGCGGAACTTGAAGCGGCCGAGAAGCGTGGGGAGCGATGTGCTCTCGGGATACGCGGCCGCGAGCGCGCCTTCGAAAAGCTTGTGGAACCCGTCCGGGCTGGATGGCGTCGCGCCCGCGCGGACGGCCTCCTTGAGAAGGTCCCATCTCAGAGCCGCGGTCTTGGGGTCAGGCCCGGAGTTCCTAAAGGCCGTGTCGAGCGCGGTGGCCAGCGTTTGAAGGCGACTCTTCTGAGCCCCGCGGGCCAGGCCGCGGCAGGCCGCGAGGAAGAAGTCGCCGTGCGCGGCCGGATCCTCCAGGGCCTCGTTCCATGCGGTTTCAACCAGGTCGTAGCGTTTCTCGGAAAGGAGACTGCCAAGTTCTGAGAGTTTCATGAGCCGCGGGAGTCTACCGATCCGAGGGGAATGGGAACCCGAGCTTCCGGGTTCCCTCGATCGCTCAGCTTCCGCCGAGGAGCCCCTTCTTGAGATCCTCCGTCGGCGGCTTGGGTCCGAGCCACAGCGAAAACAGAACCTCGCCGAAGTCCTTGCCCTCGATCGCCACCAAGTCCTTGTCTCCCTGCTTGACCGTGGTTCCGGTGCCCGGAACGTAGGAGAACGTGACCACATCGCCATCCTTGACATCCGCGACGGCCGCCAGGAACTTGTCGACGGACGCCTTCTGTGACGCGGCCTTCTCCTTCGCGTTCGCCTCGAAGCCCTCGCGATACGCCTCGCTGAGCTTGCCCTTGTCGACGCTCCTCACGAACTGCATGCGCATCGCCCGCGGCGCGTCCGACGCGAGGATCGCGGCCGCGTCCTTGGACGGGGCCTCGAGATAGAGACCGCCCACGTAGACCTTGAAGATGGATTTCTTGCGGAGCCCCATGCCGTTGAGCTTGAGGTCCTTGCCGCCGATCGCGAGCGTGTCGGGCATCTTGACTCCCGAAAGCTCGCCGGCCCCCGCGGAGCCCGCAAGCGAGAGCGAGAGCGCGAGGCCCGCAAGGCCGGTCCGAAAGAGCGCCGTACGCGAGTGGTTCGACATCGTGGTTGTCTCCTTCTTGGTCGATTCGATTGCTTGCGAAGAGGATACCGAAGCGAAGGCCCATCGAGCCAGAATCGTGCGTGCTGTGTCGAGCGAGGGTTACGGTCCAGGTCGCGGTCGCCGTCGGCGTGACCGCCCTTGCTCTCGCGCGGGAGCCAGCCTCCGCCTCGGAGGCCAAGCCGCCGGATCCCAGCCTGGGGGCGGTCCGAATCCTCACCGTTTCCGAGCTTGCCCTCGACCGCAGCCGATACCTGGTTCTGGACGCTCGCGGCCTTACCGCTTACCAGCATTCGCACGTCCCCGGCAGCTTCCCGATCGATTGGCGCGAATGGACCCTCGAGAAGCCCGGCGCGCTCGGCCTCGTCTTCGGCGATCCCACGCGATGGGGCCGGCTCGTGACGCCGGACGCGCCGCTACAGGGCCGGCTGCGCGCCCTCGGGCTATCGAACGCGACCCCGGTCGCCGTCGTGGGCGACCCGACGGCCTGGGGCGAGGAGGGGCGGATCGCGTGGAACCTTCTCTATTGGGGCCTCGCGGAGGTTGCGCTTCTCGACGGTGGCTTTCCCGCCTGGAGAGAAGCCGGCCATCCGATCGAAACGGGCGAGACCCGAAAGCCGGCGCCGGGGGGCTTCGTGCTCCGCCTGCGGGGGGCGCGCCGCGCGGAAAGCGGAGACGTCCTCCGCGCGCTCGAGGATCGCCGAACGCTTCTCGACGCTCGCACGGAAGAGGAGTTTCGCGGCAAGAAGGCCTGGGGCCAGGCGCGCGGTGGACACATCCCGGGCGCCACGCTCGTTCCGCACCGGAGGCTCGTTCGGCCAGACGGACGGTACGTCTCGGCCGAAGAGCTTCGGAAGCTGATCGGGCGTCCGCTCAAGGCGCCCCCGATCACGTACTGCACGGGCGGTGTCAGGGCCGCGCTTCTGGCGCTCCTCATCGAGGCCCGCCTCGGGCTCGTCGCGTCGAACTACGACGGCTCGATGTGGGAGTGGTCCCGGGACCCGACCCGGCCGCTCATCGCCTCGAAGAACGGCCTCGAAGAACGTCAGCCCTGAATCTCGCTGAAGCGTGCGACGCGGAAGAACTGGTTCCGCATCGAGCGCAAGAGCGCGAGCCGGTTGCGACGGAGCGCGGGATCCTCCGCCATCACCATGACCTGAATGAAGAAGTTGTCGAGGCTCGGGCCCAGCGACGCCATGATCCCGAGGGCCTCCTCGTACCGCCTTCGCGCGACCAGCACGTCCAGCATGCCGCGCGCCTGAAAGTAGTCGGCCGCGAGGAGCTTCTCGGCCTCCTCGGAAAAGAGAGCCGGATCGGGCTCCTCGTCGCCCTCGCCCGCCTGCGCGAGGATGTTCTGGATGCGCTTGAAGGCCACGCTGAGAGGGCCAAAGTCCTCGCGCTTGCGGATCGCGGCCACGGCCTCCGCGCGCTCCCTCGCATCTGTCACGTCGCGGCAGTCGGTCGTGAGGACGGACTCGATCTCGTCGTGCCGGAGCCCGCGCCGCTCCAAGAGAAACCTCAGCCTTTCGAGGAGGAACACCCAGAGATCGCGCATCACGTCGTCAACGGCGCGCGCGCCCGGCACGTCCGGGCCGTAGCCCTTCCACGCCTCGGCGGAGGCCGCCGACAGGTCGATCCGCCATTCCTTGTCGAGGACGATCTTGACCACGCCGAGCGCGGCGCGCCGCAAGGCGTAAGGGTCCTTCGAGCCCGTGGGAACAAGGCCGAGCCCGAAGAGCCCGGCAAGCGTGTCGAGCCGGTCCGCGAGGGCCGCCACGCAGCCCGCGTCCCCGCGCGGGATGAGTCCCTCGGCCGAAGCCGGAAGGTACTGGTCGTAGATCGCCTGCCAGACCTCTTCCGACTCGCCCTCCCTCCGTGCGTAGAGGCCACCCACGACGCCCTGAAGGTCCGTGAACTCACGCACCATGTCGGTCACGAGGTCGGTCTTGAGAAGCCTCGCGGCCCGCGTCGCGGGCGCCATGAGATCGGGCCGGCCCAGCATCTCGACGAGGGTCGCCGTGAGCTCCGTGACCCGCTCGGTCTTCTTCCCGTAGTCCCCGAGCTTCTCCTGAAACCCGAGGCGGGAGAGCCTGGGGAGCCGGCTCTCGAGGGAGGTCTTGGCATCCTCGTCGTAGAAGAAGCGCGCGTCGGCAAAGCGGGCGTTGATGACCCACTCGTTGCCCTTCACGATCAGGCCCTTCGGGTCGCCCGTCTGATCCGCCACCGCGAGGAAGTACGGCGCGAGCGCGCCCTCAGGGGTCCTCACGGGAAGAACCTTCTGATGCTCGCGCATGGTGGTGACGAGGATCTCGTCGGGAAGGTCGAGGTAGGACTCGGGAAACGTCCCGCGGACGAGCCCCGGCTGCTCGACGAGATGGGCGAGCGTGTCAAAGAGAGCGCTGTCTAACGCCGGAACCCCTCCCACCTCCGCGGCGAGGGCCTCGGCTCTTTCCGAAAGCGCCCGGCGTCGCACCGCGTAATCGGGCTCGACAAAAGCCTTGCGGAGCTTCCCGAAATAGTCCTCCAGCCCCGCCGAGATCAGCCGCGCGTCGGAGAGCGTGCGGTGCCCGGTCGTCACGCGCCCCGCCTCCACGCCGAAGAGCGTCAGCGGAATGACCATGCCGTCGAAGAGCGCGATCACGGAGTGCACCGGACGCACCCACTGGAACGCGCCGTCGCCCCAGCGCATCATGCGCGGGAACGCCAGCTTCTCGACGATCGGGGGGATCACCTCCGCCAGGATCTCCATCGTGGTCTTGCCCTCGATGAGCTTCCTCGCGACCGCGTACTTGCCCTTCGCGAGCGTGACCACGAGAAGGTCCTCGGGCTCGACGCCCTGCGCGCGGGCGAACCCGATCGCGGCGCGGGTCGGGCGCCCGTCGGCGTCGAACGCGGCCGTCGCGGGCGGGCCCACGATCTCGGTCTCATAGCTCTCCTGCGCCTCCGGAAGGTCGACCGAGGTCAGGATCAATCGCCGTGACGTCGAGTGAATGAAGAACGTCCCGCCGATTTCCTCGTCGGCGAGGGCGCGCGCCACGTTCTGAAGGAGCTCCTTGCGCACCGAGGGCAGTACCCCGGCGGGGATCTCCTCCGCGAGAATCTCTAGAAGAAATTCGGACATCGTTTGCTTCCGTGAGATAGGCTCTTGGCTTTCGCTCAGTTGTCTTCGGCGAGCTCGAACCGGTCGGGATCCGACAGGACCGGTACGGGCGGTGGCACGGTGATCGGAACGCGCTTCCTTCGAACAAACGTCTCGTCGACGGCAAACGAATCCGCGACCCCGGTGCCCGTCATCGCGGGGGGCGCCACGGGAGGAGGCTCTGGATTTCCCATCGGCTCTTCCGGAACCGCCGGGAGGGGAATCGTCGCCTGGGCTTCGACCTCGGGTTCCGCGGGAATCTCAACCTCACCGCCTGAAGGAGACTCGTCCGGGAACTCGAAAGTCGTTTCGGCACCCGACACCTCGATCTCGACCGCGGTCGCCTCGCTTGGAAACGCCGCGACCGGCGCCGCTTCCAAGGGCGAAGGAGGCTCGGGGGGCTCGATTGCCTGTGTGGTGTACACGGCGACCTGTCCCAGGAGATCGGCCTCGCTCAGGCTCGCCGTCTCATCGACCTCGGAGACGCCGTCCTCGATCGGGGGAAGCGCGAATCCCGCGGTCCCGACGGGCTCTTCCTTGAGAACCGTCCGAGTCGAAAGCAGCGGAAAGCCAAGCGCCTCGCGCGAGGCCACGTAGGCCTTGGCGCATTGAACGGCAAGCTCGCGCACGCGGCGGATGACACCCACGCGATCGGTCGCCGAGACCGCGCCGCGAGCGTCCAGCAGATTGAAGGTGTGCGAGCACTTGAGCGTGAGCTCGAAGGCCGGAAGGACCAGCCCAAGGGACAGGCACCGCGCCGCCTCGGCCTCGTACTTCTCGAACAGCAGCTGGTGAAGCGTGGCGTCGGCCACCTCGAAGCCGTATCGCGAGGTCTCGTACTCGTCCTGCTTGCGAACCTCGCCATATCGAATTCCAGGGCACCACTCGATGTCGAAGACGCTCTCCTTCTTGGAAAGGAACATCGTCAGACGCTCGAGCCCGTACGTGATCTCCGCGGAGATCGGCTTCAGGTCGATTCCACCCGCCTGTTGGAAGTACGTGAACTGCGTGATCTCCATGCCGTCGAGAAGGACCTGCCACCCGACGCCCCAGGCTCCCAGCGTGGGCGACTCCCAGTTGTCCTCCTCGAATCTCAGGTCGTGTTCCCTTGGATCGATGCCGATCGCGCGCAGGCTCTCGACATAGAGGCTCTGGATCTCGACGGGCGAGGGCTTGATGACGACCTGAAACTGATGGTGCTTGACCAGGCGAAACGGGTTCTCGCCATAGCGTCCGTCGGCCGGCCTTCGGGAGGGCTGAACATACGCCGTGCTCCACGGCTCGGGGCCCAGCACCCTCAGGAACGTCGCGGGATGCATGGTCCCCGCTCCGACCTCGACATCGAAGGGCTGCTCAATGAGACAGCCCTTTGACGACCAGTATTCGGACAGCTTCAGGATCAGCGTCTGAAAATCCATCTCGACCTCAGGTTTCACCTCCGCTCCGGCGCTCAAAACGGCGCGGAAAGGCGTAAACGGTCAGGGTAGCAGGTTCACGACGTCGGACCTCGGCCTCGATCACCGATTCACCGATCGCCCTCCCCTTCCAGGCATTGAAGAAACCGGTAGCTCTTCAGCTCGTGGTTCAGGAATCGCCGCCTCATGTCCCGTGTGAGTTCCCCGACCTCCACGAGAAACGCCGAGCCGAGGGCCTGAGACGGCGCAGACGACAGGGCCGTCAGGCTCTTCTTGCGCAGCTCTTCCAGGGCACGCCAGGCGCGGCTCGAAACGGGTGTCGCCGCCTGGCCGGCGCAGGCGCGATGCACGAAGCCGGGAATCTCGGGCTCGAGACTCACGGGTCCCGATTCGGGAAAGGGCTCCCCGCAGGCGGCGCAGACCGCGCGCGCCGGAAAGACCCCCGCCAGGCGGAGCATCCACGTTTCGAAGTAGCGAAGACAGAGGTCCGGCTGCGCGCCCGCGCGAAGGGAGTGGAGGACATGAGCCGTCAGCCGGTAGACGTCGCCGCCGGGCTCGAGCTCGGGCACGAACGCGAGAACGCTCTCGGCGATGTAAGGCAGGAGCATCGCCGTCTCGGGCCGTGTCGCGAGAGAGAACGAGCTTTCGAGGACCTCGAGCGCATCAAGCCGCGCGAGCTCGGCGCCCTCCTTCTGAAACCACGTCACCTCGAGCTCGTTGAGGGTCTGGAGCGCCGCCGCCCTCCGGGATTTGCCGCGCGCGCCTTTCACCGCGGCTCGCACCACGCCACGCTCTCTCGTCAGCATCGAAACGGCCATATCCTTCTCGGAAAGGGCGTCCAGACGCAGGATGAAGGCAGACGACGAGACCAGCGACACGGGAGCGGATTCTCCACCGCATCGGGAAGCCGCCCTGCCACAGGCAGGCCGGCTCCCGGCGGCCGTGCGCCGTTTGGGCTGGGTGTCGTTTCTGACCGACGTTTCGTCGGAGATGATCTTTCCGCTTTTACCTCAGTTCCTCGCGAGTCTCCCGGGGACGCCGGCGCGGGCACTGGGCCTGATCGAAGGAGTCGCCGACGCCACGGCCTCGCTCTTCCGGCTGGGCTCGGGTTGGCTCTCCGACCGCCGAAAGAACAAGAAGCCGCTCGTGGTGCTCGGCTACTCGCTCTCGGCCGCGGTCCGCCCTCTGATCTCGCTCGCCTCCTCTTGGCCGTTCATCCTCCTCTGCCGGTTCGGCGACCGGATCGGCAAAGGCATTCGCTCCGCGCCCCGGGATGCCCTCATCGCGGCCGTAACGCCGGCCGAGCGCCGCGGCGAGGCGTTTGGACTGCATCGCGGCTTCGACAACGCCGGAGCGATCCTGGGGCCCCTCGTCGGCGCGGCGCTTCTTTCATGGTTCGGGCTCTCGCTTCGAACCGTGTTCGCGCTCGCGGCTATTCCGGGAATCCTGGCGGTCGCAACGCTGTTCTGGGGCGTTCAGGAGAGGCCGGCCACGGCCGAACCGCCAAAGGACGATTTCCCTAAACAGGAACCCCACGGCGGGCTGCCGATCGCGTTCCGGCGCTATGCGTCGGTCGTCGTGATCTTCACCTTGGCGGCCTCCTCGGACGCGTTCCTTCTGCTGCGGGCCGGCGAGGTTGGCATCGCGGCGCCGTGGATTCCCGTCCTCTGGGCCGTCTCGAACGCGATCCGGGCCGCGCTCTCAAGGCATGGCGGAAGGCTTTCGGATCGCTTCGGACGAAAGCGGGTCTTGGCTGGGTCCTGGGGTCTCTATGCGCTCTGCTACACCGCCTTCGCGTACGCGACGACTCCGCCCGCCTTGATCGTGACGCTGGGCATTTACTCGCTCTACGCGGCGTACTCGGAGGGGACCGAGCGCGCGTTCGTCGCCGACCTTGTTCCTCAAGAGGCTCGTGGTCGGGCCTTCGGTTGGTTTCACGGCGGCGTGGGTTTCGCGGCCCTTCCCGCGAGCGCGCTCTTCGGCTGGCTATGGGCGCGAAACGGGCCGGGCTTCGCCTTTCTGTGCGGAGCCGCCATCGCCGCGTTCGCAACGCTCGGGCTCCTTCTCCTGGTCCCATCGCCCCAGGCGAAGCCGGCTCGCGCGTAGACTCCCTTTCATGTCAGGACCCGTTTGGAAGCTCTTGCGAATGGCCGCGACCTGCGACTCCTGCGGCGAATCCGTCGAGCGGCTCCTCGCGACCGGGACCGTGGTCGACTTCGAGTTCCGGCCCGATTTTCGATACTGCGAGGCTTGCTATGAGAAGTACCGCGGGCACCGCGACGAGCTGAATCCCCGCGCGGTCGCCGAGCAGAAGGTTCCGCCCTTGGTCTCGCGGCCGATCCAGAAGTCGGATCCCACGTTGGCGTAGGAAGAGGCGCCAGACACGCGTGGAAACGCTCCTGACGGCCGCACTCGGGGTTCAGGCCGAGGCGCTCCTGAGGCGGTTCTCAAGATCTCCCATCGCCTCGATCGCCGAGCGGGTCGCCCTCGGGAAACGCCTTTCGGCGAAAGACGGCGAGGAGCTCTTTCGCACGCCCGACTTTCATGGGCTCGTGCGCCTCGCCAACTTCGTGAGGGAGAGGCGCCACGGAAACCTTGCCTACTACAACGTGAACCGCTACCTCAACCCGACGAACCTGTGCTGGGTGGACTGCGGCCTGTGCGCCTGGGCCCGAAAGCCTGGCGTCGACGGCGGCTACACGATGGCGGTTGAGGAAGCGGTCTCGGAGGCCGGCTCCGGTTGGCACGACGGCATCACCGAGCTTCATATCGTGGGGGGCCTGCACCCGACCCTCCCTTACGACTACTACCTCGACCTGATGCGGGCGCTAAGGGCACGCTTTCCCGGTGTCCATCTCAAGGCGTGGACCATGGTCGAGCTCGACTGGATCGCCCGGATCGCCAAGAGGGATGTCGAAGAGGTCATCGTGGAGCTCAAGGGCGCGGGGATGGACTCCTGCCCCGGAGGCGGCGCCGAGATCTTCGCCAAGAACGTCAGGGATGTGATCTGCACAAACAAGATCTCCGGGGAGCGCTGGCTCGAGGTCGCGAGGCTCTGCCATCGAAACGGCGTGAGAACCAACGTGACGATGCTCTATGGGCACATCGAGACGTTCGCCGAGCGGGTCGATCACCTCCTGAGAATCCGCGAGCTTCAGGACGAGACCGGCGGTTTTCTCGGCTTCATTCCCCTCGCGTTCCACCCGGAGGAGACGCAGCTTCCCACGATCCCCCCCTCGACCGGCCTGACCGACCTTCGCGTGATCGCGGTGGCGCGCCTGCTTCTCGACAATGTCGATCACATCAAGGCCTACTGGGTGCAGATCGGCGAGAAGCTCGCGCCGGTCGCGCTGCGCATGGGCGCCGACGATCTCGTCGGGACCGTGACCGAAGAGACCATCACCCACGCGGCCGGAGCCCAGACCGCCTCGGGCATCACGCGCCTGGAGATGGAGCGGCTGATCAAAGAGACGGCGCGCGAGCCCTTCGAAAGAGACGCGCACTACAAAAGGGTCTTGCGGAGCGACGACGGCCGGGTCCTCTCTGCCAACGGCCACAGTTTCCAGTAGCTCAAGTAAGAACGCCCCGGCGAAGCGGGGCGCCCTTGCCGATTTCGAGTCCTCGGGCTCGGCTCAGTCCTCCCGAATCGCCGCGATGAACGTCTGGTAGCGAGGGACCGAACGCGCCACGACGAGCCTCACGTACTTGCCCTTGAGGGTGTTCTTGCGCAGCTTCTCGTAGGCGTCGAGCGAGCTGATCTCCTTGCCGTTGACTTCCAGGATCACGTCTCCCTCGGCGATGCGCCCGTCGGCTGCCGGCGAGACCGGCTTCACGTGGGTGATCACGAGGCCCTTTGAGATCTTCTCGTCGATCCGGTACTGACGCCTGAGGGATGGTGAGAGCTCGTCGACGGACATGCCCATCCATTCGCGGCTGGAGGTCTTCTCGTCTTTCTCGTCGTCGACCTTCTCGTTCTCCAGGTCGCGCGTGCCCAGGGTCGCGACCGTTGTCTTCTCCTTGCCGTCGCGGATGTAGGAGATCGTGACCTTCGTGCCCGGGGCGAGGCTGGAGATGTAGTCGATGAGGTCGCGGTTGGTCTTCACCACGACGCTGTCCGCCTTCACGATCACGTCCTCGAGCTTGAGGCCGGCCTTCTCCCCGGCCTTTCCTTCCTCAATGAAGCTGACGAGCGCGCCCTCGGGCTTCTCTAAGCCGTAGGCCTCCTGATATCGCTTGTCGATCGGGTTCACGCCCACCCCGAGATAGCCACGGACAACCTTTCCGGCCTTCAACTGCGGAAGCAGGCGCTTGGCCACGTTGATCGGCACCGCGAAGCCGATGTTTTGCGCGAAGCGCGAGATCGCCGTGTTGATCCCCACGACCTCACCGTTCACGTTCACGAGCGGTCCACCGGAGTTCCCGAAGTTGATCGCGGCGTCGGTCTGTATGAGGTTCTCGAAGCTTCGGGTTGCGGCCGAGAGACCCGCGAGGCGGCCCTTCCCGGAGATCACGCCCACCGTGACGGTCTTCTCGAACTGCAAGGGATCGCCGATCGCCATCACCCACTCGCCGACGCGCAGCTTGTCAGAGTCGCCCAATCGAAGCGCGGGAAACGGCTTGGCGCCCTCGATCTTCAGAAGCGCGAGGTCGGTCGCCGGATCGCGCCCGACCACCTTCGCCTTGAACTCCTCCAGATCGCCCAGCTTGACCTCGACCTTCTCGGCGCCGTCAATCACATGGTTGTTGGTCAGGATGAAGCCCTGAGGGTCGATGAGAAACCCCGTTCCCCCGGAGAGCTCCTTGTGGTCCTCCTCGTCTTCTCCGCCGCGCCCTTCGCGACCCTCCGGGCCGAAGAAGAACTCGAACGGGAGGCCGTCTCCGCGCCGATGAAACGGGCGCTTCTTGTCGGCCTTCACGATATCCGTCGACGTGACCGTCACGACTGCGGGCATCACATCCTCGGCGACATCGGCAAACGACGGAAGCCCCAGCACCGGACGCGAGCGCGCGGCCCCGGACGTTTGCGCGGAAGACTCCGGGGCGATCGCCCGCTCGGCGGACGCCGGTCTCGTGAGATCGAGGCTCCCCGAGATGATCACACCGAAGACCGCGCCACTTATGAGAAGAGCCGAAACCGAGAGAACCTTGGTAGTTGTTTTCATTTCATCCCTCATGAAGACCGGGCGTCAGCAAGCACCGTGCCCGCGAGTTTTTGTCGTCTCGACACCGTCAGTCAAGGCCGCTCGCCATGCGGAGCGCCTCGCGGTCGCGATAGATGCAGCGGTCCATCGCGACGCCAATGCCCGCAGAGAGGAGGGCCTGCGCGGCCGCCTCATCGACGACCCCGTCCTGCATCCAGAAAAAGCCGATCCCGCGGGCCATCGCCGCGTCGGCCACCTCTCGTACGAACTCGGAGCGACGGAACACATCGACGATGTCGAGGCGCTGCGAGGTCGGAATCGCGTGGAGGTCGGGGTACGACCTTCGCCCGAGGATCTCACCATGATCCGGGTTCACCGGGATCACGTCGTAGCCCGACGCGATGAGATACCGGGCGATCGAGTTCGAGGCGCGATCAGGCCTCGGCGAGCATCCGACCACCGCGATCGTGCGCGCTCTTCGCAAGGCCTCCTGGATTTCCGTGGCGTCGTTGAGCTGCGCCAAAGGCTCCTCCCTAGTTAGCGGCTCCGTCCACCGCTCGCGGCGTCCTCGGGCCTGATGTTGTAGAAGAAGGTCACGGTTACCCCCTCGCGATCGTGCCCGAGATCTTTGGGAAGCGGTCGGAACGGGTTCGATTGAAAGATGGCCTGGAACGCGGCGTTGTCGAAGGGCGGCGTGCCGGACGAGGAGAGGATTCGGATGTCTTCGACCGCGCCCGTCTTAGTAATGAAGAAGCGGATTGTGACCCGCCCCTTCACGCCGTAGTGGGCAAGAGCCGGAACGTCCCAGTTTCTCTTGATCTTCCGGATCATCGCGTCCGCGTAGGAACCCCAGTCGTAGCCGATCGTGTCGAAAGAGAGGGGACCTGAATCCACGAAGCCGCCCTCCCTCTCGAAACCTGCGCCCTCGTCGCCGCCGTCGGCGGAGCCTCGACCGCTCTCCTTACCCACATCGGCAGCGGTCAAGCGCGAGAGCGTCGGACCCGGCAGGCCGGCGAGCGGCCTCGGTTGCTCGGCACGCCGTGGCGCTTCGGTCGAGGCGTCCGCAGTGCGCTCAGCGGGCGGATCCCGCTTTTCGGGACGCTCGCCACCGCGAGCACCGGATTCGAGGTCGCGAATGCCCTCGCGGGCCACGGCTCTGGGCACGGCCGCCTTGGGCAGCTTTGGATCGCCGCCGTGCGCCACCCGATCCTTGTCCGAAGGCAACGGGTTCTTGCCAGGGCTCTTCGCGGCCGAGCCCGGAGCGGGAAAGAAGTGCACGGGAATCGGGTCCTCGCGCTTGGGCGGCGTCATCATCCGAATGATGCCCAACGGATCCGGTAGCTGATCGAGAGGGACCTCCGGCTTCTTCTTGGTCTCGGGCATCACGAGAAGACCCACCGCGAAGAGAAGGTGGAGGATGACCGAGTAGAGCGTCGCCCGTTCGATCGTCAGCTTCCAACGCTCGCGCGGCGGCTCCGCGTTCTCCGTCAGCGTTGGCTGCCAAGCAGCTTCTTCGGCAGCTTCTCGAACGAAGGGATCTTCCCCGGGAGGAAGTCCACCGCGAGGCGGCCAAGGAGCGAGGCCGTCTTCCGCTCCGAGGTTAAGAACCGGTTGTCTGCTGATGCTGTGTGTCCTGCGCCGGCCCCTGTTCGGCGCCGGCCGGGCTCGGCATGAGAACACCGTGCCAACCAGAGCGCAGGTCGCCGCCGGGAGTGCCCGCGCGCCTCGCTGCCGACCTTGAGACGCCCTGCCTCGGGTGCTATAAACCCCGCCGGCTGACTTTCAAGGACTGAGAGTGGGTCCAAAGCCCACTTTCTTTTTTTTGGGGCACCCGGAACGGAATGACGATCGAAACCGCTCACACCGAATCGGCCCGAGAGGGCCCCCCCCTGTCACAGCAGATCGTGTCCGAAATCGGGGAGCGGCTCGCCGAGCTGGGCCTCAGCCTGTGTCACATCGAGTGGAAGAAAGGGCGCCAGCGGAGCGTCCTGACCCTGACGATCGACAGACCATCCGGCGTGACTCTTCACGATTGCGAAGGCGCGACCCGAGCCGTGGAGAACCTCCTGGAACCCGTCGAGACGCTCGGTGAAAGCTGGGTCCTCGAAGTCGAATCGCCCGGTCTCGACCGCCGCCTTTACACGCTCGAGGATTTCCGCCGTTTCACGGGTCAGAAGGTGCGCCTCGAGCTTCGAACCCCGCTGCCCGCCTCGACGCCCGGCGTAACGAAGAGAGCACGCCTGAAAGGGCCGCTCGAAAGCGTCGACGGCGACGCCGTGACCATTCTTGATGAGGGCTCCGCGAGCCGCTACACTGTGCGGTTCGGCGATGTCAAGATCGCCCGCCTCGTACCCGAATTCTGACGCGAGTCCGAGACTCGCGCAAAGCTGGAGACGCCGACCCGATGACATCGACCCAGGCCACCGCAAAGACCGGCCCCGCGGAAAACACGGAGACTTCTGTTACGTCTGTCACCTCCGTCGCCGCGGATGCTGCCCCCGCCAAGCCGAAGACTCCTCGCGGCCCACGCGCCGTCAAGGCCGGCGCGGGCGCCGCCGCTGCCAAATCGGCGAAGGCCGCGAAGGCGCCGCCTCCGACCAAGGCGTTCGAGATCCTGGAGGCGCTCAAAGCCGCTTCGAGGGACAAGGAGATCGACCTCGAGAGGCTCGTCCTCGCGCTGGAGGAGGCGATCGCCACCGCCGCGCGCAAGGTCTATCGGGTCCGGGAAATGTCGGCTCACTTCGACCCGAAGACCGGAGATCTCACCGCCTGGACCCCGTATCGCATCGTCGAGCGGAAATCGATTCCGGCGGCCGAGCTTGCCGACGGCGCGCCGATTGATCCGGACGACGTTCCCATCGGCCAAGCCGTTCCGGTCAGACGCCCCCTTTCGGACTCGGTCGAGGCCGACAAGGAGCTGCGCCTCCCCTGGATCGAGCTTCTGCCCAACGAGGTCGCGGCGCTCCTCCAGGGTGAGCTCGCGGGAAAGAGCTGGGTGATCGTCCGGAACCCGGACTCCCCGGCCCCCGTCCCGATCGGAGCCGAGGACATCCGAATCGGCGACGAGATCCGGCTCTACCGCTCGACCGAGGGACTCGGACGGATCGCGGCCCAGAGTGCCAAGCAGGTCCTTTACCAGAAGGTGCGCGAGGCCGAGCGCGACAACATCTACAACGAGTACTACCCAAAGATCGGGGAGCTCATCACCGGGACGGTCAAGCGCTTCGAACGCGGCGACATGATCGTCGACCTCGGAAGAAGCGAAGCCGTGATCCCGCGCGAGCACCAGTCCCGCGCCGAGCGCTACACGCAAGGCGAGCGGGTTCGAGGCGTGCTCGTCGACGTCCACAAGAACCCGAAGGGCTCACAGCTCGTGCTTTCACGGACGGCGCCCGAGCTTCTCATTCGCCTGATGGAGATCGAGGTCCCCGAGATCTACGACGGTACGGTCGTGATCCGCGGCTGCGTGAGACAGCCCGGCGATCGCGCGAAGGTTGCCGTCTCGTCCCGCGAGCGCGACGTCGATCCGGTCGGCGCCTGCGTCGGGATGCGCGGATCGCGCGTGCAGGCGATCATGAGAGAGCTTCGGGGCGAACGGATCGACATCATCCAGTACTCGGACGACCTCATCACCTACGCACAGAACGCGCTCTCCCCGGCGAAGATCACCCGGGTCTCGGCGACCCCACCCGACGAGAACGCTCAGCCGACCATCGGACCCGACGGCGTCCCCGAGGAGCCGGTGCCGGTCCTCGAGTGCATCGTCGAGGAGGAGCAGCTCTCCCTCGCCATTGGCAAGCGTGGGCAGAACGTTCGCCTCGCAGCCGCGTTGATCGGCGCTCGCATCGAGATCAAGAGCGAGCAGTCGGTGAAGGCCGAGGTTGCCGAAGCGCTCCAACGCATGCTCCTCGTTTCCCAGCGGCGGGGTGTGACGCTCGCCGAGGTCCCCGGCTTGTCGGAGGCGGTTGTGGTCGCGCTTCAAACGGCGGGCTTCGCGACCGTCGGCGACCTCTTGGAGGCGGCCGACGACGAGGACAAGGCCGTGACCTTGAACGCCGTCGAGGTCGACGACGCGAGCCTCAATGCCGCGATCGACCTCGTCCGGGATTTCGAGCAGTACTCGCAGGACGGCGACGAGACCGATGATGACGCCGAGGATGAGGAAGAGGAAGAGCTCGAAGCCGACGGAGACGGCGACACCGACGTCGAGGATGACTCCACCCAAGCTCCGCCCTCCGGTTCCTCGAATGAAGAGGGCCCTGAGTCAGGCGTAGCCGCACAGGAAGACGAGACGAGGACGGACACCAAGTGAAGTTGGAAGCCAAGTCGGAAGCAAAGCCAGAAGCGAAACCGGAAATGAAGACCATGTCCGCCAAGTTCACCGTTCTCGAACTCGCGAAGATGATGGGGAAACCCGCCAAGGAAGTCCTCTTCCTGCTCCAGGGAATTGGCGTGGACGTGAAGTCCGTCGAGTCCGTTCTCGATCCGTCCACGGCGCAGGCGATCCTGACGGGAAAGACGCAGGCCCCGCGGACCCTCATCGTGCGCGGGGGCTCGCCCATGGCACCTCCTCCCGCGGCCGCGACTCGCTCAAAGACCGAGCGGTCCGCTCTCAAGAGGATCAAGATCGTCGAGCGACCGCCGGACGGCTCCCTGGAAGCGGTGCCTGGGCCGCCGACAGCGGCAAGCCCGACCGGAGAGCTTCGTGAAGCGGTCGCAGCAACCGCCTCATACGAAGCGGCCGATGCCACGGCGACTGTCGAGGTCCTTTCTTCCCCCTTGGCCGCGCCCGCCGTGGATCACTCGACGTCGATCGCCCCGCCGCCTACGGCTTCGGCCGCGCCGACAGCAGCCTCATCTGAAGTCGAGGCCCTCACCAGCGCGACATCTAAAGCAAGGCCTCCCGTCGAGGTGCGCGAGACCGATGCTGTGCCTTCGGCACCCGCGACGGCCACAACGGTGGCCACAACGGCGGCCGCGCCCTCGAGCTCTCCTGCGTCCGTTTCCACGGCTACGGCGGCCGCCGTCCGCGAAGCGTCTCAACAACAACCGGCGGCGAGCGACAGAAGATCCGCCGCGTCGCATCCCCGCGAGAGACGGCCCGGAGACGGCGCCGAGCCGGCCCGCACGCCCGCGGCGCACGGCCCAACCTCGGGGACACCCACGCACGCCGCTCCGAGCACGCTCGCACGTGGCGTCCCGCCTCCGCGGCGGCCACAAGCGCCTTCCGCTGGCGGGCTCCGTCGTCCGGGTGCCGTTGCCTCGCCGCGCACTCCCGCAGCACCCCAGGCCGCGGCACCACAGGGCGCCCTCGGTCGAATCCTCAAACGAACGGGCGAGCCGTCCCTGCCTCCCCGCGCGCCTATAGCGGTCTCGCCTCTCGCCCTGACCCCACCGCCCACGGAGAGCGCGACGGGCGCGAGCGCGGGCCCGCATTCTCCGGGCGTCACCCAGATGCGCTCACCGCAGGCGGGCCTGCCGGGCGCGCCGCCGCTCCGCGGAGCTGGGGGCCTGGGACGCGCGGTCATCGCGCCCCCAACGGCCGCGACCACAAGGTCCGTGCGGCCCGCCACGCCCGCGCCGCCACCCCAGCCGAGTCGGCCGGGTCCCGCGGCACCTCAGCGGCCGGGCTTCTCGGCACGCCCTGGGACGCACAGTGGACCCGGAGCGCCCCGCCCCGGCTTCGGGCGCCCTGGAATGGCGCCGGCGATCCCAACCCCTCCGCTCCTGCCAACGGAAAAGCGCCGCAAGGACGCCGCCAAACCGACGTCCGCTGCGCCCAAGAAGGACGACGCCAAGAAGGCCGCCTCCAAAAAACCCCGGACGAAAGAGGTCTCGGCTCTTGAGGAGAACGTCCGCGAGTACCTCGGCTCTTACCGACCCGACACCTATGACGACGTCTCGGGCTCGGCCGTCGAGATCGGTGAGGACGGCCAGCCGATCGTCAGGCCGCTGTCCAAGTCCGCCCAGCGCCGGGCCTCCAAGAAGACGATCTCGGACGACGCGGGCAACGTCGTCGAGGTCAAGAAGGACGCGCGCTCGGGACTCGTGTTCCTGTCCGAGGGCGTCACCATCAAGGAGCTGAGCGAAAAGACCGGACTCCTCTCGAAGGACCTCATGAAGTCCTTCTTCTCGCGCGGGGTCTTCGCCACGATCAACCAGCCTATCGACCCGAACATCGCGGTCGAGATCTCAAAGGAGTTCGGCATCGACGCCGCGGTCGTGAGCTTCGAGGAGGAGCTCGAGCTCTCCCGTCAGCAGGCCGTCGTCGACCAGGCCGCGATACAGGCGTCGATCGCCGGAGCGGATTCCAAGGCCAGCACGGCCGAGCGGATTCCGAGAGCGCCCGTCGTGACCGTGATGGGCCACGTCGACCATGGCAAGACCTCCCTTCTCGACGCGATCCGCAAGGCGAACGTCGCGGGTGGCGAGGCCGGCGGCATCACGCAGCACATTGGCGCATACCACGTGGACGTCAACGACAAGAAGATCGTCTTTTTGGACACGCCGGGCCACGAGGCCTTCACGATGATGCGGGCTCGCGGAGCCAAGGCCACGGATATCGTCGTGCTCGTCGTCGCGGCCGATGACGGCGTGATGCCTCAAACCGCCGAGGCGATCGACCACGCCAAGGCCGCGAAGGTCCCGATCGTGGTCGCGATCAACAAGATCGACAAGCCGGACGCGAACGTCGGCCGGGTCAAGCAGGAACTCGCGGAAAAAGGCGTCCTCGTCGAGGAGTTCGGCGGGACCGCCGTCGCGTGCGAGATCTCCGCCAAAAAGAGAATCGGCATCGATCAGCTTCTCGAGATGATCCTCTTGCAGGCCGACCTCCTGGAGTTGAAGGCCTTGCCCGAGGGGCCCGCTCGTGGAGTGGTCCTGGAGGCTCGCCGCGAGCCCGGCAAGGGCACGCTCGCGACCGTGCTCGTCCAACAGGGAACCCTGCGCGTCGGCGAGGTCTTCTTCGCCGGGGCGGCCGTGGGTCGCGTGCGGGCGATGCTCGACGATCACGGCCAGCGCGTCAGCGCCGCCGGCCCGGCGACCCCGGTCGAGGTCATGGGCTTTGAGGACATCCCAAACGCCGGCGACACGCTCCAGGTCGTCGAGGACGAACAGAAGGCCAGGCAGGTCTCCGCCTTCCGCTCTCAGAAAGAGCGCGAAGAGGCGCTGGCGAAGTCATCGAGGCTCTCTCTGGATTCGCTCTTCAACCGAATGGAGAAGGGCGAGGCGAAAGATCTCGCGGTCATCGTCAAGGCTGACGTGCACGGCTCCGAAGAGGTCCTGGTTCAGACGCTCTCGAAGCTCTCGACCGAGAAGGTCAAGGTCTCGGTCCTTCACTCCGGCGTCGGCGCGATCTCGGTCAACGATGTGCTCCTCGCTTCGGCGTCCGAAGCGATCATCATCGGCTTCAACGTGAGGCCCGAGCGCAAGGCGCAGGACCTCGCGGCGAAGGAGGGCGTCGACATAAGGCTCTACTCGGTCATCTACACGCTGACCGACGAGATCAAGAAGGCCATGACGGGTCTCCTCGACACCGTCAAGAAGGAGTCCGTGCGCGGCAAGGCCGAGGTCCGTGAGACATTCCGGGTTCCGAAGGCCGGCACGATTGCCGGCTGCATGGTCACCGACGGCATCATTCCGAGAACGGCCTCGGCCCGCCTCATCCGGGACAGCCGCCTTGTCTATGAAGGCAAGATCGGCTCGCTTCGCCGGTTCAAAGAGGACGCGTCGGAAGTCAAGAGCGGCTTTGAGTGCGGCATCTCGATCGCGGGCTTTCAGGACATCAAGGTCGGCGACGTCATCGAGGCCTACGTCGTCGAGGACGTCGCCCCGACCCTCACGTAGGACGGGGCGAACGGTCCGGCCCGCGCCCATCTACGATCTCCACATTCAACGCGTTCCATGGTCGTCGCTGTCGCCGTCTTCGATCTCTACCTTCCCTTCTGCCGCGGGTTGAAGGAGAAGCGCGCGTTCGTGAGGCCGCTCAAGACACGCCTTCGGGGTGATTTCCAGATCTCGGCTTCGGAGGTCGGCGCGCAGGATGTCCTCCAACGGGCGGTCATCGGGGTCTCCGCGGTTGGGGCGGACCGCGCGGCCCTAGAGCCGCTCTTTGAGAAGGTCTCGCGTTACGTGGCGAGCTTCGCGGAAGCTGAGGGCGCCGAGGTCCTCGCGGAAAAGAGCGAGTTTCTCGCCTACGGAGACGTTTCCCGTCCGGGCTCAGTCTTCGGAGAGAAGGAGCGCCATGGCGCGTGACCGCCGCCGTCCACGGCAAGTCGCCGACCTCGTGAGGGCAGAGATCGCGCGCCTTCTTCGGGAGGACCTTCGCGATCCCAACATCGGCTTCGCGACGATCACGGACGTCGCGATGTCGCCCGACCTCCGCCAAGCGCGCGTCCACGTATCCGTCCTCGGAGGACCCGCCGAGTTCCAAAAGAGCGTTGCCGCGCTCAACCATGCGGCCGCGCACATGCGGGGCCTGGTCGGTCGAAACTGCGGCCTGCGGTACGCCCCGGAGCTCCGGTTTTTCGAAGACCACTCCATCGAAAGGGGCGCGCGGATCGAGGAGCTGTTGCGCGAGGTCTCGGAGGACTCCTCTCCAACCGGAGAGGACCGTCGGAAAGGCAACGAAGACAACGAAGACGATGCAACCCAATAACTCTCCCGAGAAGGCTCCGGCGGCGCGCCGGGGCGACTCCAACGGTGGTCCTTCCGGCGTTCTTCTCATCGACAAACCGCAGGGGATGACGTCTCACGATGTCGTGGACGCTGTTCGCCCACTTCTTGGAACCAGGCGCGTCGGTCATACCGGCACCTTGGACCCCGCGGCGACGGGCCTCCTCGTGCTGTGTGTCGGGCGGGCCGGTCGCATTCAGTCGTTCCTGACAGGCTTCGACAAGTGCTACGAAGGCACGATGAGGTTCGGTGTCGCGACCGACACGTATGACCGGGATGGCACACCCATCGGACCCATTCACCCGGATCCACGCCCCGCGCTGGGAGCCGTCGCCGCGGCCTGCGGCAAGTACAAGGGCGAGCTGTCTCAGGCACCTCCACCCTATTCGGCCAAGAAGTTCGGAGGCAAGAAGTTCTATGAGCTGGCCCGCCGGGGCGAGGAGGTTCCGGTCCTTCCGAAAACCGTGCGCGTGGGTCGATTCGATGTCACGCGCGTGGAGGGAGACGAGGCCGATTTCGCGGTCGATTGCAGCTCGGGTACCTACATCCGTTCGCTGGTGCACGACGTTGGCAAAGAGCTTGGACTCGGCGCGCATCTGATCTCACTTAAACGCACGGCCATCGGCCCGTTCGTGCTCCAGCACGCGGTCCAGATCCAAGCCCTTCGCGAGCTGGAGCCCGGCGCGCGGCTCTCGCACCCCAGCTGGCTACGCCTCGCCGATGTGCCGCTTCCGTTTCCTTCGGTTTCGCTCCTCCCCGGCGACGCGGCGAAGGTCCGTCGCGGGCACGCGGTCCCGGTCCGGCCTCCTTCCGACGCCGCCTCCGCCGAATGGGTTCGGCTCACGTGCGATCGCGAGCTGATCGCCCTCGGGCACCTCGAACCTCTGGGAAAGGGCTCACTCGCCCTCGCGAGACCGAAGATCGTCCTTCAGGATTGAGCTCGGATGCCTTGACCGGTCCCAAAACGCGCTCCTATACTCCGCCCGCACAAGTTTGAGAAGGGAAGTAAAGAAAATTGGCGCAGCTCAGTAACCAGAAAACGGACACGATCAACGCCTACAAGAGGCACGAAGGGGACACGGGTTCGCCCGAGGTGCAGGTCGCGCTCCTCTCCCACCGGATCTCGGCGTTGACCGAGCACTTCAAGGCCCACGCCAAGGACCACCACTCGCGCCGGGGACTGCTCCAGATGGTTGGAAGAAGGCGTCGCCTTCTCGATTACCTCAAGAAGCACAACGCGCAGGGCTATCGCGCCCTGATCGACCGGCTCGGCCTACGGAAGTAGTCGCTAGCGCCTTCTGAGCCGCCAAGCAAAAGAGCACCTCACTGTTCCAGTATTTTCGAAACACTAGAAAGTCCTTCCACACCTCGTCGATCGGCTCCGCGCGAGCGGTCGACCGTTTCGCCCTCCCCGTCCCGCGCCCAAGGCGGTCCGCTGAGATCCGGCGCGCGGCTCGTGGTGTAGGCCGGCGAAAGGAAAAACCATGATCGAAACCGTCGCCATCGACATCGGTGGCCGTGTCCTGACAATTGAAACCGG
>WBZQ01000832.1_pt1 | contig 22879 bp, 19 predicted proteins | sample 5204251 | NCBI WGS metagenome assembly WBZQ01 (sample SAMN12412402, study PRJNA552823) | activated sludge metagenome | isolation source: activated sludge from nitrification reactor of wastewater treatment plant... | place: USA: Virginia | collected 2017-09
CGCAATCCGCGACCGGCTCGACCATCCTCGGTTTTGGGAACAAGGCAATCGCGGTCCCTTCTTGTTCCAATATCGCCCATATTCTGTCTCAGGCAAGCTCACTGGCCGCGTTCCAAGCTGAGCCCATCGGGGGCAATTCCTTTCGGTGTCCCAAGGTGGTTGCTGAAATGATGCAGATATATTCCTGTCTGCCGACATCCAGAATGGAAGCCGAGACCGAATACTCTGCTGGAACACGTAGGCGAGGAGTCAGTGATGGCGCTTGCTGAAACCGGCCGGAGGGAGCCGGCGACTCCGTGGGCTAACATGGAGGTCGAGGATGTGCTCGCGCGGCTGGAGGTGGACCGGCACCATGGATTGGCCCCTGAGGAGGCTGCACGGCGTTTGGCGCGTTACGGCCCCAACCGGCTTCCTCCCCCGGCCAGGCATCCGGTGTGGCTGCGATTTCTCCTGCAGTTCCACAACGTTCTGATCTACATGATGCTGGTCGCCGCCGGCATTGCCGCCCTGCTCAGTCATTGGGTAGACGCGGCGGTGCTGTTCGCCGCCGTCATCGTCAATGCCGTCATCGGATTTATCCAGGAAGGCAAGGCTGAAGCGGCCCTCGACGCGATCAGCAATATGCTTTCGCTGCACACAACTCTTCTCCGCAATGCCGAACGATCTGAAGCGGCAGCCGAAGCTATTGTGCCGGGGGACATCGTGGTTCTCGCGTCCGGCGATAAAGTGTCTGCCGATCTACGCCTCATCGCGGGCAAAGGCCTGCGCGTGAATGAAGCGATTCTGACCGGAGAATCACAAGCGGTGGAAAAGGAAGCTGCGCCGGTCCCGACTGATGCCCTGTTGGGCGATCGCCGTTGCATGCTCTACTCAGGTACCCTGATCGCATCCGGCAACGCGATCGGAGTGGTCGTAGAAACGGGCATTCGGACCGAGCTCGGGCGGATCAGCTCCATGCTGGAGCAAGTGCAGGAGGTCACGACCCCATTACTGCGCCAGATAGCGGGGTTCAGCCGGTTGCTGGCGATTGCGATCGGGCTGATGGCACTGGTCACCTTCTTCATCGGTGTGCTGTGGCGCGGACATTCCCCCGACGAGATGTTCATGATGGTCGTTGCCCTGGCCGCCTCGTCGATTCCCGAAGGACTTCCGGCGATCATGACCATTACCCTGGCGCTTGGCGTGCGGCGCATGGCCAGGCGTAATGCCATCATCCGGCATCTGCCGGCCGTCGAAACGCTCGGGTCGGTCACGGTCATCTGTTCCGACAAGACCGGCACCTTGACCAGGAATGAGATGACGGTTCAGTCGATCACCGTCGGCAATCATACATTCGAGGTGACGGGGGTGGGGTATGCGCCTGTGGGGGGCTTTCACCTCGGGGGTGCCGCGGTATCGGCTAGCGATTATCCTGAGCTGATCACTACCGCGCGAGCCGTTCTTTTTTGCAATGACGCGAGACTGCGCAATCACGACGGCACCTGGCAAGTCGAAGGCGATCCGACGGAAGGAGCCCTGCTTGCGTTGGCATTGAAAGCCGGCATCGACCAGGCGTCGGAAACTGTCGCGCTCCCCCGTACCGATGCGATTCCCTTCGAATCCGAACACCGATTCATGGCCACGCTGCACCACGACCATGCACATCATGGGCTCATCTTTATAAAGGGAGCGCCCGAACGAATCCTGGACATGTGCGACCGGTACCGTATCGGCGACCAGGATCTGCCGCTCGATCAGGGTTATTGGCGTGAACGGGTGAAGGAGTATGCCGGCCAGGGGATGCGCACCCTTGCCGTGGCCATGAAACAGGCGTCATCTACCCAGCATGACTTGGGCTTTTCGGATGTCGAGAGTGGGTGCACCCTCCTCGCCCTGCTGGGGATCATGGATCCGCCGCGGGAAGAGGCGATGACGGCAGTGGCGGAATGTGCGTCTGCCGGCATCCGGGTCAAAATGATCACCGGCGACCATGCGGACACCGCACGTGCCATCGGCGTTCGCCTCGGTATCGGTCTCGATAGACCGGCCCTGACGGGCGCGGATATCGAGGTCATGGACGATGCACAACTCCGCCTGGTCGTGCCCGATATCGATGTGTTCGCCAGGGCGAGTCCCGGCCACAAATTGCGGCTGGTCCATGCACTGCAGGCGATCGGCCAGGTGGTGGCCATGACCGGGGACGGGGTCAACGATGCGCCCGCGCTCAAGCGTTCGGATGTTGGGGTGGCCATGGGGTTGAAAGGCACCGACGCGGCCAAGGAGTCGGCCGACATGGTGCTTGCCGACGACAACTTCGCCACCATCAGCAGCGCCGTGTGCGAAGGGCGCGGTATTTACGACAGCATCCGGAAATTCGTCCTGTTCATGCTCCCGACCAACGGGGGGGAAGCGCTGGTGGTGACCGCTGCCATCCTGTTCGAGCTGACGCTGCCGCTGACGCCGGCGCAGGTCTTATGGATCAACATGGCCACGTCGAGCACGCTCGGCCTGGCCTTGGCATTCGAGTTGCCCGAATCCGATGTCATGCACCGGCCTCCGCGTGATCCCCGGGAGCCGCTCCTCTCGTGGTTTTTCTTGTGGCGGGTGCTGATGGTGTCTGTGCTGATGATGATAGGAGCGCTCGGGCTGTTTCTCTGGGAACTCCACCAGGGCGCCGGCCTGGAAACCGCCAGGACCATGGCCGTGAGTACGGTAGTAATGGCTGAAATGTTTTATTTGCTCAACAGCCGGTACATTTACCGGTCGGTGCTCTCGCGGGAAGGACTGTTCGGCAATCGCTATGTATGGATCGTCATCGCAGTCTGCGCGGTTCTGCAGTTGGCCTATGTCCATACGGCCCCGTTACAGAAGGTGTTCGGTTCGACGGATTTGACTGCGGCCGAATGGCTCAAGGTGTGCCTGGCCGGAGCGCTGGTTTTTACGGTCGCCGAAGCGGAGAAATCCGTGATTCGCCTGTTCGGCCTCAAGATCTACCGTTCGACTGCCGGTCAGGGCGCAGGATCGGGGACCACAACCATGCAGGAGCAGCTCTGATGAATATCGCCTCTATCGTCGTTGCCGTCGATTTTTCCGATGATGCCAGGCATGCCGCCGAGCGTGCGGCCATGCTGGCAGCGGAACAACGGGCGCAATTGGACTTCGTGCATGTGATCAGCGGTTCGTCGCTGGATAGGCTTCACACTTGGTTAGGCGCGCCGGCTGATTCGGAGGTCAGGCTGCGCGAGGAGGCGGAGCGTTCCCTCAACGACATGATCAAGGACATCGCCGGCAAGAGAGACATCGCCGCAGGCGCCTTCGTGAAGACCGGTCATGTGCTGAATCAGATTCTGTCGTCGTCGGAGTCGGCGGATCTGCTGGTTCTTGGGGCGCATGGCCGGAATCCGCTGCGCGATCTCAGCCTGGGCACGACGGCGGAACGCTCGCTGCGCATGTCCAAACAGCCGGTGCTGGTCGTCAAACGTCGGCCGCGGGCGTTGTACGGGCAGGTGATCGTGCCGGTCGACTTTTCTGCCTATTCGGCCCCCGCGCTGAGGATGGCCAGGCTGATCGCTCCCACTGCCCGCATCACCGTCGTCCATGCGTTCCGCGTCCCGTTCGAGGGGAGACTCCGGATAGCCGGCGCGTCGGAGGAATCCATCCTGGCCTACTGCGAAGAAGAGCGACGGGAAGCCGAGAAGGAAATCAAGGACCTGATCAGCGATTCCGACGATGATGCGCTCCGGATGTCCTATGCCGTCGAGCGCGGCAACGTGTCTCGTGTGATTCTCGCCCAAGAAGAGAAATTATCGGCGGACTTGATCGTCATCGGCAAGCACGGCCGGTCCATGGTCGAAGAGTGGCTCCTTGGGGGCGTCACGCGCCATGTCCTTGCCGGTTCGACATGCGATGTGCTCATCGTCCATGAGAGAGCAGAGGTCCAATAAATTTCCGCTATGATATTGCCGATCATCATCCTCCTTCCCTTGCTCGCCGCCGCTGCCGCGCTGTTGGCACAACGTCGCGGGTTTACCGCGGCAGCCTGGGTCGCCGCCGTGCCGGTCGCTGCAAGCCTGGCCTTACTGGCCGGCGAAGTCCCGGAGGTGCTCACCGGGGAGAGACTTCTCGTCCAGTGGCCGTGGTTGCCGGAACTCGGCTTCAATGTATCGTTTCGCCTCGACGGACTCGGACTGCTTTTCGCGCTTCTGATTCTCGGCATCGGGCTGCTCGTCATTCTCTATGCGCGCTACTACCTCGCGCCGGAGGACCGTATCGGACGGTTGTATGCGCTGCTCATGTTTTTCATGACCGCCATGCTCGGCGTCGTGCTGTCCGAAAACGTCCTGCTGCTCATGGTCTTCTGGGAACTGACGAGTCTGGCCTCTTTCCTGCTCATTGGTTTCTGGACCCACAGTCCGCTGGCCCGCCAGGGGGCGCGCATGGCCTTTGCCGTCACGAGCGCCGGCGGACTCGCGCTCCTCGGCGGGGTGTTGCTCATCGGGAATGTCGCCGGCAGCTTTGAGCTTTCCGACTGGTTCTCGGCGCGCGACGCCATCCGGAGCCATCCCTCTTTCAATGTCGCGCTGGTGCTGATTCTGTTGGGGGCCTTCACGAAATCCGCGCAGTTTCCATTTCATTTCTGGCTACCCGCCGCCATGGCTGCGCCCACGCCCGTGTCGGCCTATCTGCACTCGGCCACGATGGTGAAAGCCGGCGTGTTCCTGCTCGCGAGGCTCTATCCTTTGGTGGGCGGGAATCTCCTGTTCGAGTATGTGACGACGACCGTCGGACTGACGACCTTCGTGTTCGGCGCCTATGTGGCGGTGTTTAGACATGACCTGAAGGGTCTGCTCGCCTATTCGACCATCAGCCACCTCGGTCTCATCACGTTTCTCATGGGCCTGGATACACCGATGTCGTCAGTGGCCGCTATTTTTCACATCGGCAACCATGCCACCTTCAAGGCCTCGCTCTTCATGGCGGCGGGCATCATCGATCATGAATGCGGGACTCGCGACATGCGGCGGCTGGGCGGCCTCTGGCGCCATATGCCGCAGACCGCGGTTCTGGCCATTGTGGCCGCATTGGCCATGGCTGGTGTGCCGCTCTTCAATGGGTTCCTTTCCAAGGAAATGTTCTTCGCCGAAGCGCTCAATCTCTCTCATCTGCCTCTACTCGGAGGAATGGGCCCGGCTGCCGTCACGTTGGGATCGATGTTCAGCGTGGCCTATTCCGTGCGTTTCATCCATGACGTGTTCTTCGACAAGCCGCACGACCTTCCGCATATCCCGAGCAAGCCGCCACGCTACATGAAAGTTCCGGCTGAAGTGTTGGCGGTGGTGTGCATCGCGGTCGGCGTCTTGCCCGGCCAGACCGTCGCTCCGCTGGTGAATGCGGCATCCAGGGACGTGGTCGGCGATGCGCTGCCCGCTTACGAAATCGCGCTCTGGCATGGGTTCACGCTGCCGCTGGTCATGAGCGCCGTCGCGCTCGCCGGCGGCGCGCTGGTCTATTGGCTGTTACGGAACCGGTACGATCTGCATTTGCACGTGCCGGTGCGTTATACCGGGCGACTGCTCTTTCAACAGGCGTACGATGGTGTGATCGCCGTCGCGGGCCGGCTTACCACCCGGATGGAGAACGGCTCGCTCCAACGTTATCTCGCGCTCATTCTATCGGCGATCATGAGCCTCGTGGCATGGCCGTTTTTTCAGCATGGATTTACGGCGGGCGGGGCCACGGCGACGCCGATGATGCCGCTCGCGCTCGTCGTGTGGGGCGCGGCGATCGCGGCCGCGCTTGGCGTCGTCCGGTTTCATCACGATCGGGTGGTGGCCGTTATATTGGCCGGTGTCGTGGGACTCGCCGTATCGATCGCCTTCGCTTATTTCTCTGCTCCGGACCTCGCGCTCACCCAGCTCGCCGTCGAGGTGGTCACGACCCTGTTGATGCTCGTGGCGCTGGCGTTTCTACCCCAGTCGACAGTCTTGGAATCGTCGCGTCGGCGAAAGATCCGCGATGCCGCACTGGCAGTGATCGCTGGAGCCGGCGTCGCGGGTTTATCTTGGGCTGTCCTGACACGCGGGCAGGAGTCCATCGCCTGGTATTTTCTGGAGAACAGCCTCCCGTTGGGCGGCGGTGGCAATGTCGTCAATGTGCTGCTCGTGGATTTCCGAGGCTTCGACACGTTCGGGGAGATCACCGTGTTGAGCATGGCAGCAATGGGCGCCTGGATCTTAATGGCGGACTTGCGCGCCGATCGCTCCGTCGTCATCAGACCGTCCGAACCGGACGGCATCATGTTCTCGGTCGCGGCGCGATTGCTCCTGCCCTTCACAGTTCTCGTGGCGGTCTATCTGTTCCTGCGCGGCCACAATCAGCCGGGCGGAGGGTTTCTCGCAGGGCTCTTAGGGGCCGTCGCAGTCATCATGCAGTATATGGGGGCGGGCCTGCGGACGACCCTGACCCGCCTGCGCCTCGATTTCAGAACCATGCTCGGCGCCGGTTTGTTGCTCGCCTCTTTGACCGGCTTGGCCGGCATCCTCGCCGGCGCGCCGTTTCTCTCCAGCAGGTCCGGACACCAGCACCTGCCGCTGCTGGGAGAAATCCCTCTCGCCAGCGCCACGGCCTTCGATCTCGGTGTATTCATGGCCGTGTTCGGGACGACGCTTCTGACCGTGACCGCGATCGGGCAGGCCCGGCACAAACCTTCATCAACCGGCGGGGCGGCCTGATGGAACTGATGGTGGCCATCGGACTTGGTGTCGTGACCGCCTGCGGTCTGTATCTGGTTTTGCGAGGCCGTACGTTCCCGTTGGTGCTCGGCCTGTCGCTGATTTCCTATGCCGTCAATCTGTTCATCCTGGCTATGGGCAGACTGGTCCCGGGTGCGTCACCCATCATCAGGCAGGAGGCGGCGGGATATGCCGATCCCATCCCTCAGGCTTTGGTATTGACGGCCATCGTCATCAGTTTCGGCATGACCGGTTTTCTCCTGGCGCTCGCTGTCCGCATGCGGCATCAGACGGGGAGCGACCATGTGGATGGCGTTGAACCGAAGCCGGTGGGCGGGCCGGCGGGTCAATCATGAACCATCTGCTCGTGGCGCCGATCGTCTTGCCCATGTTCATAGCCGCCTTGCTCCTCGTCCTGCATCGTGCGCCGGCGATCTTCGCGCGCTCAGTGAGTGCGACGGCCACGTTGGGTCTTCTTTCCGCATCGATCGGCATTCTGGCCCAAGTCGAATCCGGCCCACAACTCGTCTACCAGGTCGGCAACTGGCCGGCGCCGTTTGGAATCGTCCTGGTCGCCGACCGCCTGTCCGCCCTTCTGCTTCTGCTGACGGGGTTGCTCGCCCCTGCCGTCCTGCTCTATGCCGCACAGGGCTGGGATGCCCGCGTTCGATACTTTCATCCGCTCTTTCTGTTTCAGTTGATGGGGTTGAACGGAGCGTTCCTCGCCGGAGACCTCTTTAATCTATTCGTCTTTTTCGAGATCCTCCTGATCGCGTCCTACTGCCTGGCGCTGCAGGGATTGCTTCAGGAACGATTGCGCGCAACCCTGCATTATGCCGCGATCAACATCGCCGCTTCCTCTTTGTTTCTCATCGCCGTCAGCCTGCTCTATGGGATCACCGGGACGCTCAACATGGCGCACCTGGCAGAGCGGGTGGCGCAGGTGCGGACGGAAGACGTGGCGTTGGTACGGGCAGCCGGCCTGCTGCTGCTCGGAGTGTTTTCGGTCAAAGCCGCGCTCTTTCCCCTCTACTTCTGGCTGCCTGCGCTCTATTCGAATGCGCCCGCCCCGGTCGCGGCGCTGTTTTCGATGATGACGAAGGTGGGAGTGTACGCGATCATTCGCATCACCACGCTGATCTATGGCGCGGAGGCCGGCGTCCTGATGGAGCTGACCTCGCCTTGGCTGCTGCCCATCGCCCTCATTACCCTTGCGTTGGGCGCGCTGAGCGCATTCAGCGCGGGGCGCCTCGCCACGATGACGGCGTATCTCACGATTGCGTCGGTCGGGACGATCCTCACCGCCGTGGCGATCGGCGGTGCGGCCGCCTTTTCCGCCGGGCTCTATTATCTGGCGCATTCCACCATCGTCATTGCTCTGCTCTTCCTCGTCGGCGATTTGATCGGGCGCGGCCGCGGCGACATACACGACCAGATCCATCCGGGGCCGCAGATCCGGCGCGCGGCGGGGCTTGGTCTCGCGTTTCTCTTTGCCGGCGCCACGGTAGCGGGTGTCCCGCCATTGTCGGGATTTCTCGGGAAGATTATGCTGCTGCACAGCACGGAAGGCTCGCTGGCCGTCGTGCTCGTCTGGACAGTCATTCTGGCCACGAGCCTGCTCATGTTGGCAGGCTGCGCGCGAGCCGGCAGCATTGTGCTCTGGAATGTGACGGATCCGCTTCCATCCGATCCTGCGCATGCCCCCCGCGCGGGCGAATGGGTGGCGCTGGCGGCGCTCGGGGCCTACAGCCTGCTCCTGGTCCTGTTTGCGGCTCCCATCACCCGCTACACCGACGAGACGGCGGCCCAATTGCTCTCGCCATCATCCTACATTGCGACGGTTCTGGGAGATGAAGAACGTGAAGGTCTCGTGCGGCCCCATAGGGCAGGAGGCTCGCGGTGAAGAAGGCGCTTCCATTCCCGTTGCTGTCGCTGGCGCTTGCGGCCTGCTGGGTGACCCTGACGGAGATTTCACCGTCCCATCTCGCTCTGGCGTTCGTTCTTGCGGTCGCCATTCCGCACATCACAGAGCCGTTCCTCGTTGAGCTGCCGGGAATTCGTTCGATTGGAACCGCCTTACGTCTCGCCGGTTTGGTCGCGTGGGATATCGTATTGGCCAACATTGCGGTCGCTCGCCTGGTGCTGGGGCCGGTCGCTCGCCTGCGGCCCGGCTTCGTACACGTGCCGCTCGCGGTGACTCACCCGCATGCGATTGCGTTGTTTGCCAGCATCGTGTCCATCGTTCCGGGCTCTCTTTCCATTGCATTCTCGCCGGATGCCCGTACTCTGCTCCTGCATGTGCTCCACCTGGAAGACGAACAGCAGTTCGTCGCCAAGCTCAAGGAGCGCTATGAGCGCCCTATTATGGATATGTTGAAATGTTAACCGTCGCGCTCTCGATCGCCTTCGCTTCCATCGCCCTCGCGATGGCCGGTTGTACCCTTCGCCTGCTGCGCGGCCCGGACCCTGTTGACCGTGTGCTGGCGTTCGACACGCTCTATATCAACACCATCGCGCTCCTGATCGTCATGGACATTCACCAGTCCACCTCTCTGTTCTTCGAAGCAGCGCTCCTGATCGCGATGATCGGCTTCGTGGCCACCGTGGCATTGGCCCGCTATCTTGCCCGCGGCAACATTGGAGAATAATCATATGCAGGATGTCATCGTCTCGCTGCTGCTGCTGGTCGGCAGCTTCTTCATTCTCGTCGGCGCCATCGGCCTGGTTCGCCTGCCGGATTTTTTTATGCGGCTGCATGGCCCGACGAAGTCTACGACCTTGGGTGTCGGCGGCATGCTGCTGGCCGCCGTCGTCCATGCGGCCGGACGTGACTTCAGTCTGCGTGAAAGCCTCATCACGCTGTTTCTGTTCGTGACCGCGCCGGTCAGCGCGTATCTGCTGGGGCAGGCCGGTTTGCGCCGCCGGATCATGTCACGCGCCCCGCTCCCGGATGAGGTGTCCGGCCCCGGATGCCGACAGCCATGACGCTTGTTACGCTTGATAGGCGAGCGGCCACCCTCGCGCTCGTACTCGCATGGCGCGATGATCATCACAGATTTAGAAGGTGGCATCATCGACGCCGCGCCGCCGGCTTCGCCGCTCGAATCGCATATACGAGCTGTTCTTCAAAGCACTGTGATCGCACCCTGGGCTTCTTGCCGGTACTCGCAACCGGTGGCATGCGGTATGAGCGACTGTGGTAAAAACCTTTCAACAATTCCTGAGAAGTCCGGGCGTTCCGGGGAATCTGCTGAAAGGCTCCCTCTCCGGTTCGCGCCTTTCCCTCCAGGGATGACCTTTGTGATGCTTTGCTGCAGACGAATCAGTTTGCCCCGGACCATCGGAGCTGAGGCGATGTTTGTGCGCAGGGGAGCATGGATTTTTCGAATGCCGGCGTTCTGCCGGTGGCGTCGGAGGTGCTGCCAGGTTGGTTCAACGCTGCCTCATTAGGTGACAGGAGGCGGTCATGCATTTACAGTGAGATGCGCATCCAGGATAAAAGAAAGCAAAGGTGTCATATGCGATCAATATCCAGAAAGCCGACTCCCTGCATTCTGTTGCCGACGGACTTCCAGCAGCCGGCGCGACGGGCCTTTACCTATGCTGTGAAACTCGCCACGGTGCTGAAGTTCCGTCTGGAAATCGTTCATGTGATCAAGACAGTCTCGGAGTCTGCGCAGGTATCCCCGGACAACCGTTCTCTGAATTCCCTCAAGACCTCCGCGTTGCTCGAACTGGGACGCATGGCGAGCGCGGCGAAGGAGACGGCAATCCATGCGGAACCTTCCCTGCTTTTCGGTGCGCCTGCGGACTGTATTTTGGAGAGTGCGACTCGGTTAGGTGCAGGGCTCATCGTCATGGGGACCCATGGGCGCACCGGCTGGGATCGCATGCGACTCGGCAGCGTTGCGCAAGCGGTGATTCGCGAAGCCCCCTGTCCCGTCTTGACGCTGCAGGAGGTCGTGGCGCGGGATTGTTTCCGGCACCATGCCAAGGTGAGCCTGGCCCGGCTGCTCGTGGCGACCGACTTCTCTTCCTGCGCCGACGGGCTGGTGCGGTATGTCGCGCAACTGGCGGGACAGTTGCGCGCGCAGGTCTGTCTTGTCCATGCGTCCGATGAGGGGGAGGCGAAGCTCCTCGCGCAGAGAAAGTTGGAAGGGGTGAGGCGCGGTCTGGAGCGGAACGGCCTCCAGGTCGAGACTGTCTGTATTCCGGGAGATCCTGTGGAGGTCATTCTGGCGCAGGCCGCAGGGTGGCAGGCGGATGTGATTGCCGTCGGTACACAAGGCCGGACCGGTCTGCCGCGGCTGGTGCTGGGGAGCGTGGCCGAGGCGGTGTTGGGGCGGGCTGGATGTCCCGTTTTGATCGCCAACAACCGTCAGGTGGGGTTGCGGGGGCGGTGACGATTATTCCTGCCACGTTTCCGCTCCTCACCGCATCCCGCAGGCCGGCATGATCTTCAGGCTCGTGGGTTCTATCGTGATCATGTCCTGTTGCTCCACGGCACATCACTTCCCCTGGTCGCACTGACTTCAGGTGAACGAGCTGCAGTAGCGGCGTTTCAATGCCACTCCGGTGAGTGAGCCACTGACCGCCTCAAGAGCCGCCTGTTCCGCATCGAGCCCCTCGACGTTACGGCATGGCTGTTCACTCTGACGACGTCTCTAGCCGTCTATCTGGTCGTGGAGGCTGAAAAATGGCTGCGGCGGCAATGGCCTCGCGACGCCGGTTGCCAGTATTATCCTGCGGTTGAACCGCTGATCCACGCCTACTACACTAGAACCTATTTCACGTTTGAGCGATCTCGAAGAGACGGAGTACTTATCCCGGCGCTGAGCATGCATACGGATGTGTCCTGCATCCGTGCCGCATTGCCCGACGGCGCGTCCGGTTATGTCGCCAAGAGCGTGGCCGACATGGAAGTATTGACCGCCTCCAAGCGGTGGCGGGAGGATGCATGTTTGTAGATTTGAGAAAAGGGAGGGACTTATGGAACCGATGGAAGTGCTCGGTATCCTGGCCATCATTATCGGCATCGTCGGCGTTATCGTTCTTCTGAGAGGCAGGAAGAAGAACGTTCGTTGAACGAATGAATCGGATTCGGTGGTCCGATCGCATGTCGGATGTACAGGTGCGCTTGGTGGTTGGGAAGCCGGTTCCCACGGGTGTTGCCGGTCACGCAGGAAGGGCACACCCTCGCATGCATTTGTCTGGAGGTACCGCATGATTGGACAATCCGTGAAGGTGACGACCATCAGAGGGATCGACGTCGGGGTTCATTACTCTTGGTTCATCATTTTGTTTCTTATCACCTTCTCGTTGACCGCGCGATTCGCCTCGGAACATCCCCACTGGACGTTGGCCGAACATTATGCCGTCGGTGTCGCCACGAGTCTCTTATACTTCCTGTCGATTCTCCTGCATGAGCTGGCGCATAGTTTCGTGGCCCTGGCCAAGGGGATTCCGGTCCGCGCGATTACGCTGTTCGTTTTCGGCGGCGTGGCGCAAATCGGGCGGGAGCCGGATCGTCCGCTCACGGAGTTTCAGATCGCCGTTGCCGGGCCGGTCGCGAGCGCCCTCTTGTCGTTCGGGTTCTGGATTATTGCGTCTGTGGCCGGCGATCAATTCGAACGAGTCGGAGCGCTTGCCGGTTGGCTCTCCTCGATCAATCTGGTATTGGCGCTGTTCAACCTGGTGCCGGGATTCCCGCTCGACGGGGGACGAATATTCCGGGCCGCGCTCTGGCAGATGAGCGGAAGCCTTTCGACGGCCACACGCATCGCGGCGGGAACCGGACAGGCGGTCGGTTATGCGTTTATCTTCTTCGGAATCTGGACCGGCTTCACCGGGACTTGGTTCAGCGGCTTGTGGATGGCCTTCATCGGATGGTTTCTCCTCAATGCCGCGCAGGAAAGTGTGGTGCAAGTCAGCATTCGATCCGTGCTCAGCGGATTGAAAGCCGAGGACGTGATGTCGCGCGAAAGTCCGGTCGTATCTGGGGATCGGAGCCTCGCTGATCTGGTGGAGAGGGAAATTTTGCGCACCGGCAGACGATGTTTTCTGGTTTCCTTCGATAGCCGAATTGAGGGGTTGGTGACGATGCATGAGGTGAAAGGGGTGCCGCGGGATCAGTGGAACCGGACGACGATTCGTGAGGTGATGACGCCTCTGGCCATGATGCAGGTCGTCGCTCCTGACACTCCGGTCCTGACCATTCTGCAGGTGATGGAACGGGAGGATATCAATCAAGTTCCGGTCATGAAGAGCGGCGACCTTTTGGGCATGATTACCAGGGACCGTTTGTTGCAGGTGCTTTCGGCACATGTGGAGATCGGGGAACGCGATCAGGTCCGTGGGGGCCGTGCTTCGGTGTCGGAACCGTAAAGACGAGAGGATCTGCCCGCTCACCGACTGCGAAGGGAGTCAGCAGGATGACGATCGACCCGACGAGGAAGCCGTTGACGAGGATCGAGGGCTATGTGCCGATTGAGGATTACGGCTTGGTCGGAGACGGGGCCACCGCCGCCCTCATCGGACGAGATGGGGCCTTCGCCTGGTTGTGTCTTCCCCGATTCGACTCGCCGCCGGTATTCTGTAGTCTGTTGGATGATGCGCGGGGCGGACATTTCACGATTGCGCCGGAGCAGCTGGCGGCGTCGCGACAATTCTACGAGCCGGATACCGCGTTGTTGGTGACGGAGATGCACGCGTCCGGCGGTCTGGTGCGTGTCACGGATTCCTGCCCATTGGCGGCGGGAGCCGACCTTTCCGCAGGCATTCCGGCCACGCGCCGCGAATTACTCCGAAGCGTCGCCGTTGTCGAGGGAACCGTGCGGCTGCGGATCCATATCGACCCCCGCGGCGGGGCTGAGGCCGAACCGCAAGACGGAGGGGTGCGGATTCGCTGCCTGGCTCGGCCGGATCTCCATCTGCACCTGTCTTCAACGGTTCCATTGACAGGGTTGCACAGCCGGGTGACGCTGAAGGCCGGGCAATCGCTCCATTTGCTCCTCTGTTGGCGCACGTCTCATACCCACCCACCGACTTCGATTCGGCCCAGTTGCGTGAGGATACGATTGCCGCTTGGCGGCGCTGGCTGCGGCATCTCGACGATCACGGTCCGCAGGAGGGCCTGGTGAGGCGATCCGCCATCACCATCAAATTGCTGGACCATTTCGAGAACGGCGCCATCGTTGCGGCTCCGACCTCGTCGTTGCCGGAACGGATCGGCGGTCCGCGCAACTGGGATTGTCGTTATACCTGGGTGCGGGATGCAGCCTTTTCCGTCTACGCGCTGCACCGCATCGGGCTCTCGCATGAAGCAGCAGGATTTCTCGCCTGGGTGTTGGATGCCGCAGAGTGCGCCGGTCGGCCGCGCATCATGTATGATCTCGACGGCCGCATGCCCCCGGAAGAGCACGAAGATTCGGAACTGGAGGGATACCGGCGTTCCAAACCGGTTCGCTGGGGCAACGGCGCCGCGACCCAACATCAGCACGATGTTTACGGCGAAATTCTGGATTGCGCCTATCAATGGGCCGCCCATCACGGGGAAATTCCGGAACGATTGTGGCATCGGCTCGAATCATTGGCGGATGCGGCGGCGCGGGAATGGCGTGAGCCGGATCATGGCATCTTGGAGGTTCGCACCGGCGGGCGGCCGTTCACCTATTCAGCCGCCACGTGCCAGGTGGCATTGGACCGTGCGTCCAGAATGGCTGAGCGGTTTAAATTGCCTGTATCCGGGCGGCACTGGACAGGAACAGCGGAGGATATTCGACGGGCGATTCTAGACGAGGCCTGGGATCCGCACATCCGTTCATTGACCGACCATCTGGGTGGAGGCGGGTTGGACGCAAGTCTCTTAGTCTTACCGCTTCGTCGGGTGGTCGGCGCAGATCACCCGAAAATGATGGCGACGACTCGCGCGATCACCGAACGACTGGGCGCAGGACAAGGCCAGCTCTATCGTTACTTGCCGGATGAATCGCCGGGCATGAGGGCGCGTTTCTTCTGTGCAGCTTCTGGCTCATGGATACTCTCGCCATGCAGGGCCGTGTGGATGAGGCGTTGCAGTTGTACGATTCCCTCTGTGTACGGGCCGGACCATTGGGATTCTTGCCGGAAGAGATCGACCCTGCGACCGGCGCGTTTCTTGGTAACTATCCCCAGGCGTTCAGCCATATCGGGTGATATCGAGTGGAGTCAACTTGGCGGGACTCTTGAAGAAGAGACCCACACGGAATGAATAAGGGGAAAGGATCCGATGTCATGGTGCCCCCGTGCATTTCATCAAATCCGGACAGGCGATGCACGAGATGCCGTTGGCCGCGACGATCGGACGCGCTCAGGTCCTCGATCCTCGGAGAAGATCTCGCATTCAGGCTGCAGATGCGCAGGGGCATGGAGGTCGAGGGGGGATGGGCCGACGATCGACCGGGCTTCCGGAGAAGAGAAGGGCCCTCGGATTCCTGAGCCGATGGTCTTCGATCTCGTGCGTCCTCTCGGTGCCAGACGCGGGGAGGTGGAATTTAATACGTTGGGGCTTGTACCGCTCACCCGCAAAACGAGGAAGGTGGACGACGTTACCGATCTGCTGGGCTTGGTGCGGCGGAGTCCTGATACCCAAGGTGTCGAATGGGCGCCGGAGGCTGAATTCGTTTTGACGGATGGAATCGCGCTTGAGTAAGAGTTGCCGATGGAGAATGTTTCCGTCGAAGCCTACAAGACGACCGTACTGGGCACCGTCCGGGCGCCGCTTGCACCCGATCCAAGAGAGCCGACAAGATCGCTAGGATCGTACCAATCTTCAATAGAAGGGAGGCCTGTGTTATGAGCGGAGTATCCGTAGAAACTGTCATCCCCACGATTGTTGCCATGTCTGCGACAGTGGGACTCATTATTCTTCGGGTCGCCTTCGTGTTTGTGCTTGGCTATATCGGTATTCGGTTTGCTCGTCTTGGATTGCAGCAGCTGGAGCGACTGATGATTCTGGCTAGCGACGAGTTGGATAAGGGTTCCGGAACGGCCCAAAAACGGGCAGCGACGCTGACAGGTATCCTGAGGACCATCGCCTTGACCGCGATTTGGGCGATCGTCATCATCGAATCGCTGCAATTAGTTGGATTAAACATCGCCCCGATTTTGGCCGGCGCCGGGATCTTAGGCCTCGCCGTCGGCTTCGGCGCGCAAAATCTGGTGCGCGATCTGATCAGCGGCTTCTTCATCATTCTGGAAGATCAGATCCGGTTGGGAGATGTGGCCGTGATCAACGGGACCGGCGGGGCGGTGGAGACCATTACCTTCAGGACGATCTCGTTACGCGATTTCTCCGGCGTGGTGCACATTTTCCCCAACGGTGGAATCACCACCTTGTCCAATATGACCAAGGATTGGTCGGCGTTCGTCTTGGATATGGGCGTAGCCTATCGAGAGGATACCGATCGGGTGGTTGAGGTGATGCGGGCGGTGGGGGAAGGGTTGCGCCAGGATGAGGCGTTTGGCACGCTGATCATGGAACCGATCGAAATCGTGGGGGTCGAAAACTTTGCCGATAGTGCGGTGACGATTCGCGCGCGAATCAAAACGAAACCGGCTGAACAATGGAAGATCGGGCGTGAATACCGCCGCCGTCTCAAGAAGGCATTCGATGCCCAGCGGATTGAGATTCCCTTCCCGATGCGCACCTTGTTGCTGGGCGAAGACAATCCCCCGTTGAAGGTGGAGGTGATCGCCGGTTTGGGGCTTGGGAAGCCTTAATCGCTTGATCCTTCGAATCGGTCAGCGGTCTGATTCGGCCTTGACGGTCTTGCGAGGTCCGGTGTCCTTCATGTGAACGGCCAGAGAGGCCATGGCCATGGGCATCGCTTCCGCTACGTCCTGCCGGCGACGATAATCATCCAGTCGTCGATGGACGATGCCGTTCGACAGGCCGGGATAATACCCCTTCAGCGCTTGTATCCCGGTCGTCGCGGTCAGCCCGTCGCAGTGATGCCGCATCTCGCGCAGCCGTTCCGTGATCCGCTGCCGCGCGGCGACCTGAAACGCCTCGGCCAACTCCCACACCGTCGTGCGGCCTTCTAATCTGGTTTGCTGCTCGGCATAGAGTACCGAGGCTATCAGGGCCAGCAGGTCTTCCCCGACCGACTCAATCCGGTTCTGCACCCGTTGCTCGTCTTGAAACGCAGCCTGGAAGCGCGCCATCGCATAAAAAATTTCCCGCGCCAGGCGTCGGCTGGTTCGTTCGACATACCGGACAACCGGTCTGACCTGAGGATGCGCAAGGGCCTGGCCCGTCGGCAGCGGGCGTCTCACCCAGTGCTGCAGGTACCAGGGTACATAAAACCCCGCCAGCTTTATGGCATGTCTGAGTTGGTCGAGTATCGACAGGTCGCCCGAATAGAGCGGCTTCGCGCGTTCGAGATGCTGGCTCAACCCTTCCCGCACGATAAAGGGGCGCAGGATGTCCGTGGCTCCCTCACCGATGCGATACATCTCGGCGTCACGCACAAGTTGCTCGACCCCGAAGGCCGCTTCGCCGCGCGCCATTTTGGACGCCGCGGTTTCATAGCCCATGCCGCCGAACAGGATCTGCGCGTCGCGGAGAAATTGAATCGTATGCTCGGAGCAGAAGATCTTGGCGACCGCCGCTTCGATGCGAATGTCATGACGATGGTGATCAGCCAGTTGCCACACCAGCATTGAAAGCGCTTCCATGGCGAACAAATGTCCGGCCATGTCTCCGATCCGGATCTGCTGGGTTTGGCGATCCGCCAGCGGTTTTTGAAAGGTGACGCGCGCATTGGCGCGATCCAAGGTCGGTTGCCAGGCCTGCTTCGCCATGCCGAGACAAATGGCCGGAATGCTGATGCCGCGACCCACGTTCAGAATCGTCAGGGCATATTTCAATCCCTTTCCAATCTCGCCGATTACATTTTCGATTGGAACCCGGACGTGCTGCATCGTCATGTGGGCGTTCTCGATACCGCGGCACCCTTCGAACTGGCAGCGTTGACGGACCAAGACGCCTGGTGCGGACATGTCCAGGATGAAGGCCGTATGAACCCGGTCATCCGCTCCATGTCCCTCGGGAACCGGCATCCAGGTTGTCTGCCCATCGCGCAGCACTCGTCGTGCCGGGACGCGGGCGATGAGTGTGACATACCGCGCGATCGGTCCATTCGTGCACCAGAGTTTTTCGCCGCTGACGAGGAAGTGGCTGCCATCGGCGCCGAGGACCGCTTCCGTCCGCACATTGGCGGCATCGGAGCCGGTCAGCGGTTCCGTGAGGGCAAATGCCGAGAGCGCTTCTGTTGCGACCAGCGGAAGATATCTCCGCTTCTGGTCTTCATTGCCGAACAAGAGGATCGGCATGGCGATGCCGATGGACTGCGGCACGGCCACCGTCAAGGCGAGAATGTTGCTCCAGCTCGCGATCAACGTGAGGACGCGCCCGTAATTGGTATAGGAGAAGCCCAGACCCCCGTAGGCCTTTGGAATTTTCATGCCGAAGGCTCCGAGCTTGAACAGGCCGCGGATTACCGCCTCGGGAATTTTTGCCTCGCGCTCAATCTCCTCCGGGTCCACCTCCTGCCGCAGAAATGCTTCGATCTGTCTGCAGAAGGCCGCGCCGGCCGCGTGTTCTTCGGGGGGCTCTGGAGGCGTCAGCAGCAGCTCGAAGTCCGGCCGCCCATCGAAGAGCCCGGCGAGAAAACTTGCGCCGGACAATCGTTCACGTGCTTCCTCGATCCGTTCGAATCCTTTGAACAGCGTGCTCATGAATGACCTCACTCGGTCTGTGCACTCAATGATCTCTGAACTGTCTGTCGCGATACTGCGCCAAAGCACCAGCCAATCTGGCTTTTAACTCCAGCCGCTTGGGTTTTCCCGTCGAGGTATAGGGCACGTCATCACCCAGCAGCACAACCTTGGGTTGTTTCGCGAACGGGAGCCGCGTGCGGCAATGCGCCAGGAGATCGGCCTCACTCGGTGGAGATGTGGGATCTTTCGGGACGACATAGGCCGCAATTTCTTCGCCGTAATAACGATTTTCGAACGGCAGGGCCATGGCAAACCTCACGGCCTGGTGCGTTTTCAAGACGTCATCGATTTCCAGAGGCGAAATGTTCACCCCGCCGCGGATGATGAGTTCCTTCAAGCGTCCCGACACGAAAAAGAACGGCCGGCTTACCTCATCGATAAGATAAAACCCTTCGTCTCCCGACCGGAACCATCCCCACTGGAAGGCGGCTTCGTTGGCATCGTCCCGCTTGAAATAGCCGGCGCAGACAGTGCGACCACGAATACAGATTTCTCCGCGAACGGCCGGAGGCAGCGACCGTCCGTGCTCGTCGAGAATCGCCATGAGGTTGTGTCGGAGCGGCACTCCGACGGAGGGGAATTCATATCCGGTCAACCAATGGCGGTGCTGCTCCTGCGTCAGATCGTTCGGCAGAAAACAGGAGTAACAGGTCGTTTCGGATAGGCCGTAGCCATGGCGGATGGGGACACCAAAGCGATCCTCGAAGTGCGCGGCAGTATCTTTCAACAAGGGCCCGGCGCCACAGATCAGGCCGCCGAGACGGCTCAGATTGTAGGTGGTGATGTCTTCATCGGCATCGAGGAGAAATTCGAGCAGCGTGGGCACGACGCTGACCGAGGTGACCTGTTCCGCATGGACCCGACGCCAGAAGCTCTCGGTCTTGAATCTCCGGTTTAGCACCAGACTGCCCTTGCAGTACAAGGGGGTGATCAGTGTCACGACGATGCCGTTCACATGGTGGATGGGCAGCACGCACATCAGACGATCAGTGACGCAGAAGCCATGTGACGCGGCGATGGCATCCGCATCGATCAAGAGATTGGCCATCGTCAGGATGACCCCTTTAGGCGGACCGGTTGTGCCGGACGTGTAGACGATCAGCGCATGGTCATCGAGCCCGGAGCTTGACGGGGAGCGGCGGAGCGAGCGGGTAGCCACGTGCGGAGAAGATCTTCCTCCGGTCCTGTGGTTATCGAGCACACCGGCATCGCCGAGCGCGATGACGTTGCGCAACGTCGGGATGTCCGATTGGAGCGCGCAGACCTCGTCATACGCGTCCTGCCAGCAGAAGACCGTCGACACCTCGGAATGTTCGAGAATGTAGCGTTTCTTTTCGAGCGGTTCCTCGACGTTGATCGGCACGACTGCGAGTCCCAGCGTCCAGGCTGCGAAATAAGTCAGTACCGTCACGTCATGGTTGAAGAGCAGCGTGGCGATCCGGTCTCCCCGGGTCAAGCCGAATCTGGTATGGAAGACGCCGGCGAGGCGTTCGACGATCGCCCCCAGTTCGGCATAGGTGTAGGTCCTGTGAACACGGCGCTCGTCGTCGAAGAACGTGAGGGCATTTCGCGTGACGAGCTGCGGATCGTAGATGCGGGAACGAAAGAATTCCGCAAACGAAACCCAGGGCACATCTGCCGTGTGTCCCGCCGCGTCGCGCGCCTGCTCGATCTGGTCACGTACGTCGCTCAAGAGGTTCATAGGCCTTTGGCCCCGGACCGGTGTACAACGCCCGTGGTCTGATCAACCGGTTGTGCTCCTGCTGCTCGATGACATGCGCGCACCAGCCGGTGAGGCGCGAACAGACGAACAACGGCGTGGACAGTTCACGCGGAATGCCCATTAACAGATAGGCCACGGCCGTATAAAAATCGAGATTCGGGCGCAGTCCTTTTTCCTCCAACATGAGCCGATCGAGTGTGGCGGCGATCTGATACCAGTTGCGGTCGCCGCAGAGATCGCTCAATCGCTCGGCGTGGCGCTGGATGATGGCCGAGCGGGCATCGCCTTGCCGGAGCACGCGGTGGCCGAAGCCCATCACGCGCCGTTTATGCGCCAGCTGGTCGCGCAGCCAAAATTCCACATGCTCCGGCCGGCCGATCTCGATCAACATCGCGGCCACCGCTTCATTGGCCCCTCCATGGAGCGGGCCTTTGAGCGTGGCCACTGCCGCCGTGATGGCGCCATGCAAGTCGGTGAGGGTGGAGGCGGTGACCCGGGCGGCGAAGGTGGAGGCATTGAACTCATGTTCCGCATACAGAATCAGCGAGACATTCAGCGCCTTGGCCATGGCTGCCCCGATCTCACCATAGCGGGGACCGGCGACGAGGCTCAGCAGGTTTTCTGCGAAGCTTCCGTGGGAATCGGGCGTTGCGGGTTGCCGCTCCGTCATGACCTGGTAGCTGGCCGCAATCAGTTGGGGAATCTGCGCGAGCAACCGCACCGATTTATGGAGATTCGCGTCGCAGGATCCGTCCTGCGCATCCGGATCACTGAGCCCAAGCAGGGAAATCCCGGTCCGCAACACGTCCATCGGATGCATGCCGGGGCGCAGACTCTCCACGAAATGCTGCGTCTGTTCCGGGAGTCGACGATGGCGCACTAAGAGGTGTGAGAATTCCTCCAGTTCCGTTCTGCCGGGCAGGTGCCCGAAGAGCAGAAGGTAAGCAACCTCTTCGAAACTGCTCTGCTCGGCGAGGTCGCCGATCGCATACCCTCGATACCGCAGTCCGGCTTCCCCTTCGTCCACCTGGCAGATGGCCGACTCGCCGGCAATCACACCCTCCAGGCCCGGGCTATATTCAGGATGTTCCTGCGTCTTCGCCGTTGGCTGTTCCTGCATGGTCTGGTTCATAGGGCCTCCGCATCGATGCTCTGCCATCCTCGTATCGAATCACGTCGTACAGTTCCTGCCTGGTCATCATATGATCGAGCCAATTCCGCTGGGAGCCGAAGAACTTCAGTTCCGACAGCAGCTTGTCCACCGCCCGCGCCGCGACTCGTAAGGCGCTGACGGGAAACAGCACCGCTTGGTAGCCCAGTGCTTGAAACTCATCCACGCTGAGATAGGGCGTCCGGCCGAATTCCGTCATGTTGGCGATCAATGGCACACGAATGCCTGCGTTCCGTATCTCCCGCGAAAAGATTCCAAATTCTTCGACTGACACAAGGGCCTCTGGAAACAGCAGGTCTGCACCGGCTTCCGCATAGGCCTTGGCCCGTTGAATCGCGGCGTCGAGGCCATCGACGGCTCGCGCATCGGTGCGCGCCACGATCAGAAAATGTCGACTGCGTCTGGCCTGCACCGCAGCATTGATTTTGGCAACCATGTCGCCGAGGGGAATGACGCGTTTACCCTCCAGATGCCCGCACTTTTTGGCCGCCTCCTGGTCTTCGATCTGCATGCCGGCGACTCCGGCGCGCTCGAATTCACGGACTGCGTCCATCACGATCGAAGGAGGCCCATATCCCGTGTCCGCATCCACGATGGTAGGAATGGCGACAGATCTGGCGATGCTTCCTGCTGTTTCCGCCATCTCTGTCAACGAAATCAGGCCGATGTCCGGCAGACCGCGCGCCGCAGACACAGCGGCTCCGGACACGTAGACGGCTTCAAACCCCGCCCGTTCGATCTGAAGGGCAGTCAGCGCATTGCAGGCTCCCGGGATGGCCACCGTGCGACCGGCCAAGACCGCACGCAATTGTTGTCCTTTGTCGCCAGTCGAATGATCGAATGTCATGAGCGCACCCTCAACAGTGGCATGCATGCGGCAATGTCTTGCTGTTCCTCAAGGTGCCACACCAAGTCGATCAGACGGTCGAGTTGCGCACGATCGATGCGTCTGGACGCCAGGCGTCGGAGTTTGTCTTCCACTTCCTCATCAGAGAGCGGATGGCCGGGATGACCGCGGGGTTGGTCTATTTGCCGGCTGTAGGTCGAGCCTCGCGACGTTCTGATCGTGAGGCGAGTCGGCATGGTCATCGGGTAGCGATGTTCGAGTTCCGACAATTTCACGACATGGATGTGTTTCATCAGCTCGTGGAGACGTGGATCTCGCAGCCGTTTGGGGCTGAACGAATTCATGTTCACGCGGCCATCCACGAGGGCCACCGCCACGCAGTAGGGGAAGCTGTGGTCGGCCGTTTCTCTCGTGCTGGGCTGCCATTTTTCGGGGTCACGACCGATGATTTCGATGGCGACGTCGTAGCTGCCGATCTCGGCATCGGCCAGCTTGTCGAGCCAGGCTTTCCCTTCCGTCTCGATCAGCTCCGCTCGCAACGCCAGCGCGGCTTCGACGGCGCTTTGCGCGTGGTATTCCACGGGGAAGTGTTTGATGCAGGTCTTGAG
>WBZQ01000834.1_pt1 | contig 22853 bp, 21 predicted proteins | sample 5204251 | NCBI WGS metagenome assembly WBZQ01 (sample SAMN12412402, study PRJNA552823) | activated sludge metagenome | isolation source: activated sludge from nitrification reactor of wastewater treatment plant... | place: USA: Virginia | collected 2017-09
AGGGCGTGCCGCTACGTACGGGTTTCTACGCTTAACTGCACTCAACCTTCGGCCGCTCTGCGTGGTCGACCTCCAACCCCCGACCACCTCGAGGTGAACCCATGGCCCTGACGTCCCGCTTCGTGCTCCGTGCCTACGGCCTGGCCGCCGGCACTGCGCCGACCGCTCCGCTCGCATCGGCGACGACGGCCGACTCTGCGCTGATCGATCTGCTGACCGACATCAACCTGGCCGACGGCGCCGGGGCCGGGCAGGCCAGCGTGCTCTACGCCGCCACCCGGACGCTGGCCGCGTCGGCGACGGAAGATCTCGACCTGAACGGCACCGCCCTGCAGGACGTGCTCGGCGTCAACGTGGGCCTGGTCCGGGTCAAGGCGCTCTACATCCACGCCGCCGCCGCCAACTCGAACAACGTGGTGGTCGGCGCCGCGGCGACCAACCAGTGGGCGACGCTGCTGAACACCACCGGCACGCTGACGTTCCGCCCCAACGCCAAGATGCTGTTCATCGCTGGCGAGGCGGACGCCACCGGGTACGCGGTCACGGCCGGCACCGGTGACCTGCTCAAGGTCGCCAACAGCGCCGGCGGCACCCCGGTGTCGTACACCATCGCCCTGTTCGGCTCGGCCACGTAGGTACGGCGGTGGGCCAGCGTGGCCCGGTGCCGAAGCGGGAGGGCCAGCGTCGGCGGCGGAACAAGCCGGAGGTGGAGACCGAGACGGCGGCCGGCGCGGCCGACGTGGTGGCCCCCCCGGGGGATGACGGGTGGCATCCGATCGCCCGGGCCTGGTATGACGCCCTCGGCCGGTCCGGGCAGGCCAAGTTTTACGAGCCGGCCGACTGGGCCACCGCCTACCTGCTGGCCGACGTGATGTCACGGGAGCTCCACCCGCAGCCGGTGGTCGTGGGTGACGAGGTGCGGATGCTGAACCTTCCGCCGAAGGCTGCGAGCGTGGCGGCGTGGCGGGCGACCATGGCGGCCCTGCTGGTCACCGAGGGCGACCGGCGCAGGGTCCGGCTCGAGCTGGAACGGCCGCCGGCGGCTGGCGCTGGTGGCGGTGCTGGAGGTGGTGGCGGTGGCGATGTTGCATGGCTCGACGCCGCTCGCCGTTCTCGCTCCAGCTGACCGGCTCGACACGCTGCCGGCCTGGCCGTGGGATGTGCTCGACGATGAGGCGCCCCGCACGCTGGGCTGGCACGCCATCGCCTGGGCGGAGGGGTGGACAGGGTTCCCCCAGCTGCCCGACGGGTGGCGCGGTCTGGTGCAGCCGAACGGTCCCCGGGCGCGGCGGCCGTTCCGGCTCACCGACCGGCAACGCCGGTTCCTGCTGTGGTTCTACGCCCTTGACGACGACGCCCAGTGGCTTTTCGCTCGTGGTGTGCGGCGGCTGGCAAAGGGGTCCGGCAAGTCGCCGTTTGCCGCGGCTCACTGCCTGATCGAGTTCCTGGCCCCGGTGCGGCTGGCCACGTTCCGGCGTGGCGCGCCGGGCGGGGTGGAGGGCCGAGAGGTCGACATGCCCCTGGTGCAGATCGTGGCCACGGCGGAATCGCAGACGAAAAACACCATGCGGATGGTCCGGGCGTTCGCCGCGAAGGGCCAGCACGTCACCGATTTCTACCACCTCGACCCCGGGCTGACCCGCTACTACGCCCCCGGCGAACGGACGCTGGAGGTCATCACCAGCTCGGTGTCGGCGTCGGAAGGCGCCGAATCGTCGTTCGTGGTGGAGGACGAGCTCGAGCACTGGACGCCGAGCAACCGGGGTCCGGAGCTGGCGGCCACGGTGGAGGACAACCTGGCCAAGTCGGGGGCCCGGGCGCTGGGCACGTGCAACGCCTGGCACCCTGGTGCTGACTCGGTGGCCGAGGCCGACTGGGAGGCCTGGCTGCTGCAGGAAGAGGGCCGCCTGGTGGAGGCCGCCGGCCGGATCCTCTACGACGCCGTGGTGGCTCCGCCCGACACGAACCTGGCCGACCCGGCCCAGCTCGAGACGGCCCTGCAGTGGGTCTACGCCGACTGCGAGTGGAAGTACCCGACCGGCCCCGACGGCGAACCGCTCGAGGGCACCGGGCCGGACGTGCGGCCGATCATGTCGCGCATCTGGTCGCCCCGGGCCACGGTGGAGGACTCACAGCGCAAATACCTCAACCGGCCGACGGCCGCCGCCGACGCCTGGACGACCCCAGAGGCCTGGGCCCAGCTGGTCGACCTCGACCGGGTGGTGGCCGACCGGGAGCCCATCGCCATGTTCTTCGATGGGTCGAAGTCGCAGGACGCCACCGCCCTGGTGGGTTGCTGCCTGTCCGATGGGCACGTGTTCACCATCGGCGTGTGGGAGCCGACCGGCAAGGACGAGGTGGTCCCGGTCCACGAGGTCGACCTGGCTGTGGCCCGGGCGTTTCAACGGTGGGACGTCCAAGGGTTCTTCGCCGACGTGCGGGAGTGGGAATCGTTCGCCAAGGTCTCGTGGCCGGACGCCTTCGCCGACAAGCTGAAGGCGCACGCCGTGCCCGGTGGGAAGGATCCGCAGCCCATCGCCTGGGACATGCGTACCCATACGTTCGATTTCACCACCGAGTGCGAGCTGGTGCTGGCCGAGATCGACGGCAAGGCGTTCACCCACGATGGCGACGCCCGCCTGGGCCGCCACGTCGGCAACGCCCGCCGCCGGCCGAACCGGTACGGGGTGTCGATCGGCAAGGAATCGCCCGACTCGGCCCGCAAGATCGATGCCGCGGTGTGCATGATCGGCGCCCGGATGGTGCGCCGCAGGGTCCTGGCGGCCGGCCCGGCCAAGGGCAAGAAGGCCGGCAAGGTCTACACGTTCGGACACCGGTAGGGAGGTGGGCGCCGATGCTCGATGACGCTGAGCTGCAGCGGGTGCTGGCCGCCCTCATCCGAGCTCGGTCGCTCGAGTGGCCCCGCCTGTGCCGGATCCGCCGGTACCTCCGGGCCGAGCAGGTCGACCTGTACGTGCCGAAGGCCGCAGGCGAAGAGTTCCGCCGGCTGATTGAGATGAGCCACTACAACATCCTGGGTCGGATCGTTTCGGCGACAGCGCAGGATCTCTACGTAGACGGCTACCGGCCGACCGGGCCGAACGGGCGGGCCCCGTCGCTCGAATCGTCGCCGATCTGGGAGCAGGTGTGGCAGCCGAACCGGATGGACGCCCGCCAGGGCGGCCTGTTCCGGGCGGCCGTGACCTACGGGATGGCCTACGCCACCGTGTTGCCGGGCGACCCGGCCCCGGTCATCACCCCGTACTCACCCCGCCGGTGCACCGCCATCTTTGACGACCCGGCGACCGACGAGTGGCCCCGGTATGCGCTCACCGTCGACCGGGAACTGGACCTGGCCAATCTGACCGCCCCGGCGGTAGAGCTCGGCCAGCTCGACCCATCGGCCCGACTGTGCAAGGTCCGGGTGTGGGATGACACGACGGTCTACACCCTCGACGTGGATGAGCGGGGCTCCACGGCCCGGGTGGTCACGTCGATGGATCACGGCCTCGGTGTGTGCCCGGTGGTCCCGTTCCCCGATTCGGTGGACCTCGATGACGGGTGCCCGCCCGGGAAGATCGAACCGCTGATACCGGTGCAGCAGCAGATCGACCAGACCACCTACAGCCTGCTGATGACCCAGCAGTATCAGGCGTTCCGGCAGCGGTGGGCGACGGGCATGGCGATCGACACCGACGACGCCGGCGCACCGATCCAACCGTGGAATGCCAGCGTGGCCGAGGTCTGGGTGAACGATTCGCCCGATGGCCGGTTCGGCGATTTCGCCGAGACCAGCCTGGCCGGCTACCTGGAGTCGCGGACGGCTGCGATCCTGTTCGCCTCATCGGTCGCGCAGGTCCCCCCGCATCACCTGGTCATCGGCAACGCCATCAGCAACATCAGCGCCGACGCCCTGGTGGCCCTGGAGGCCGCTCACCGCCAGGACGTGGCCGAGCACCAGACCGTGTTCGGCGAGGCCCTAGAGCAGTTGATGCGCCTCGCTGGGCTGGCGGCCGGCGACAACGACGCCTGGGAGGACATGGCCGCTCAGGTGGTATGGCGGGACACCACCCCCCGATCGTTGGGCCAGGTGGCCGACGCGTTCGGGAAGCTCGCCACCCAGCTCGAGATCCCCGTGCAGGCCCTGTGGGAGCGGCTCCCCGGCGTCACCGACCAGGACCTGGACCGGTGGCGGCAGATGGCCGAGGCCGCCAACCCGCTCCGTGACCTGCAGGCCATGGTCGACCAGCAGCTGGCCCCACAGGCCGCGGCCGTGCCGCCGGCACCGGAGCAGTCACCGCCGCCGGTGGCGGCCGATGGCTACAGCGCTCCAGCTGGCTGAGGCGCACCAGCGCCGGGTCGATTCGGCTACGCAGCTGATCGCCCGGGAGGTGCTGACCACGGCCCGCCGGGTCGCGGTGGGTGACGTGGACAGCTGGTGGCGGTCGGCCGGATCCACGATTCAGCGGCTCATCACTGGCGGGTTCACCCAGACGGCCCGCCTCGCTGTCCAGTTCCTGGGCGACGGGGCCGCGCTCGAAGGTCTGGAGCTGGAGCCGGTCGCGGCGGTACTCGACACGGAGGCACTGCTGGCCAGCCTGCAGGTGGTCGGCCCAATCTCCTTCAAACGGCAGATGGCCCGGTCGGGCAACACCGACGCTGCCCTGCGGTCGATGTCGTCCCAGCTGGCCGGCGCCGCTGTCCGGTGGACCAGGGCCGGTGATCGGGGCACGATCTTCGCCACAGCGGACACCTACCCGCAGACGGTGGTCGGGTACAAGCGGCAGGCCGAGGCCGGTGCGTGCAAGTTCTGCGAGATGCTCGCCGGGCGGGGCGCCGTCTACCTGTCGCAGGAGTCCGGCGGCCAGGTCGTCGGCCGTGGCGGCCGGGCCCGGGGCACACAGAAGATCGGCCGAGCGTTTCACGATCACTGCCATTGCAGGGTCGTCCCGGTCTACGGGACAGGCCCGGCCCGGCCCAGGGTGCGCCAGCCCTCCAGCATCGGCGAGCCCGGCGGCCTCGTGGCCCGCCTGGTCGGCCACCAGGCGCCCGTCCAGCAGCTGGCACATCTGCTTGATCTCTGACCCCTTCCGGGGGGTCTGACCATGCCCGCCGGCGCGATGCCGGGCGGGCCCAACCAAGAAAGGGGATCGGGCGCGATGCCTGACGAACCCACCACCCCACCCACCACCGAGCCGCCCGCGACGGGCGACCCGGCCCCGACCGCTCCGGCGGCCACCCCACCAGCACCACCGGAACCGGCGTCGGCCCCCGACCTCGGCGACGCTGGCCGTAAGGCGCTCGACGCCGAACGGGCCGCACGCAAGGCCCTCGAGGCCCAGGTGCGGGAGCTGACCCCGCTCGCCGAGCAGGCCCGCAAGGCCGCCGAGGCGAGCAAGACGGCCGAGCAGAAACTGACCGACAAGCTCACCAGCACCGAGCAGCGGGCCGTGACGGCCGAACTGGAGCTGGCCCGCCTGCAGGCAGCGCTCGCCAAGATGCCGGCCGGGTTCGACCCGGGCCAGCTGCCCGACGTGCTCAAGTTCCTGACCGGCGCGACGCCCGACGAACTTGCCGCGAACGCTGAGCAGCTGTTCTCGCTCATGGCCCCGGCCACCACCACCCCGCCGCCGGCCGCCAACGGCCAGCAGCGACCGGTCGAGCAGCTCCGCCCCGGAGCAGCGCCGGCCAACACCGAGCTGCCACTACCGGAACGGATCGCCGCCGCCGAGCGGGCCGGCGACCTGGCGACGGCCATGCGGCTCAAGTCGGTCCAGCTCATGGGGCTGGCCCAAGGAAACACCTAACCCAACTGCAGGGCCCTGCCCTGATCGAGAGGAAACCACATGCCTGGTATCACCGGACAGGGCACGACCTTCAATCTGCCCAACTACGTCGGCGAGCTGTTCGCCGTCACCCCGACGGACACCCCGTTCCTGTCCGCCATCGGCGGGCTCACCGGGGGCCGGAAGGCCGACTCGGCCCTGTTCCAGTGGCAGGGCTACGACCTCCGCAACGCCGACAAGCTCCGCCAGCGGGTGGAGGGCGCGAACGCTCCCACGGCCGAGGCCCGCACCCGGTACAACGTCAACAACGTGGTGGAGATCCACCACGAGGCCATCGAGCTGTCGTACACCAAGCTGTCCACCAGCGGCCAGTACACCAGCACCGGTTCGGCTCACACGGGCATGGTCGGCATCGACGGCATGAACCCGGTGCTTGACGAGATGGATTGGCAGACCCGCCAGTCCCTGATCCAGGTCGCCCGGGACGTCGAATACACGTTCATTGCCGGCACGTTCAACAACCCGTCGGACAACTCGACGGCCCGCCGGACCCGGGGCCTGCTCCAGGCCACGAGCACCAACGCATCGGACGTGTCGACCCTCGTCGGCAACGGTGCCTCCACCTTCGCCATCACCACCGGTCTCATCACCGAGGCCTCTCACGGCCTGGTCGTCGGCGACGCCGTGGTGGCCCGGAACCTGACCACGGGCGCCATCGGCACCCTGCAGGAAGAGCAGCTCTACTACGTGCTCACCGCCCCCGACGCCAACACGTTCACGATCGGGGCGGCCACGGCGGCCAACGGTGGCACCACCATCATCCCCGCCTCGGCCGGTGTCGCCGACTTCTACAAGTGCGTGCAGCTCACCGAGGCCCACGTGCTGGCCATGATGCAGCGAGTATGGGACCAGGGCGGCATCTCCGAGCAGGAGACGGCCACCCTGATCTGCAATTCGACGCTCAAGCAGCGCCTGACGGCCATCTTCATCACCTCGAAGAACTACCAGGAGCTGACCCGCAACGTCGGTGGTGTCGCACTCACCACGTTCCAGACCGACTTCGGCACGTGCAACATCATGCTGAACCGGTACATGCCGTCCGGTGCCCTGTCGATCTGCTCGATGGAGCAGTGCGCTCCCCGGTTCCTCGAGGTGCCCAACAAGGGCTTCCTGTTCGTCGAGCCGCTGGCCAAGGTCGGCGCCGCTGAGCGGGCCCAGATCTACGGCGAGATCGGCCTGGAGTACGGCAACGAGAAGTCCCACGGCAAGATCCTCGGTGTCAAGGGCTGATGGCTGACGACGCCAAGCCGGCGCCGGTGTGGGTCCACCACCCACCGTCGGGCCGCACTCAGCAGGTGTCGGCGGCAGCGTGGGCGGCCGGCGACCTGGCGGCCGACGGGTGGGTGGTGGCGACGGCGGAGCAGGTGGCCGTGATCACCCCGCCGCCGTTGCCGCCGGCCGAGCCCGACCCCGGGCCGGCCCGCAGTCGGCGCCGCTGAGCGCATCCGTCCGTTGCCGGGCCGGTGGTTGTCCGCCCCATCTACCGGCCCGGCAACACCCTGACCACCCGGAGGTGAGCGCATGGCACTCGTGACCCAGACCGACATCGAAGCCCGGATCGGTGCCCTGTCGACCGAGCAGGCCGCCCGTGTCGCTGCGCTCATCGCCGACGCCGAGGGCGAGGTGCGCGACTTCACCGGCCAGCAGATCGACCAGGCGACCGACGACACGGTGGTGCTCAACATCACCGGCGCCCGCCTCATCCTCCCCCAGCGCCCCGTCACCGCCGTCACGGCGGTAGAGCTCAAAGACGGGGCGAGCTGGCTAACGGTGACCGGGTGGGCGTGGGACGGGCGGGATGGGGTCGACCTGGCCGGCGCCACCTGGTCAGGCTCCGCGGTCCACGACACCCAGACCTACCGGGTGACGTACACCCACGGGTACCCGCCCGGCTCGATCCCCAACGCCGTGGTGCGCACCATCTGCGGCATGGTGGCCCGCACCCTGACCGCCCCGTCCCTGGTCGAAGGCCTCACCTCCGAGACCATCGGCCAGTACTCCTACCAGCTCCAGCAGGGCCAGGGCGCCGCGGGTACCGCGGTGGCTCTCAACCAGCGTGACGAGGCCCGCCTGCGCCGGGCCGGGTTCCGCCGGTCCAACAGCTCGGTGTTCGTGAGGGCCCGATGAGTACACCCCCCATCCTCGACGTCCCGACCCGCTGCTGGGAGTGCCCGTCCTGCGGGCGGCAGGAAACCACGAAGGAAGCCCGACCACACGCCCCGTTCCATGCCTGCACGGCCCAGCGGGGCGCGTGGGTGCCATCGGTGGAGGTCCACACGAACGTCGGCCTGGCCCGGGGTGTGGTGCGCCACGTGGTCCGGGCCCGTGATGACTACGTGGGCGCCGAGCGAGGCCTGCGGTACGACGCCGCCGGCACGCCGGTGATGTCGGTGGTCACCGAGCGGGCCGATGGTTCCAATGACTGCGCGGTCTTCCCGGCCGTCGCCCGTGTCTTTCAGGAAGGATGACAATGACGATTCCCGAGACGCCCGACGAGGGCGACCAGATCGATGCGGCCCCGGCCGCTGAGACCGGGCCCGGTGAGGCGGCCGTGCCCGTGACCTATGCCCATGCTCAGGCTGCCACCGTGGCGGCGGAAGGACAGAACGACTAATGGCCTGGACCGACTCGCGCGCCTTCGCCGCGATGCAGCTCAACACCCTGACCCGGGGCGCCGCCTACGACCTCGACACCGATGCCCACAAGGTGGCCCTGTTCAACAACTCGGTCACCCCCGACCGCACCGTGGCGCTCGGCTCGACCGCCTACAACACGGGCACCTGGGTGACCGCCAACGAGGTCAGCCAGGCCGGCCAGTGGGCCGCCGCCGGTGTCTCGCTCGCCTCGGTCACCGTGGCCCAGGCCTCCGGGGTCGTCACCTTCGACGCCGCCGACACGGCGAGCGGCACGGCCGCCACCCTCACCAACGCGTTCGGCGCCCTGGTCTACGACGACACGCTCACCACCCCCACGGCCGACCCCGGCATCAGCTTCAACTACTTCGGCGGGGCCCAGTCGGTCACCGCCGGGCAGCTGATCGTGGTGTGGTCGGCCAACGGCATCGTGCAGTGGACGACCTGATCTAGCCATGGTGGTCCGGCTGATCAGCACCGTGCATTGGAACACCACCGGCGGTGGAGGCATCACGCACGGCCAGCAGATCAACGCCACCAACACCGGCATAGCTGGTGCCGGCCTGACGGTGGGCGATCTCACCAGCCAGGCCGGCACCACCTACGCGACCAACAACCAGACGGTCACCGGCCGGCGGTTCACGTCGCCGGTGGTCATCTCCGCCGACGGGGTGACGCTCTCCAATTGCCTGTTCGACTTTGCTGGCGGGTCGGCCACCAGGGCGCTCCGGGTGACCGGGAACAATGCGACCCTGAACAACCTGACGATTGCCACGAACGGGGCCAGCAGCTACTACCACTCGATACTCATTGAGGGGAATGGCTGCACGGTGTACCGGTGTGACCTGTCGCAGGCCGAGAACGTGATTGAGGACGACGGCGACAACACCCTGATTCTTGAATCGTTCCTGCACAACGCCCAGGCCATCAGCAACCCGGGCGGTCACGTGGACGTCATTGAGGTCTATGGCGGGAACAACCACACGTACCGCAGGTGTCGCCTCGGCGACGCGTCGCTCGACGTGACCGCGACCATCAATATCGCCCCATGGTTCGGGTCGAGCTCGGTGGCCGGGGTGCTCATCGAAGATTGCTTCATCGACGGCGGCAACGCCCACGTGCTGGTCGACCTGCAGTCGACGGGCACGATCACCAACGTGAAGGTGGTCCGCAACATCATGGGCGGCCACACATCGACCGGGGTATTCGGCCGCTACACCCCACTGCAGAACAGCGACTCGCGAGCGATCACCGGCTCCGACGCTGCGCAGGCCCTCAACCCCGGTTCGATCCAATGGCCGACCACCGGGGCCGACCTCAACACGTGGGGTGAATGCTCCGATCTCAGCCCGGACCGCACCGGCCAGACCGTGAGCCCCTGACATGGCTGCCCCCACCTTCGGCGCCGCTGGCACCTACCTGTCGGGTTCGTTCACATCCGGCGCCGCGGTCGCCGTCCCGACGGGCACCGCCGCCGATGAGATCGTTGTCGTCCTGATCTACGTCGAATCGGGAAACGGGACGATCACAGCCCCGGCGGGGTTCACCCAGCGCGTCACGATCAACGGCTCAGACCATGACCTGGAAATCTGGTGGAAGCGGTGCACCGCCACCGACTCCGGAACCTATGCGTTCACCTGGTCGGGCAACCCCTGGCGTGAGGCCGTAGCGCTCCGATTCTCCGGCTGCATCACCACCGGCGACCCTTTCGACGTGTCGAACACGGCGACCGGAACCGGCGGCACCACCCCGGCAGTGACCGCGTCGACAACCGTCGCCGACACTCTCCTGCTGTGGGCCGGTACCAACTTCAACAGTGGCGCATGGACCCCACCGACCGCTGGCGGCACCTGGACTGAGCGAGTCGATACCGGCGGCGGGATCGGCGCCGCCACCAAGGCCCAGGCCGCGACCGGCACAACGGGATCGGTCACCGGTTCGTGCGCTGGTGGCGCCGCCACATCCCTGGCATTCCTGGGAGCGCTGAAACCCCCGGCCGTTTCCGGCACCAACGCACCCGCCGGCTCCGGCCCGGTCTCCACCACCGCCGCCACAGCGGCCGGCCAGGTGCGCCCGGCCGCCACCGCCTCGGCCACCACCACTGCCGCCCAGTCGGCCACCAGCCAGCTCCGCCCCGGCGCCACCAGCGCGGCGGTAGCGGTCTCGGCCGCCTCGGCTGCCGCCACGATCGGCTCCGCCCCGACCTCGGCCCCGGTCGCCCTGGCCGCCGCCGCCCCCAGCGTCCAGGTGCGGGCCCAGGCCGGTGTCGCCGCGGTCGGTGTGGCCGGCCATGCGCCGACCGTCTCGGCGTCGAGCTCCACCTCCGCCAACGCCACCAGCGGCCCGGTGGCCGTCACCGCCCAGCCTGCCACAGCCGCTGTGCGGCCCGCTGCCGCCGCCGCCCCGGTCTCGGCCACAGCGCCAGCGCCGACCGTCGCCGTGCTCGCCAACGCTGGCGTGGCCGCTGTGGCCGCCGTCGCGGCCGATGCCACGGTGTCGACCGCCAACACGGTGTCGGCCAACGCCGACGTGGCCGCCGTCGGTGTCGTCGCCGCCAACCCCGAGGCCCGGGTGCCACAGCTCAAGGTGCTGGCCACCTTCGCCGCCGCCTCGGCCGACCCGCACTCCCTCACCATCCCCGGGGCCACCGCCGGCCGCGACATCTGGCTGATCGTGAACACGGCCGCCGTGGTCACCACCCCCGCCGGGTGGACCGACGAGGCCGACCGGGTGGCCACCATGGCCACCTACATCTACCGGCTCGATGGGGCGAGCAACCCCGGCGGGTCGATCGGCGTCACCCTCGACCTGTCGGCCACCCGAGCCCTGGCCGCCGTCGCCGTCGAAGCGAAAACCTACGCCGCCGGCACCCTCTACGCCTCCCTGCTGGTGCCCCTATCGGCGCCCGGGTCGACCACGTGGGGCACCAACGCCCACACATTCACCGCCCGCGACGACGTGCTGGCCATCTATGCCCTGCACTCGGCCGTCACCCCGCCCACCTTCAACGCCTCCGGCTACGACCAGGGGTTCACCGCGCTCGCCGACACCGGGTGGGCCGGGACCGGTGGCGGTGGCGACGAGGCCACCCGCATACTGGTCGGGTTCGGTGTCGAACAGGGGTTCACCGCCTCCGGTGTGACCCTCACCCTGGACGCCGCCGGGCCCACCGGCTCCGCCGTTGGATTCCTCGCCTTTGATGAGGCCGCCGGGACGATCGCCACCCCCGCCACCGTGGCCGTCACCGCCGGGGCAGCTGTGGCCACCGTCCGGGCACCGGCTACATCCGGCCCGGTCGCTACCGCCGCCCAGACCCCGCTCGCCACCGTGGCCCCGCAGGCCGGGCAGGGAGCAGTCACCCTCACCGGTCAGCCGGCCACGGTCACCGTCCGGGCCAACGCCGGTGTCGCTGCAGTCACCGCGCAGGGCCAGGCGGCCACGGTCAACACCAGCTCGAGCACCAACGCCAACGCCGGGGTGGCAGCGGTCGGTGTGACGGCCTCGGCCGCTGCCGCCTCGGTGCGGCCCGCCGCCGGCTCGGCCCCGGTCGGCGCCGCTGGCCTGTTCGACACCGGGTCTCTGCCGATCCTCCAGCTGGTGATGGACAACCCGGTGGGGATCACGGTCACGGCGTACAACGCCACCGTGTCGACCTCGGCCGGGCCGACCAACGCCAACGCCGGCGGCGCCCCCGTCTCGACCACGGGCCAGCCGGCCACCGCCCAGGCCCGCCCCAGGCCCACCTCGGCGGCGGTCGCGCTCACCGCCCCCACCCCTGCCGTCACCGTCCGGGCCAACGCCGGTGTCGCGGCGGTCGGTGTGGCGGGCCTGCAGCCGGCCGTCGCCGTGGCCGCCCAGGCTGGCGTGGCACCGGTCGGTGTGGCAGGCCTGGCGGCCACCGCCCAAACCACGAGCCAGACTGTGGCCCAGGCCGGTGTCGCCACCGTGGCCACCTCGGCCGCCGGCTCAGCCGCCACGGTGCGGGCCAACCCGACGGGCGCCACCATCACCGGCGCCGCCAACGCCCCGCTGGTATCGACCGGTGGCCAGGTGTTCGCCCCCGCCACCGTGGCCGCCATCGCCACCAGCAGCGCCTCGGCGTCGGCCACCCTTCGCCCGGCGGCCGGTGGTGCAGTGGCCGCACTGTCGGCCGCCGGGCCCCTCACCACGGTACGGCTCCGGCCCACGACGGCGACCGTCATCACGCTGGCGCTCGCCGCCTCCGGCCCGCCGCCACAGTTCGCTGGAGGGCTCAACGTGCTACTGCAGATCCAGACGCTGACCAAGGTCCGACCCGCCGAGATCGCCGACGGGTACGGCAACACGGTGCTGGACTATGGGGTGGCCGCCACCCGCACCACGTTCGCCGGGTGGATCTGGCAGGCCAACCGGAGCGAGGCCAGGCCCGACGGGCGGAACCCGGCCGAGCAGCTCTGGGAACTGATGTGCAACGAATCCGACCTGCTTACCGATGACCGGGTGGAATGGCCGAGCGGGCACCCGTCCGGGCCGCTCACCTTCGCCATCGAAGGCCCCCCGCAGCCGTCCTACCGGGCCGGTTCCGGGTTCGGGGCCGGCGGGTTCCACCACGTTGAGGCCAGCATGCGACTGGTGGAGGGATAGGCGATGGCCAACCGATCAGGCTTCGAGAAGTTCACCCACAACCGTGGCGGGTACCGGGCGGTGCGCCGCTCGCCGGACGTCCGCAGGATGCTGCAGACCAAGGCCGACGCGGTGCGCCGGGCCGCCGAGGCCAGCCTGCCGCCCGACGCCCGCGACGTCTACCTGATCGCCGACACCACGATGGGTGGCGAACGGGCCGGGGCCACCGTCATCGGTGTCCCCATGCGGCTCGAGCGGTCGCACCGGATCCTTGGCGCTGCGATCTCGGCCGCCGGGTAGCAGCGATGGACCCCACCGAACGCCTGGCCGCCGCCGTCGAGCGCCTCGCCACCGCCGTCGAGCTGCTCCTGGCCGGCCAACAGATCACCGTGCCCTGCGACCGCTGCGAGGGCCGCGGATGGCAGGGCCACCCAGACATCGCCTGTCGCGCCTGCGGCGGCCGGGGCGGTGCCTGATGGCACTGCCCGACGTGATCGCCCTCACCCGCACCTACCTGCTCACCCAGCTGGCGACCGCCAGCTCCACCGGCGGGCAGGTGCCGGTGCTCACCCGGGTTCCGCGGGACCGGCCGCCCGAGTGGCTCCAGATCCGCCGGGCCGGCGGCGGCGCGGCCACGGTGCAGGACATCGCCCGGCTCGATGTGTTCGCCTGGGCCGTGACCGAGGATCGGGCCAACGCGATCGGCTCGACGGCCCGGGCTGCCCTGTGGGCCCTGGCCGAAACGTCGAAGCTCGGCCCGATGTGCTATCGGGTCGCCGAGCTCATGGGGCCCCGGATGGTCGATGACGACGAGACCGGGACCCCGCAGCTGTGGTTCACCATCGACCTGCACGTGCGGGCCGACGAGCTGATCCACAAAGCGGCCAACTAGAGCCGGCCCGAGTCGACCTCGGTGCCGTAGCGGTCCAACACAGTCCGGGCCCACTCGACAAGGTCGCGGGGCCGCTGGCCGGCTGGCTGGAAACGGAGCGTCCATAGCTCCAGGTTCTCGATGCGGTTGTCGGTCTTGTCGCCGTTGATGTGGTGGACCGTCTCGTCTTTCGAGAGTGGGCGGCCGAGGTGCTCGGCCATCGCAAGTCGGTGAGCCAAGACGAATCCCCGACGGCCGGCCATGGGATGGCCGCGGCGCATGACCCACACGTAGCCACGTGTGTCGAGATGCCACACCCCGTCGGGCACAAGCTCTCGCCGGTCCAGGCTTCCCTTGCGCCTCCACCTGGTGACGTGGCGGTGGCACATCTCCAGCGCCACGGCTTCCTTCCCGCACCCCTCAACCGAGCAGGGCTGGCCGGCGTAGGCGGAACGACGGCCGGCGACTGGGTCACCCCACCGTTGCCACCGGCCGTAGTGGGGCCGACAGAGCCCACGCGCCGCCGCCGGGCTGTCGCATCCCTCGACCGTGCACGACGTGGCAGCACGAAGGGGCCTCCCTGCCAGGGGGTCGCCGTGCAGCTTCCAGCGCATGTAGTGCCCACGGCACAGCCCCTTGGCGTCGTGCGGCCTTCCGCATCCATCGACGGAACACCATCCGCCCCGATTCCCCATCCCAAATAGCCTATAGAAAGGCGCCGTAAATGGCACAGAATGCAACCTACGCCCGGGTAGGCACCACGGGCGCCATCTACAAGGCCACGCTGGGGTCGACCGCCCCAACCGATGCCGTGACGGCCCTGGCCGGCGCCTACGTCGACCTGGGCTACCTGCACCAGGACGGCATTGAGGAATCGTGGGACGATTCCGTGTCCCGGTTCGTGGCCTGGCAGAACGCCACCGTGATCCGCTCCGCCGTCACCGACTCGGTGGGAACCCTCAAGTTCACCATGCTGGAAACCAAGAAGACCACGCTCGAGGTGTTCTACCGGGGCTCCACCGTCACCACCCCCTCGGCCGGCAACTACAAGCTCAGCGTCAAGCCGATTGTGTCGGCGCCGGCCACCTGGGTGCTCGACGTGATCGACGGGACCAAGCTGATCCGCAACTACATCGGCAACGGTGAGATCACCGAGCGCGGCTCCGTGATGTGGCAGAACGGTGAGATGGTCGCCTACCCGGTGACCATGACCGTCTACCCCGACGCCAACGGCGATCTCATGGTGAAGTACTCCAACGATGCCGCGTGGGTGGCTGCGTAGTCATGACTTTCGACGCCCGTGAGGCCACCCGGGCAGCGGAGGCCACCTACAAGCCCTGGCCGTTCATCGGACTGGACGGCGAGACGTACTACCTGCCCCACCCGCTCATGATCCCGCCCGGCCTGGTGAAGCGTGCCCAGGCCGGCGAGATCTCCAACGAAGAGCTCGTGGAGGCCATTGCCGGCACCGAAACGGCCGCCGCGCTCGACGCCATGCCGGGCGGGGTGCAGGCCGAGCTGATCCGGGCCTGGCGCGCCGACAAAAACGACGAGCTGGCGCAACTGGGAAAAGAACTTACGCCATCCTCGGCGACGACCGATACCGGGGTGCCCTCGAGGCCGATCTCGCCATCCGAGGGATCGACCTCTACGAGCGGCCCTCGTGGTTCGTCGGCCGGTGCGCGCAAGCGCTCATCGCCGACCCCGCCTCCCAGCTCGCCCGAGCCATAGCGGAGGCCGGCGAGGACGACGCCCCCGGGCACACCCGCACCGAGCTGCTGCTGTTCTCCATTCTCGACACGGCGCGCCTGTTGGCGTGGCTCCAGACCGAGGACGCAACCAAGGGCCGGAACCGGCCGCCGCCGTTGTCTCCGCTGGCCCCGGCCACCGGGCACCGCTACGGCGGCACCGACCTCGACCAGGAAACCGTGATGGCCATGCTCCGCGCTGTCGGCCCGCAACGACCAGACGACCAGGAAGGGGGCACCGATGTCAACGACTGAGGTAGGCGTCGCCTACGTGCGGCTGCTCCCATCCATGGAGGGCTTCGCGTCCGACGTCAAGGGCGAGCTCGCCGACGCCCTCACGAAGCCGGCCCGGCAGGCCGGCGAGGACGCCGGCAAGGAGCTGGCAAAGGGCCTGAAGGACGGGGCCGGTGACGCCGACCTCGACGGCATCACCTCCGGCATCGGCGACAAGCTCAAGCTCGGCCTGGCCGCCGTCGGCCTCGGCGCCGGGGCGCTGCTCACCAAGGGCATCGCCGACGCCATGGACCTCGAGGCCACCACCGACAAGCTGGCCGCACAGATCGGCACCGGGTTCGCTGAGGACGCTGGCAAGGTCGCCGGCGACCTCTACAAGGCCGGGTTCGGTGAGTCGGTGGCCGACACCGCCGACGCCGTACGCAAGATCTATCAGAACGGCCTGCTGCCCGACGAGTTCACCAAGGATGAGTTCGAGAACCTCGCCAGCCAGGTTCTGACCTTCACCGATGTCCTGGAACAGGACATGGACATGACCACGCAATCCATCAAGTCGATGATGGAAAGCGGCATCGCCGGCTCGGCCCAAGAGGCCATGGACGTGATGACGGTCGCCATCCAGCGGGGCGCCGACAAGGCCGGCGACCTGGCCGAGACCTTCCAAGAGTACTCGACCAACTTCCGCGAGGCCGGCCTGTCGGCGGCCGACGCCGCCGGACTCATGGTGCAGGGCCTCAATGCCGGCGCCCGGGACGCCGACAAGGTGGCCGACGCCATCAAAGAGTTCGGTATCCGGGCCCAGGACGGCAGCAAGACCTCGGCCGACGGGTTCAAAGCCATCGGCCTGTCGGCCGAAGAGATGACGGCCAAGGTGGCCAAGGGCGGGCCGGAGGCCCGGGACGCCCTTGACCAGGTGCTCGACGGCCTCCGCAACATCGAAGACCCCGCCGCCCGCAGCCAGGCCGCCGTCGCCCTGTTCGGCACCCAGGCCGAAGACCTCGGCGACGCCCTGTTTGCCCTCGACCTCGACACGGTCGGCAACGAGCTCGGCGATTTCTCCGGGGCCACCGAAGGCCTGGGCTCCGCCTACGACAACGCAGCCAGCAAGATCGAGTCGTTCAAACGTGGCGCCCTCATGGGCCTGACCGAGTTCGTTGGCAACACCGTGATACCGGCTGTGGAATGGCTGGTGGAGAAGCTCGGCCCGCCCCTGCAGTCGGCCCTCGATGCCGTGTCGCCCTACGTGACCGAGCTCGTCGACGGCTTCACCACCCTGAAGGCAGCGTTCGACACCGGCGACGACTTTGGGGTGGGAAGCTGGTCGGACATCACCGGGATCATGGCCAACGTCGGCCAGGCCGCGCATGATGCGCTCGAGAGCGCCCAGCCCGTGATCGATGCATTCAAGACCGCGTGGCAGGAGATCGGCGATTTCTTCGACCAGCACGGCGAGGTGCTCACCGGCATCATCGTGGGCCTGGCCGTCGCCATCGGCGGGGTGTTGGTCGTCGCCATCGGTGGGCTCATCGCTTCGATGGCGGTGGCGGCTGCCCCGTTCATCGCGGTCGGTGTCGCCATGGCAGCCGTCGGCGCCGGTATCGCCTACCTGTACGAGAACGTAGACGGGTTCCGCCAGTTCGTTGACGAGACCCTGCCCGTTGTAAGCGACCTGTTTCAGAGCACCTTTGACCTGATATCTACCATCGTGTCCACCACGGTGGACGCTATTACGGCGGCCTGGTCGATGTGGGGCGACGAGATCATGTCGGTCACCGGAACGGTGTTCTCCCTAATCGGGTCGATCATCACCAACGGCCTGTCGATCATCTCCGGCATATTCAAGCTGATCACCGCCCTAATCACCGGTGATTGGGGTGCCGCCTGGGACGCAATAAAGCAGATCGTGACATCAAACCTGGCAATAATCGGGGCGGTCATCTCATCCACAATGGCCATCGCCAAGGCCGTGGTATCCGCCGCATGGTCGACCATCACCGCACTGTTCGGGTCACAGATCACCGCTATAAAGAACACCGTATCGAACGGATTGAATGCTGTGGTCAACTTCTTCCGTGGCCTGCCGGGGTCGATCGCCTCGGCCATGTCGACCCTGGCCAACGCCATCACCAACCCATTCCGCTCGGCGTTCAACTCGCTCAAGTCGCTGTGGAACAGCACCGTCGGCGGGTTCGGGTTCACCGTGCCCTCGTGGATCCCCGGCGTCGGCGGCAAGGGCTTCACCATCCCCAAGATGCACACGGGCGGGATCTTCGACGCGCCCGGTGGCGAAGGCCTCGCCCTGCTCCAGCGGGGCGAGGGAGTGTTCACCCCCGACCAGATGCGAGCCCTCGGCTCCGGCCCAGGCCAGGCCGTGGCCGCCCCCACCACCGTCGTCATTGACGCCGGCAACGCCGACCAGGCCCTGGCCGAGTGGCTCCGCCGGGCCACCAGGGTGATGGGCGGCGGCTCCGTCCAACTTGCCTTCGGACAGAACTGATGACCTTCCCCGCTACCCGCCTGGACGTCAAGGTAGAGCTGGCGTTCGGCGCCACCGGCTCCCCCATCGGGTGGACCTGGACCGACGTCTCCGACCGGCTCGAACCGCAATCGATCGCGATCCGCCGTGGCCGGCCCGACGAATCCGGGTCCCTGCAGCCCGCCTCGGTCGGCCTGGTCCTGAACAACGGCGACGGGCACCTTATGCCCCAGAACCCGGCGTCGCCATGGTTCCCCAACGTGAAGCGGGGCACCCCGCTGCGGATCTCGGTCGACGGGGCCGAACCGGCCCTGCTGCTCGGCGGGACCGGGTACGCCTCGACCCCCGACAACCCGGCCCTGGACGTCACCGACATCGACATCAGGGTGCGATGCCTGCCCGACGCCTGGGCCAACGGGATCACCTGGACCAACGGGGCCCGCACCTTCACCAACGTCCAGTACCTGGCCTCCCGGTGGGTGACCACCGGCAACCAGCGATCGTTCGCCCTGTCTCTCGCCGGGGCCGGGTGGCCGAGCGTGGCCTGGTCATCCGACGGCACCCTGGCATCTGGTGGCAGCCGATGGTTCGACCCGCTGGTGGCATCGCACCGCCCGCTGTGGGTCGGGTGCACGGTCGACATCAACAACGGCGCCGGTAGTCACGTCGTGTCGCTGTGGGTGTCCGACGCCGAAGCCCCACCGGCCGACATCACCACCTGGACACTGCTCCAGCAGGAGACGACGACCGGCACCACCTCGGTCTTCGGTGGCTCGGCCGGCCTCCAGATCGGTGCCATCAACGGTGCCCTGCCGTTCCGGGGCCGGGTGTTCTCCGCCGAGATCCGCAGCACGATCAACGGGGCCGTCATCGCCAACCCCGACTTCACCGCCCAGGCTCCCGGGGCGACCAGCTTCACCGACGGCGCCGGCCGGGTGTGGACCCTGAACGGTGACGCCGCGATCTCGACTCGCCGGACCCGGTTCGTTGGGACCATCGACGAGATCTCACCGTCCTGGCCCTGGGGTGACAACAACGCCAACGCCGCCGCGGTGCAGCCGTCCGAGTCGCGGGTGCAGATCACGGCCAGCGACCTGGTGCGCCGCCTCGGCCAGGGGGCCAAGCCGCTGCGCTCCAGCTTGTACCGGCACATCACCAGCAGCCGCTACGCCGGATCGGTCACCGCGTACTGGCCCTGCGAGGACGGAGACGGGGCTGTCCACCTGGCCGCCGGGCTCACCACCCACGGCACGATGCAGCTCGAAGGGAAGATTTCGGCCGCCGCCGATTCGACCCTGGCCGCATCGGCGTCGCTTCCCGCCGCCGACGCCAACGAGGTGGTGGCCTTCCGGGCCGACGTGCCCGACGGGCCGACCACGAAATGGGCTGTCGAATGGCTGGCCAAGGTTCCGGCCATGCCCACCGATCCGACGTTCACCCAGCTGATCGGCCTCGACGCTGACGGCACCGGCAGGCAATGGCGGGTGTCGATCAACTCCACCATTCTGCTCACCGAGGTGTTCAACAACGACGGGGCCCTGATCAAGTCCAACACCGTCGGCACTGTCGATTTCTCCAACGAGTGGGTGCTGTGGCGGCTCGACGCCAGCGAGACCGCCGGCACCGTGTCGTTCACGCTGGCCAACACCCTGCTGGCCACCGGGGCCGGTGGGGCTGTCACCGACACGTTCACCGGCACCCTGGGCCGGGTCACCGCCATCGACACCAGCACCACCGCCCCGTCGAAGGGGCTGGCGTTCGGGCACTTCATCGTCCACGACGGGAACCTGGCTCCGGGGTGGCTCGCCGGGGCCGACACGGCATGGGTCGGCGAGTCGGCCGCCCATCGGATCTGGCGGCTGTGCGCAGAGGAAGGGATCGCGGTCGAGATTGTCGGCGAGCGGTCCGGGTCGTCCACCCTGCGGGGCGAGCTGGCCTACTCCGAAGCGATGGGCCCTCAGTCCCGCGACTCCCTGCTGTCGCTGCTGTCGGCCGCTGCCCGCACCGACATGGGCGTGCTCACCGCCCGGCGGGGCGCGCCCGGGTTCCTGTACCGGACCCGGAAGACCCTCGAAGCGCAGGACGCCGCCCGCCTCGAGCTCGACGCCAAACAGAACCACATCACCATTCCCCTGCAGCCACGCCTCGACGACCAGCGCCTACGGAACGACTACACCGTGGCCAGCACCGGTGGGTCGTCGGCCCGGGCCGTCAACCAAGGATCGGTGGACACCGAAGGCACCTACGAAGAGTCCCTGACAATCAACGGTGTCGGTGGCCTCCCGGTCCAGTCGGCCATCATCGCCGACATCGCCGGCCTGCAGGGCGCCATCAATGACCAGAACCTGCAGCAAGCCTCGTGGCGGCTCACGCTCGGCACGTGGCCCGGCCTCCGGTACCCGACCGTCTCGATCGATCTCGGCGTGGCCCCCGACCTCATTGAGGGTTACCACGACCTTGAGGTGGGCGACCGGGTGACCCTGACCGGTCTGCCTGCGCAGCACCCGACCGGCACCATTGAACTGCTCGTGGAAGCGATCACCGAGCGGCTCACCCCGTCCACGTGGGACGTGCAACTGACCTGCTCGCCGGGAGCGCCCTGGCAGGTCGGCACCGCCGACGACCTTGCCTACTCCCGGCCGACGTTCGGCTGGTGGGGTGTGGGCCGGGCCGGGCAGATCATCACCCCATCGGGCGAGCAGTTCCGTTCGGCCGGGATGAATGGGGGTGTCGGCCTGGCCCTCGGCCAGCTCGGCCAGACCATCGTGTCCGGCCGCCGTGGCCTGTGGGCCCTCGACCGGTACCCGGCGTACCGGCTCGAAACCGGGTCGGTGCATGACACCCCGGCCACCCCCTGGCTGCCGGGTGGGCACATCAACTCCGGCGAGTACTTCGACCAGGGCGCCAACGGCGGAGCTGGCGCGTTCGTGCAGATCCCGTCGCGGGTGCCGTGGTACCGGGGCCGGTGGAACATGCACCTGTACCGGCTGCCGTGCTGGCTGCGCTCCACCACGGGCATCACGTGGGAAGGGATCACCCCGGCCCTGGCCGACCTGATCACCGGGTACGTCGCGGAGACCAGGAAACTGGTCGACGAAGGCCTGGTGGTCAGCCCCCAACACCACGGGTTCACCGGGACCGATCCGACCCTGCCGGCTGCGCTGGTCTCCAACCCGTCGCTGGCCGCCACCAACGCGGCGGTCACGTCGCACACTTTCACCGCGATCGAGTCCACCTACCTGCCCACCGGGGCCGACCTGTCGGCGTCGCTCCAGTTCTACGATGCGCTCGCCGCCGAGTTCGCCGGGGGCGACGAGAACATCTGGATCGGCCTGCCCAACGAGGCCTGGGCCAGCGCCTACTCGACCGCCTACCGCGACTGGGTGACCGTCTACGTGCGCCGCCTCCGGGCCGCCGGCTATCAGGGCATCATCACGTTCCCCCTGCCCCGGTTCGCTGGCGACCTTGCCGCCTACGCCGCCGGCACCATCGACGCCCTGTTCGACCACCTCAACACCTTCGGCGTCGCGTTCAACCTGGTGGCCGAAATGCACTGCTACGGCCGCGACTGGACCGGTGGGACGTCCACCACCTACACCTACGCTGCGCTCCGCTCCCACCTGCAGACCTGCCGGGACAACGGGGCCACCGGCTGGCCCCGGCCCGTGTGGGTCGCCGAGGTCGGCGAGGCCACCCCCATCGGGACGTCGGCCACCGGCGACGACGCCGCCGACCGCCGCGGTGTCGAGCTGCTACTCACCGACATCCACGGCCCGGCCCTGGCCGGCGAGTTCCCCGACACCTGCTGTACCGGCTGGTCGTTCGCCGACGGCACGTTCGATTCAAGCTACGCCACCACGTACGGCTACCTCAACAAGGGCAACCCGGCCGGGGTCGACCCCAACGACTCCGGGGTGCCCGGCAACACCTACCCCGGCACCTACCCATGGTGGGACCTCGATCCCGACGTGCCCGCCGACAGGGAGTGGCTCACCCGGTTCGGTGAGGGCATGCTGCGAGTCGCCGACCGGATCCGGCCCCGCCGCCCCGCCCGCCTGGAGGCCGACACTACCGCCACCCTGGCTAGCACCGTGACCACCTCGGCCACGTCGCTGCCGCTCACGGCCGCCGGGTGGGCCACCAACATCAACGACTACCCGATGGTGGTGGAGGTCAACGGCGAGCAGATGCGAGTCGGTGGGGTGACGGGCACCACCACACAGACCCTCACCCCTGTTGAACGGGCCCTCAACACCGCAGCGAAGACCCACGCCGCCGGGTCCCGGGTCGCCGTGGTCGACAAGCTGCGGGCCACCCTCGGCCACAGCATCCGCGCCGCCGGCACCACCACCACCATCGTGGCCCCACCGTCCAACGCCGGTTTCCGCAGGCAGCTGTCGCTGGCCACCGCCGGCCAGCCGCCCCACATCCTGACCAAGCTGG
>WBZQ01000835.1_pt1 | contig 22852 bp, 21 predicted proteins | sample 5204251 | NCBI WGS metagenome assembly WBZQ01 (sample SAMN12412402, study PRJNA552823) | activated sludge metagenome | isolation source: activated sludge from nitrification reactor of wastewater treatment plant... | place: USA: Virginia | collected 2017-09
CCTGCTCAAACCGGGCAGCGACCGTGCCTCGCAACTGGTGGTCCGCGGCCGGGCCGTCGGCACCGTCCGCGCCGGCGACTACATCACCCACCGGGACGAACTGGCCTCCTTGGTCGCCGACGAATTGGCAAGTCTGCGAAGCGATTACGATGTTGTCCTCTGCGAGGGCGCGGGCTCGCCGGCGGAGATCAACCTGCGCGCGACCGACCTGGCCAATATGGGACTGGCGCGGGCGGCGGACCTGCCGGTGCTGCTGGTCGGCGACATCGACCGCGGTGGTCTGCTGGCACACTTCTTCGGCACGGTGGCCATCCTGGAACCCGAGGACCAGGCGCTGATCGCCGGATTCCTGGTCAACAAGTTCCGCGGTGACGTCACCCTGCTGGCGCCGGGGTTGCGGGAGCTCGCCCAACGTACCGGCCGGCCCAGCTACGGTGTGCTGCCCTGGGCCGACGGCCTGTGGCTGGACACCGAGGATTCGGTGTCGGTGCGCCCCGGCGGCGTGGTCGGCATCCCCGCACCGCCGATGGGCGCCGAGGGGCTGCGGGTCGCCGCCATCCGGTTCCCCCGCATCTCCAACAGCACCGACGTCGAGGCGCTGGCCGCCGAACCCGGGGTGTCGGTGCGCTGGGCCGACACCGTCGCCGACCTGGCCGATGCCGACCTGGTCGTGCTGCCCGGTTCCAAGGCGACCGTCGCCGACCTGGACTGGCTGCGATCCCGCGGGCTGGACCGCGCCGTCGTCGACCACGCCGCGGCCGGCCGGCCGGTGCTGGGCATCTGCGGGGGTCTGCAGATGCTGTGCCGGCGCATCGACGACCCGGTGGAATCCGGGCGCGGCGCGGTACCCGGCCTCGGGTTGCTCGACGCCGACGTCGAGTTCGCCCCGGACAAAACGCTGCTGAGACACCGGGAGCCGTTGTCGGGCTACGAGATCCACCACGGCCAACTGACCCGCACTGGCGCCGACCCCTGGTGCCCGGCCGGCTCGGCGCCCATCGGGATCACCGCCGGCGCGGTGTACGGAACCCACTGGCACGGGTTGCTGGACAACAACGCGTTGCGGCGGCGCTGGCTGGCCGAGGTCGCCGCCGCGGCCGGCCGCAACGGCTTCGTGCCCGCCCCCGACACCGACGTGCCCGCGGCCCGCGACGCACAGCTCGACCTGATGGCCGACCTGCTGGCCGCCCACGCCGACCTCGACGCGATCCTGGGTCTGCTCGACGGCGGCGCACCGGCTCGCCCGACGATTCGGACCGTCCTGCATTAACCTGGGCACATGTTGGTGCGGCGTCCCGTTGCCTGGAGCCGCTCCGTCCCGGTGCTGGTGGCCGCCCTGTCCGTCGCGGCGGTGGTGGCCGCGCTGGTCGCTTCGGGTGCCACGACCCGAGTGGTCGACGGCACCGCGACCTGGCCGGGGGAGCGGCTGCAGAAGGCGCTGCTCACCAAGGCGGATTTTCCCGCCGGCGTCGGATTCAACCGACTGCACGACACCCCCGACGCCGCCGGTGGTGCGGCCAACGCACCGAGCATGCTCACCCGTCCGGAAGGCTGCTCGAACGGGCTGACCAACGTCATCGCGGCCTCCGGCGAACGCGGACCGGGCAGCGCCGAGAAGTACGAGGTGATCTACGACGGCGCCCGGATCATGATGACCGTGCTGTCCTGGCATCTGGATCTGGCCGCACTGGAGGCGACCGCGTCGCGGTGCGAACACTTCGTCGTGCTCTTCGACGCCGCCGACGCCGGCATCCCGATGACCACCACCGCGCTGCCGCACAGCCACCCGCAGGAGCTGATGTACAAGCAGACCATGGCGCTGGGGCAGGACGCCGCCGACGTCTACATGGGCTTCGCCAACATTGGGTCACTGTCGTTGTTCGGGGTGGTCTTCCCCACGCCCAACCCGAACGTGAACGTCAAGGCCGAACTGCCACAGACGTTTTTGACCGTATTCGCCGAGCAGTCGGAGCGGTTGCGGGCGGTCTGAACACGACACCGCCGTGCAGATCGGTGAAACGCCGGGACGCGCGCAGCCACGCTGGGTAGCGTGTGGCGATGTCTTCGACGACCCTGACCGTGGCCGGCCACCCGATGGCCGTCGACGTGGCGGGGCCCGACCGGGGCAACCATGTGGTGCTGCTGGGCGCGGTGACCGCGCCGCGCGACGCCTACGCCGCGCTGTGCGCGCGGCTGCACAACGCGGCACTGCGCACCGTCGTCATCTCCACCGACGCCAGCCTGCGAACATCCCACGTCATGGGGGTGCTCGACGCCGTCGGGGTGCGCTGGGCGGTGCTCTTCGGGGATCGCGCCGGGGCGGAACGCGCCTGGGAACTCGCCGCCACCTCGCCCGGCCGGTTCACCGCCCTGGTCGCCGTCGACCGCGGACACCCGCGGGCCTCCGACGAGTCCTCGGACTGCCCGCCGGTGGAATGCGACACCACCATGCTGTTCGGCACCCGGACCTCACGCGCGCAGGCGCGGGCCAGCCAGCGCTACGTCTACGCCGATTTCCGCCAGGTCCCGCTGCTGGACCGCAGCAACGTCGACGATCTCAACGCCCAATTGGCCGCCGAGATCGTGCTGCGCAGCAACACCTGGTGACGCCCGTCGACCACGACGATTCCGGCCCCGCAACCTGTTGGTTGCGAGGCCGGAATCGAGTGCGGTCGGAGGGGGATTACTTGTGGTCGGCGCCGCAGGTGCAGTTGGCGCCACACTGACAGTTGGTACAGGTGCAGTTCGGGTTGTCACAGCCGGAATTCGTTTCATTGCTCATTCTGCATATGTTACCGCCGTCGCCCCGGTGGCGGGGAGATTCACCGTAAAGTCAGGCGCCCCTTCGCCGCCGCGATCGGCGCAAGCACCGGCAACGCCGCCGCGGTGTTTGCGGGCGGGGTGATTCCCGCCACTGCGGGCCGGACGATAACCTGGTAGCCGGTAAATCCGTCCACCCCGGGAAGTTGCGAAACCGGGCCGGGCGGACACGCGAACGCGAAGGGCGAGCAAACCGGTGGCACAGACCCGAGAGACCAAAACCGACGTCGTGTTGATCGGCACCGGCATCATGAGTGCCACGCTGGGCGCGTTGCTGCGACTGGTCGAACCGGACTGGTCGATCACCATGGTCGAGCGCCTCGACGCCGCTGCCGCGGAGAGCAGCGACCCGTGGAACAACGCCGGCACCGGGCACTCGGCCCTGTGCGAGCTGAACTACACCCCCGAGCTGCCCAACGGCACCATCGACATCACCAAGGCGGTGACCGTCAACGAGCAGTTCCAGGTATCGCGGCAGTTCTGGGCCTCGGCGGTGGAGAACGGCGTGCTGACCGACGTGCGCAGCTTCCTCAACCCGGTGCCGCACGTGTCCTTCGTGGAGGGCGCCGAACGCGTCGACTACCTGCGCCGGCGCCGCGATGCCCTGGCCGCCAACCCACTGTTCGCGGCCACCGAATTCATCAACGACAACGACGAGTTCGCCCGCCGCCTGCCCTACATGGCCGCCGGCCGAAACTTCACCGAGCCCGTCGCGCTGAACTGGAGCACCGACGGCACCGATATCGACTTCGGCGCGCTGTCGAAGAACCTCATCGGCTACGGCGTCCGCACCGGAACGTCCGTCATGTTCGGCCAAGAGGTCATCGACCTCAAGCGTGACGGCGACGGCTGGGAGGTCAGGATCCGCAACCGTCGCACCAAGGAGCGGTCGGTCATCAGGACCCGGTTCGTCTTCGTCGGTGCCGGCGGCGATTCGCTGCCGCTGCTGCAGAAGTCCGGGATCACCGAGGCCAAGGGCTATGGCGGCTTCCCAGTCAGTGGGCAGTTCCTGCGCACCGCCAATCCGGCGGCCACCGGGCGGCATCAGGCCAAGGTGTACGGCTTCCCGCCGCTGGGCGCCCCGCCGATGTCGGCGCCGCACCTGGACACCCGCATCATCAACGGCCAGCCGTGGCTGCTGTTCGGGCCGTTCGCCGGCTGGTCGCCGAAGTTCCTCAAGTTCGGCAAGATCACCGACCTGCCGCTGTCGGTCAAACCGAACAACCTCGGCTCGATGATCGGCGTCGGGCTCACCCAGCTGAGCCTGACCACCTACCTGCTCAGCCAGCTGGCCCTGTCGGAGTCGGACCGCATCGCCGCGCTGCGGGTGTTCGCCCCGACCGCCGACGGCGCGGACTGGGACCTGATCACCGCGGGCCAGCGGGTACAGGTGATCAAACCCGCCGAGGGCTTCGGCGGCACCCTGGAGTTCGGCACCGCCGTTCTGGCCTCGTCCGACGGCAGCATCGCCGGGCTGCTCGGTGCGTCCCCGGGCGCCTCGACCGCTGTCCCGGCCATGCTCGACGTGATGACGCGCTGCTTCCCCGATCGGTACCAGCGCTGGCAGCCGCGGCTGACCGAGCTCATCCCTTCGCTGGGCACCGAGTTGTCCGGTGAGCCCAAGCTGTTCGACGAGGTGTGGAACTGGGGAAGCCGGGTGCTCGGACTGGGCTCGCAGGTCCCCGCCGTCGATCCGAGCATCTGACGCCGACCATGACGCCCGCGCTGCGCCGGTCCTGGGCCAAGGACATCGATGCCGCGACGCTCTATGAGCTGCTGAAACTGCGCGTCGAGGTGTTCGTCGTCGAACAGGCGTGTCCGTACCCCGAACTCGACGGCCGCGACCTGCTCGCCGAGACCCGCCAGTTCTGGCTGGAAAACCTCGACGGGCAGGTGATCGCCACGCTGCGGCTGATGGAGGAACATCCCGGCGGAACCAAGGAGTTCCGGATCGGGCGGGTGTGCACCCGCCGGGACGAACGCGGACACGGGCACGCCGCCCGGCTGCTGATGGCGGCACTCGCCGAGGTGGGGGACCACCCGTGCCGGGTCAACTCGCAGACCTACCTGGCCGACATGTACGCCCGGCATGGATTCGTCGCCGACGGACCGGAATTCACCGAGGACGGCATCCCGCACATTCCCATGGTTCGGGGCATCGGGTGAGTGCCCCTGCGGTTCCCCCGTATCCGTTCAGCGCTATCGTCGGTCACGACCGGCTGCGGCTGGCGCTGCTGCTGTGTGCCGTACGGCCCGAGATCGGCGGCGTGCTGATCCGCGGCGAGAAGGGCACCGCGAAATCCACTGCCGTGCGGGCCCTCGGTGCGCTGCTGGCCGAGGTGGACGGCGGCCGGCTGGTCGAACTGCCGATCGGAGCCACCGAGGACCGGGTGATCGGATCACTGGACCTGCAGAAGGTGCTCGGCGCCGGCGAGCACGCCTTCTCCCCGGGCCTGCTGGCCAACGCGCACGGCGGAGTGCTCTATGTCGACGAGGTCAACCTGCTGCACGACCACCTCGTCGACATCCTGCTGGATGCCGCCGCCATGGGCCGGGTGCACATTGAACGCGACGGCGTCTCGCATTCCCACGACGCCCGATTCGTGCTGATCGGCACGATGAATCCCGAAGAGGGCGAGTTGCGTCCGCAGCTACTGGACCGGTTCGGTCTGACCGTGCAGGTGCAGGCGTCCCGGGACATCGAAGTGCGCACCGAGGTGATCGCCGCGCGGCTGGCCTACGAGGCCGACCCGCACGCATTCGCCGCAGGGTTTGCCGATGCCGAGGGTGCGCTGGTCCGTCAGATCGCCGACGCCCGGGCCCGGGTCAGCTCCGTTGTCCTGCCGGACAACGAGTTACGGCGGATCGCCGGGCTGTGCGCGGCGTTCGACGTGGACGGTATGCGCGCCGATCTGGTGGTGGCCCGCACCGCCGTCGCTCACGCCGCCTGGCGCGGCGCCGACGAGGTGGACGCCGACGACATCCGGGTGGCCGCCGAACTGGCACTGCCGCACCGCCGCCGCCGCGACCCGTTCGACGATCCGGACCTGGACTCCGATGCGCTGGAACAGGCGCTGCGCGACGCCGACCCGGAGCCCGATCCGGACTCCGACCCGCCGGGCGGCGGCGCACCCGACGACGGCGGCCCCGGTGACGGCCCGTCCGACGGCGGATCGCCGAACGGGACCGAATCGACTGCGCCGCACGGTGAGTCGGTCGACGGGCCCGGTTCCGCGGGGCCGCCGCGGCCCAGCGGAACACCCGGAGCCACCTTCCGCACCCGTGCGCTGCGGGTGCCCGGCGTCGGTGAGGGGGCACCCGGTCGTCGTTCCCGGGCCCGCAACCGCACCGGCGCGATGATCGGGCCGGCGCAGCCCGGCGACGAAAACGGCACCGGGATACACCTTTTCGCGACGCTGCTGGCCGCGGCCGAGCGCGCCGAGAGGCCCGGGCCGTTGCGCCCGATTCCCGCCGACCTGCACCGGGGCATCCGGGAGGGCCGGGAGGGCAACCTAGTCATCTTCTGCGTCGACGCCTCGGGCTCGATGGCCGCCCGCGACCGGATGTCGGCGGTCACCGGCGCCGCACTGTCACTGCTGCGCGACGCCTATCAGCGCCGCGACAAGGTCGCTGTCATCACCTTCCGCGGTCAGGGCGCCGAGGTGCTGTTGCCGCCGACGTCCTCGGCCTACATCGCCGGCCGCCGGCTCACCGACTTCGCCACCGGCGGGAAAACCCCGCTGGCACAGGGCCTGCTGACGGCGACCGAGCTGGTATCCCGGGAACGGGTGCGTGATCGCACCCGGCGTCCGCTGGTGGTGATCCTGACCGACGGCCGCGCGACCGGCGGTCCCGATCCGCTGGGCCGCACCCGACTGGCCGCGGCCCGGCTGCGCGCCGAAGATGCGGCAGTGGTCGTGGTGGACTGCGAAACCGGCTACCTACGACTGGGTCTGGCCACCGACCTGGCCCGGGCGCTGGACGCCCCGGTCATCCGACTGGACCAGTTGCGTGCCGACACACTGACCGCGGCGATCCGGTCCGCCGCCTGAGCATCAGGAGAACCGTTATGCCGCAAGGCCGTCCGGTCAGCGTCCCCGACGACGGGCTGAGCACCAAGGCCCGGCGCAATCAGCCGGTGCTGGCCGTGCACACCGGCAGCGGGAAGGGAAAATCCACCGCGGCGTTCGGCATGGCGTTGCGCGCCTGGAACGCCGGGCTGAGCGTGGCGGTGTTCCAGTTCGTCAAGAGTGCCAAGTGGCGGGTCGGCGAGGAGTCGGCGTTCGCCACGCTCGGCCGGTTGCACGAGGAACAGGGCATCGGCGCCCCGGTGGAATGGCACAAGATGGGCTCCGGCTGGTCCTGGTCGCGCAAACAGGGCGATGACACCGACCACGCCGCCGCGGCCGCCGACGGCTGGGCGGAGATCACCCGGCGGCTGGCCGATGCCCGGCACGATTTCTACGTGCTCGACGAGTTCACCTACCCGCTCAAGTGGGGCTGGATCGACACCGCGGCCGTCGTCGAAACGCTGGCGGCCCGGCCGGGCACCCAGCACGTCGTCATCACCGGCCGGGACGCGCCGGCGGAACTCATCGACGCCGCCGATCTGGTCACCGAGATGATGAAGGTCAAACACCCGATGGACGCGGGCCGCAAGGGGCAGAAGGGCATCGAGTGGTGACGGAGGCGAGGCCCGTCGCTTGGGTGTGGGCGTCCGTGGTCGGGGGAGACACAGCGTGGTGACGCCGGGGGTGGTGATCGCCGCGCCGGCATCCGGCACCGGCAAGACCACCGTCGCGACCGGGCTGATGGGCGCCCTGCGCCGGGCCGGGCGCAGCGTCGCCGGCTTCAAGGCCGGACCGGACTTCATCGACCCCGGCTACCACGCGCTGGCCACCGGCCGGCCCGGACGCAACCTCGACCCCGTCCTCGTCGGCGACAACCTGATCGCACCGCTGTACGCGCACGGCACCGACGGCGCGGACATCGCCGTCGTCGAAGGGGTGATGGGCCTGTTCGACGGCCGGATCGGTGCGTCCGTCGGGGTTCCCGCTGGATCGACCGCCCACATCGCCGGCCTGCTCGGCACCCCGATCGTGCTGGTGGTCGACGCCCGCGGACAGAGCCAGAGCCTGGCCGCGCTGCTGCACGGCTTCGCCACCTTCGACGCCGGCACCCGACTGGCCGGGGTCATCCTCAACCGGGTCGGCTCGCCGCGGCACGGGCAGGTGCTGCGCGAGGCCTGCGAGACGGTCGGCCTGCCGGTGCTCGGTGCATTGCCCCGGGCCACCGAGCTGGAGGTCCCGTCGCGCCACCTCGGCCTGGTCACCGCCGCCGAACACGGCGCCGCCGCCCGCGCCGCCGTCGACGCGATGACCGAGTTCGTGGGCGCCCACGTCGATCTGGGCGCCGTCGTTGCCCTGGCCGCGGCGAAAACCGGTGCCGCCGCGTGGAGCGCGGGCGAGGCCGTCGGGCAACCGGTGGCCGGGGACCCGGTGGTGGCTGTGGCCGCCGGCCCGGCATTCACCTTCGGCTACGCCGAGCACACCGAGATGCTGACGGCCGCCGGCGCGCGCGTCGTCACCTTCGACCCGCTGCGCGACGAGCTGCCCGACGGGGCCGCCGCGGTGCTACTCGGCGGCGGCTTCCCCGAGCAGTATCTGCCCGAACTGTCGGCCAACGCGGCGCTGCGCCAACAGATCCGGGCGCACCCCGGTCCGGTGCACGCCGAATGCGGGGGACTGACCTACCTGATGGACGACCTGGACGGGCACCCGATGTGTGCGGTGCTGGCCGGCTCGGCCCGGTTCACCCCCAAGCTCACCCTCGGCTACCGCGACGCGGTCACCGTCACCGACTCCGTTGTCTTCCCGGCGGGGACCCGGGTCACCGGCCACGAGTTCCACCGCACGACGATCGACTACACGGCCGAATACAGCCCGGCGTGGAAGTTCCGGGACGCCACCGGTGCGACGGTCGCCGACGGTGCCGCACACCGGGCGGTGTTCGGCGGCTACCTGCACACCCACCCCGCCGCGAGCCCGGCTGCGGTCCGCCGGTTCGTCGAGCACGCCGTTAAGCTCACCGGGTGAGCGAGAACGCCTACCTTGTCGGGCTGCGACTGAGCGGCAAGAAGGTGCTGGTGGTCGGTGGCGGATCAGTCGCCCAACGGCGGCTGGGCCTGCTGGTCTCCGCCGGAGCCGACGTGCACGTCGTCGCCCGCACCGTCACCCCCGCCGTGGAAGCCACCGCCGGGGTCACCGTCACCCTGCGCGACTATCGCGACGGAGACCTCGACGGCGCCTGGTACGCGCTGGCTGCCACCGACGATCCCGATGTCAACGCCGCCGTCGTCGCCGAGGCCGACCGGCGCCGCATCTTCTGCGTCCGGGCCGACGCCGCTGTCGACGGCAGCGCGGTCACCCCGGCGACCTTCGGTTACGACGGATTGTCCATCGGGGTGCTGGCCGGCGGCGAACACCGGCGCTCGGCCGCCATCCGCACCGCCATCCGGGAGGCCCTCGCCTCGGGCCTGGTGCAGGCCGGTGTTGACGAGGAGACCGCCGAGTTGCGCGGCACGGTCGCGTTGGTCGGCGGCGGTCCGGGCGATCCGGAGCTGATCACCGTGCGCGGTCGGCGACTGCTGGCCCGCGCGGACGTGGTGGTCGCCGACCGGTTGGCCCCGCCCGAGTTGCTCTCGGAACTGCCCGCCCACGTCGAGGTCATCGACGCCGCCAAGATCCCCTACGGCCGGGCGATGGCGCAGGAGGCGATCAACGACGTGCTGATCGAACGGGCCCGGGCCGGGGCGTTCGTGGTGCGGCTCAAGGGTGGGGACCCGTTCGTCTTCGCCCGCGGCTACGAGGAGGTCATCGCCTGCGCCGAGGCCGGCATCCCGGTGACCGTGGTGCCCGGTGTGACCAGCGCGATCGCGGTTCCGGCGCTGGCCGGTGTGCCCGTCACGCACCGTGGTGTCAATCACGAATTCGTCGTCGTCAGCGGCCACCTGGCTCCGGACGCACCCGAATCGTTAGTGAATTGGGACGCACTTGCGGCAATGACCGGAACCATCGTGCTGTTGATGGCCGTCGAACGCATCGAATTGTTCGCCGCGGCGCTGCAAAAGGGCGGTCGACCAGCGGATACGCCGGTGCTGGTGGTTCAGCAGGGCAGCACCGCGGGCCAGCGGACGGTGCGCGCCACGTTGGCCGATGTTGCGACCGTGATTCGCAGCGAAGGAGTGCGTCCACCTGCGATTATCGTTATCGGACCGGTGGTGGAGGTCGCCGACGCGGTGGGTGGCCGGTGATGACCAACACCACAGTCACGGGCTTAAACTTCTCTTAATATTACTGTAGGGTAAGCCGCTATGACGGCTCTCAACGAAGCAGAGCAGGCGATGACAGCTACCGATCCCGAAGCCCGGGACCGCGCTGCTCGCCCGCGCCTGGATCGGACCGATGAGCTCGCCGGCCGGATCGCCGAATGGCTGCCCTCCTGGCGTTTCATCTCTGCGGTCGTGGCCATCGGCGGCATGCAGCTGCTGGCCACCATGGACTCCACCATCGCGATCGTGGCGCTGCCCAGGATCCAGGCCGACCTCGGCCTGTCCGACGCCGGTCGCAGCTGGGTGATCACCGCCTACGTGCTGACCTTCGGCGGCCTGATGCTGCTGGGCGGACGGCTCGGCGACACCATCGGCCGCAAGCGCACCTTCATCGTCGGCGTCGCACTGTTCACCATCGCCTCGGTGTTGTGCGCCTCGGCCTGGAACGAAACCACTCTGGTCATCGCGCGACTCCTGCAGGGCGTCGGCGCGGCTATCGCCAGCCCGACGGGCCTGGCGCTGGTGGCCACCACCTTCCCCAAGGGGCCCGCTCGTAATGCGGCGACCGCCGTGTTCGCCGCCATGACCGGCATCGGCTCGGTGATGGGCCTGGTGGTCGGTGGCGCGCTGGTGCAGTTCGACTGGCGGCTGGCCTTCTGGGTCAACGTGCCGATCGGCCTGGCGATGATCTACCTGGCCCGCAACTCGCTGACCGAGACGCAGCGCGAGCCGATGAAGCTCGACGCGGCCGGCGCGTTGCTGGCGACGCTGGCCTGCTCGGCAGCGGTGTTCGGTTTCTCCAGCGGCCCCGAGTACGGCTGGGACAGCCCGGCGGCCATGATCTCCGGCGCCGCGGCTGTGGTGTTCTTCGGCTGCTTCGTGCTGGTGGAGCGCTCGGCGGAGAACCCCGTCGTGCCGTTCAAGCTGTTCGCCGACCGCAACCGGCTGGCTACCTTCGCCGCCATCTTCCTGGCCGGCGGCGTGATGTTCACCCTGACCGTGCTCATCGGCATCTACGTGCAGGACATCCTGAAGTACAGCCCGCTGGAGGCGGGCGTCAAGTTCATCCCGTTCGTCATTGCCCTGGGGGTCGGGCTGGGCTTGTCCAGCCAGCTGGTGTCCTACTTCTCGCCGCGGGTGCTGGTGATCGGCGGCGGCATCCTGGTGCTGGGCGCCATGATCTACGGCTCCACCCTGCATGAGGGCATTTCCTACTTCCCGAGCCTGGTGCTGCCGATCACCGTCGGTGGCTTCGGCATCGGCATGATCGTGGTGCCGCTGACCGTGTCGGCGATCGCCGGGGTCAGCTTCTCCGAGATCGGCCCGGTGTCGGCGATCGCGCTGATGCTGCAGAACCTCGGCGGTCCGGTGGTGCTGGCCATCATCCAGGCCGTCATCACCTCGCGGATGTTGTACCTGAACCCCACTACCCGCGACGTCAAGGTCGCCGACATGAACCACGACCAGTTGTCCGCCCTGGATCAGGGCTACGCCTACGGTCTGCTGTGGGTCGCGGCCGTCGCCGTGTTGGTGGGCGCCGCCGCGCTGTTCATCGGCTACACCGCCAAGGAAGTCGCGCACGCCCAGGAAGTCAAGGAAGCGATCGACGCCGGCGAGCTGTAAGCACACCGCGCCGCGTTCAGCCAGAGACCACGCAGGCAAACGCCGGGGGCAGGCGAACGCAGCCTGGAGGCTGACCCAACGCAGGTTGCGGTCCTCACGGACGGCCGAATCTCGATCCCCCTGGCCAAGTCTGCGGGCACCGTCGCTCAGATGAGCTGCGTGCAAAGATGGGCGGTATGGCGGATAGGGAGTTCACGCTAACGCGGATCAAGCTGTCACAGTTCCGCAGTTTGAAGGATATTGACGTCAAGCTGGGCAAGCTCACGGTTCTGGTCGGGCCGAACGGGTCCGGTAAGAGCAATGTGCTTGACTCCCTACGGCTGGTTTCCGAGTCGTTGACAACGTCGCTCGATCAGCGTGAATCTCGCTTCGGTGATCCATCGGCTGGAGCGCACCAATGAAGGCCAGGCCGCGAAGGCCAAGATCGAGGACTACCTGCGGGTGATCGTTCCCGGGATGAAGGGCGTGTCACGTGACTCCCTCGGGGCGTGGGAGACCCTAGAGTTCACCCAGGAAGTGTCGGGAAGCGCATCGCCGTGGCGGTTTCCGGCACAGTCCGTCTCCGACGGGACGCTGCGGGCACTCGCTGTTCTGACAGCATTGTTCGCCAGCACCGGACAGGTACTCGGGCCGATCGGGATCGAAGAGCCCGAGAGCGCCCTACATCCGGCAGCGGCGGCCGTGCTCATGGATGCCCTACGTGATGCGAGCGAGCGTCGTCAGGTCATCGTTACAAGTCATAGCGCCGACCTTCTCGACCGTGATGATTTCAGTGTCGATGAGATTCTCGCGGTTCGCTCCGAAGGTGGCGAGACGATAGTCGGGCACTTGGATGCCGGGGGGGAGAGGGCTTTGCGTGAGAGCCTCTACACACCGGGAGAGTTGCTTCGTCGCGACCAGTTGCTACCCGCGAAGCTGGACAGGACGCTCGCATGAGTGATAGCGCGTGTCCCGTGATCGCGCCGATCATTGAAGGTAAAGGGGAGCAGGATGCCATCGGAGTCTTGATCCGAAAAATTGCTGAGGCGAAAGGGTTTTCCGTTCAGGTAGCTCAGCCCTTCAGGGTCGATTCGGCAAAGATGCGCAGACCCGACGAACTCCAGCGCGCCGTTCGGATGCAGTCGGCCCGCGTTGATGGCCGAGGAGGCGTCCTGATCGTCCGGGACGGCGACGACAAGGATGTGACCTGTGTCGTCGAACTTGCCGATGAGCTCGCGACGGCGGCGAGTTCAGCGGGCGCCAAGACACAGGTGGTGGTAGCCGCGCCGGAGTACGAGGCGTGGATTCTTGCGTCGATCGAGACCGTCGGCAGACATCGACTGATTACCGATTCCACGCCGATCCTCGACCCGGAGGCGCGCCGGGGTGCAGCGGAATGGATGGCGGGTAAGACCGGGGACCGCCCCACGAGCGGCCAACCAGGAACGCAAAAGCCCAGGATGGCTCGCTCCGAAGCGAACGCCATGGAGCGCTCGTACGCTAACCGGCCGTTCGCCGAACCGGCACGACGGCGGGGCGTGCCAAGATGACCCGGTGAGTTTTCCGGGATATCCGCAGAAGCACTTCGGCGCCATGCCGTACCGGGGCGGACCCGTGGCCCACCCGCAGGCGACCTTCCCGGGTTATCCGGTCATGCCCCCGCGGTCCGGTGGGGGTGAGGCGGCGATCACGACGCTGTTGGTGATCCCATTGCTGGTGTTCGTCTTCCTCGACGAACTGTTGCCGCTGCTGATGCCGGATCTGGACGTCTTCGGAACGTCCGGCTGGTGGGCCACCGGATGGGCGATCGCGATCGGTGTCTACTTCGTGTTCCTGGTACTGGTGCGCGGCCGCAACGCGGGCCGACGGGTGGGGGCCGGGCTGCTGGCACTGTTGGTCGCGGTGATCTACGCGGGGCCGGCGCTGTGGGCTCAACTGACCGGGCAGTTCCACTGGCTGCTGTGGAACGGGCTGGCCGCCACTCGGTTGAGTGTGGTGATCGTGTTGGCGGTGATCACCTGGGGCATTGCCCGGCGTCGATCCGCGCTGTGGCTTGTCGGGCTGGTGCCGACATTGCTCCTCGGGGGTCTGTGGATGTGGGCTCGGGATAACTTGGCGCACTCGTGGTCACCGGATGAGGGCAAATTTTTAGCGCTGGTTGCCTCCTACTACGGGGTGATCCTCGTCGGCGCACTCTGCTGCTGGGCCTTCGATGCGATGGGTTCCGGCGGGCGCGCTCGGCACCCTGTCGCGATGAACCCGGCCATGCCCATGGCCCCGGGCCAATACCCGGGCGTGGTGCAGCAGATGTATCCGCAACAAGGATCCGGCGGCTTCGGGTACCCGCCATCGGGCCCGGCGCCCGGGCGGGGCAGCGGATACAACCCGATGGCCCGGTAGCCACGGCGGGGCAATCCGTTTCGGGGCGGCGCGCGGTGCCCGGTAGGCTGGCTCGTTGTGATCACCCGCATGTCGGAACTGTTCCTGCGCACCCTCCGCGACGATCCGGCCGACGCCGAGGTCCCCAGCCACAAGCTGTTGATCCGGGCCGGCTACGTCCGACCGATCGGGCCCGGCCTGTACAGCTGGCTGCCGTTGGGGCTGAAGGTGCTGCGCAAGATCGAAGGCATCGTCCGCGCGGAGATGAACGCCATCGGCGCCCAGGAGATCCTGTTCCCGGCGCTGCTGCCGCGGGCGCCCTACGAGCAGACCGGACGCTGGACCGAATACGGCGACGGGCTGTTCCGCCTGCAGGACCGACGCAAGAACGACTACCTGCTCGGCCCCACCCACGAGGAGCTGTTCACCCTCACGGTCAAGGGCGAATACAGCTCCTACAAGGACTTCCCGGTGGTGCTGTACCAGATCCAGGCCAAATACCGCGACGAGGCGCGGCCCCGCGCCGGCATTCTGCGCGGCCGGGAATTCATCATGAAGGACTCGTACTCCTTCGACGTCGACGACGCCGGGCTGCAGCGCGCCTACGACGCGCACCGCGAGGCCTACCAGAAGATCTTCGACCGGCTGGGCCTGCGCTACGTGATCGTCTCCGCGGTGTCCGGCGCCATGGGCGGCAGCGCATCCGAGGAATTCCTGGCCGAGAGCGAGGTCGGCGAGGACACCTTCGTGCGCTGCCTGGAATCGGGCTACGCCGCCAACGTCGAGGCGGTCACGACACCCGCGCCGGCGGGTCTGTCCGACGACGAGATCGCTGCGCTGCCGGCGGCCGTCGAACACGACACCCCGGACACCGAAACCATTGCCACGCTGGTCGACTGGGCGAACTCGGCGGGGCTGGAACAGTTCGCCGGCCGCGAGGTCAGCGCCGCCGACACCCTGAAGAACGTCCTGCTGAAGGTGCGGGTTCCCGGCGGTGATTGGGAACTGCTGGCCATCGGCGTGCCCGGGGACCGCGAGGTCGACGACAAGCGCCTCGGCGCCGCACTGGAGCCCGCCGAATACTCGCTGCTGGAGGCCGCCGACTTCGCAAAGTATCCGTTCCTGGTGAAGGGCTACATCGGACCGAAGGCGTTGCGCGACAACGGCGTCCGTTACCTCCTGGACCCGCGGGTGGTCCCCGGGACGGCGTGGATCACCGGTGCCGATGCGCCGAACCGGCACGTCGTCGGGCTGGTCGCCGGACGCGACTTCACCGGCGACGGCACCATCGAGGCCGCCGATGTGCGCGACGGTGACCCGTCGCCCGACGGTGCGGGCGCACTGGTCAGCGCACGCGGCATCGAGATCGGCCACGTCTTCCAGCTGGGACGCAAGTACACCGACGCGTTCTCCGCCGACGTGCTCGGCGAGGACGGCAAGCCGGTGCGACTGACCATGGGCTCCTATGGAATAGGTGTGTCCCGACTGGTGGCGGTGATCGCCGAACAGCAGCACGACGAGCTCGGCCTGCGCTGGCCGGCGAGCGTGTCGCCGTTCGACGTGCACCTGGTGATCGCCAACAAGGACGAGCAGGCGCGCGCCGGTGCGACCGAGCTGGCAGACGAACTGGACCGTCGCGGCCTGGACGTCCTGCTAGACGACCGCACCGCCTCGCCGGGGGTGAAGTTCAAGGACGCCGAGCTACTTGGTGTGCCGTGGATCGTCGTGGTCGGCCGCGGCTGGGCCAACGGCGTGGTGGAGCTGCGCAACCGGTTTACCGGGGAGACCCGGGAAATTCCGGTCGCCACCGCTGCGCAGCAGATCGTCGCCGCGATCGGGTAGCTCTCGCGGGACGGGTTCCGCTGTTAGTCTCGGGGTATTGACTCCGGGCGGGTGGATTCCGGGATCCGGGGCTGTGCTCGGCAAGGGGATGGCGATGAGGCGTTTCGGCACGGTGGTGGCGGTGGCCGCGATCGGATTCTTCACGGCGGCAACGGCATCGGCGGCGCCCGACGTCACCGGCCAGTACCACGTGGAGAACTCGTCGGAGACGTGGACCGTGACCAGCTGCGGCGTCGACTGCGTCGACGTCAACTCCAGCGGCGGCCACAACCGGCATCTGCATCTCAACGACAGCCGGTGGGTCTCGGTACCGTTCGTCGGCTCGGTGCACTGCCCGGTCGACAACAGCGAGGCCGCCGCCGAGATGACGACGACGGTCAATGAGGGCTTCACCGAGTACAACGACCACACCATCCGGGTGATCGGCACCTGCGAGAACGGCTATTCGTTCATCGGTCAGGCGCCGGACGTTTCGGGAGTACTGGTCAAACAGTCCTGATCTCCGGCGAGTATCAGGTCGTGGCGAGCAGTGGTGGCGCGGTCATCAGGTTCCGTCCGTTTGAGCCTTCTCGGCGTTGCGTCGTTCCAGCCAGGCGACCAGGGACCGGCCGGCCTCCAGCACGTGCTGCTCGGCGATGCGGCGGGCACGTTCGGGGTCGCCGGCTGCTATCGCGTCGAGCAGCTGGCGGTGCTCGTCGAGAGAGTGCTGCTCGTGCTCGGGGAACAGGGTCAGGAAGTTGAACGGCACCACTCGCACGGCCTGGCGGACCTGAGCCGCCAGCCGGGAGGAGTGGGCGGCGCGGTGGATCTCCTGGTGGAAGCGCCAATTCGCCTCGCCGATGCTGTCCGATCCGGAGCGTGCCTCCACCTCGGCGGCCAGCCGACGCAGCTCGGCGAGCTCCTCGGCGGTGATGCGTTCGGTGGCCCATGCCGCCGCCTGGCCGGTCAGCACTCCGAGGATGGTGAAACTGTCCAGCACATCGGCGGTTTCGATGCCGATGACGGTGATCCCGCTGCGCGGAGCGATGTGCACCAGGCCCTCGAAGGACAGTTCCAGCAGCGCCTCGCGCACCGGGGTGCGGCTGGTGGCGAACTCGGCGGTGATGGCGTCCAGATCGATGCGGCTGCCCGCGGGCAGGACGCCGGTGAGGATGCGGTCGCGCAGTTCGCGGGCAGCGCGCTCCCGGACGGTGCCGGAGACGTCGACCGGGCTGGACATGGGCAAACGCTAGCACGAATCCAGCGGTTGATATCTGATATATCAGATGTTAGATTTCGGCTATGACGAGCGCGAAGAAGCGGCAGATGTCCCTGGTGGCCTTCATGCAGGCCGGAAGCACCTCGGTTTACTCGGGTTCCTGGCGCCACCCTGCCAATGAGCCCGGGTACCTCGATGCGTCGTTCTACGCCAAGATCGGCCGCCAGCTCGAAGAGGGCTGTTTCGACCTGATGTTCTTCGACGACCGACTGGCGATGCCCGGCATCTACGGCGGATCGGTCGACGAGGCGGTGCGCTACGGCGCACGCCCGATTAAGCTCGACCTCGGTGTTGTGCTCGGGGTGCTGGCCCACGCAACGTCCAAGATCGGCCTGGGTGGAACGTATTCCACCACCTACTACGCGCCGTTCCACGTGGCGCGCACGTTCGGCACCCTCGACCACCTCTCCGGTGGACGCGGCGCCTGGAACGTGGTGACCTCCATCAACGACAGTGAAGCCCAGAACTACGGCGTGGAGGCGATTCTCGGCCACGACGCCCGCTATGACCGCGCCGACGAGTTCATGGAGGTCGTCACCGGGCTGTGGGACACCTGGGAGGACGACGCGATCATCGCCGACCGGGCGGCCGGCATCTTCGCCGACCCCGACAAGGTGCACGAACTGCACCACAAGGGCGAGTACTTCTCCTCCCGCGGGCCGCTGACCGTACCGCGCACCCCGCAGGGCCGACCGGTACTGCTGCAGGCCGGATCCTCGGGTCGGGGACGTGAATTCGCCTCCCGCTGGGCGGATCTCATTTTCACCGGTGATCCGGGAATCGAGATCGCCCGCAACCACTACGCCGACCAGAAGGCCCGCATCGCCGAGGCCGGTCGCGATCCCGACCAGGTGAAGATCTGCCCGATGGCCTACGCGGTGGTCGGCGAGACCGAAGCCCAGGCGCGTGACCGTGAGGCCATGCTGCTCAACGACCTCGTGCATCCGATGGCTTCGTTGACGCTGCTCTCCGAGCTGATGAACTACGACTTCGCCAAGCACAACCTCGACGACCCGATCACCGACGAACTGATGGAAGAAGCCCAGGGCATCAAGGGTCTGGTGAAAAACCTGCACGAACACATCGGTGGCACCGTCACCGTCGGGGACCTGGCCGCCCACCGCGCCACCCTGCTGCAGGGTCCGCGCTTCGTCGGTACCGGAACCCAGGTCGCCGACCAGATGACCGAGTGGTTCGAATCGGGTGCCTGCGACGGATTCGTGCTGGCCGCCTCGCACTTCCCCGGTGCGTTCGAGGACGTCACCCGCATGGTGGTGCCGGAATTGCAGCGCCGCGGCCTGTTCCGCGAGCGCTACGAGGGCAACACCCTGCGCGACCACCTGGGCCTGAGCCGGTACGAGTCGGCCCCGTCCGCTGCTGCCGCCGCGATCTAGATGGCGGCCAACAACGGTTCCCTCCTTGGGGGCGTACGGGTCCTGGATCTGGCGACGCTGGCGGCCGCACCGCTGGTGGCGACCTATCTCGGCGAGTTCGGTGCTGACGTCATCAAGATCGAACAGCCCGGCTCGGGTGACTCGATCCGGACCTGGGGCAATCAACGCAACGGTGTCGGGCTGATGTGGAAGTCGGTGGGCCGCAACAAACGTGGCGTCACCGCCAACCTGCGCGACCCCAAGGGCCAGGAACTGGTCCGCGGGCTGGTCAAACACGCCGACGTGGTGATCGTCAACACCCGCCCGCAGACGCTGCGCAAGTGGGGCCTGGACTACGAGAGCCTGCGCGCGGTCAACGACAAGATGATCATGTTGCACATCACCGGATTTGGGCTCTCCGGCCCGAAATCGCAACGTCCCGGTTTCGGCACACTCGGCGAGGCGATGAGTGGCTTCGCGAACATCACCGGGGAGGCCGACGGGCCCCCGACGCTGCCACCGTTCATGCTCGCCGACGGCGTCGCCTCGCTCAACGCCGCCTACGCAGTGATGATGGCGCTGTATCACCGCGACGTCCACGACGGTCCCGGCCAGCTGATCGACGTGAACCTCATCGACCCGCTGTCCCGGCTGATCGAGCAGACCCTGCTCGGTTACGACCAGCTCGGCCTGGTGCCCACCCGCGCCGGAAACCGGTGGGACATCTCCGCCCCGCGCAACACCTACCGCACCTCCGACGGCAAGTGGCTGGCCATGTCCGGCAGCTCCCCGGCGCTCGCACTGCGGGTGTTCAAGGCGATCGGGCGCGACGACATGGTCACCGACGGCGACTTCTCCGACCCGCAACGACGGCTGGCCCGCGCCGCCGAGATCGACGAAATCGTCGCCGGCTGGGTGGCCTCGAAGACCCTCGACGAGGCGATGGCCGTCCTGGATGCCGCTGAGGTCGCCGCCGCGCCGGTCTACGACATCACCCAGTTGGTCGCCGACGAACAGCTGCGCCACCGCGAGGTCTTCGTCAAGGTTGACGACGACGAGCTCGGCGCGATGACCGTGCAGGCTCCGGTGCCGCGATTCTCCGAGGCTCAGGGCCGGGTCGAGCACCTGGGGCCCAAGCTGGGTGAGCACAACGCCGAGGTATACGGCGAGCTTCTGGGTTTGACCGCAACCGATTTGGAACAGCTGCGCGCCGACGGCGTGCTCTAGAAAGGAACGAACATTCGATGACCGGGCTACTGCGCCGCTCCGAGCTTGCCCTGCCGGCCTGCAATGACCACATGTTCGCCAAGGGAGCATCCAGCGGCGCCGACCTGGTCTTCCTCGATCTCGAAGACGCCACCCCGGTATCGCTGAAGGTGGAATCCCGGGCCAAGGCGATCAAGGCGCTCAACGAGCTGGACTGGGGGCACACGGCCCGCGCCATCCGGATCAACGGCCTGGACACGCCGTGGTGCCACGACGATCTGATCGAGGTCGTCACCGGGGCAGGTGCGAACCTGGACACCGTCGTCATTCCCAAGGCGCTCACCGCCCGTGACGTGTGGTGGGTCGACGTAATGCTCACCCAGCTGGAGGAGAAGCTCGGGCTGAGCAAGAAGATCCGGCTCGAGGTGCTCATCGAGGAGGTCGAGGGCCTGGCCAACGCCGAGGAGATCGTGCGGGCCAGTCCCCGGCTGGACGCGGTGATCTTCGGCGTCGGCGATTTCTCGCTGTCCCAGGGCGCGCGGGTGGACACCAACTTCGACCCACTGGACCCGTATCCCGGTGACTTCTGGGCGTACGCGCGCAACAAGGTGATGGTCGCCGCCCGGATCGCCGGGATCGACGCGATCGACTCGCCATACCCGGACTACCAGAACCTGGCCGGCTACGAGGCCGAGGCGCGGCGCTCCTCGCTGTACGGCTACACCGGCAAGTGGGCGATCCACCCGTCGCAGATCCCGATCGCCAACGCTGTGTTCGCGCCCACCGAGCAGGAGATCGCGCTGGCACAGCGCAATATGGCCGCCTACCGCGAGGCCGAGGCCGCGGGCCGCGGCGCGGTCGGCGTAGAGGGTGTTCTGGTCGATGCCGCGCACGTGAAGAAGGCCCGCGAGGTGCTCGATCGCGCCGAGCTGATCAAGAACGCGGCTCGGTAACCGGCGGCGGGTCGGCGGGCCGGGGGTCGCGCGCGAAGGTGAGTACCAGCGCCTCGGGCGGATGGCCCCAGTCGGCTGCGGCCTCGATGATCAACCGGACTGCGTGGTTCATTCCCGAACCATGCAGGGGTACGGCAATTTCGGTCCAGCCGGATACGTCGTCCCGAGTGCCCTCCTGCCAGAGCTCCGATCGGGCCGGATGAGGGCGGGCAATCAGCGAGATGTGTTCGTCCCACTCGGAATGCCGGTGCACCTCAAGAGCCACCATCGGTCCGGAGCCCGATGGTCTGCCGCATCCGCCGGGCTCCACGGTGACGCTGTTCCTGGTCATGGCGGCATCGAAAATCGCACTCATCAGCACGGCCTGCATGGTGTGCAGACCGGCCTGCGGCCGCTGTTCGGCCAGACTGCACTGCACCCGGTGGCCGGGGAACGGCACTCTGTTGGCGATGAAGGTTTCGGGAGCGCGTGGATGCAGGCAGACCGTCGCGGTCACCGGGTTCAGCAGCCCGATTTCCCGGTGTTCGGCCGGAGCAACCTCGGTGCTGGCGATACGGCCCCAGCCGAGGACTTGTTCCAGCATGGGATCGTCGATGAAATAGCTGAACTCCTCATCGTCGGACCACATGCGCCAGCGCCCGGCGTTTGGGATGCCGAGGACCACGGGTATGGCATTGGTGGTGACGGATTCGAGCATGCGTGGATTGTGCACGTCGGCTCCGACATCTTCGGGCGGTGCGTAGCTGGAATGCGGGGGTCTGAGCTCGGGTTCGGGCCGTGATCGGGGATTTGTCGGTGGCACCTGGGATGCTCGTATCAAGGTGAATCGGACGAACCAGATCGCCCGCATCGTGGCCGGATGGATGCAGATATGCGCGGCCGTGGGTGGCTTCGTTTACCGATGTGGAGGGAGGCAATGATGGGGGATAGTCCGACTGGAGAGGTGATTCTCTACCAGCGTGAGGATGGAGTTCCTGCGTTGGAGGTGCGGCTCGATGCGGAGACGGTATGGCTGAGCCAGCAGCAGGTCTCCGAACTCTTCGAGACGACGCGTGAGAACATCACGATGCATTTGCGAAACATTTTTGATGAGGGCGAGCTGTCCGCCGACGCAACCTGTAAGGATTTCTTACAGGTTCGCACAGAAGGCCGCCGTACGGTTCGCCGATCCGTCATGCACTACAACCTGGATGCGATCATCTCGGTTGGGTACCGGGTCAAAAGCAATGTGGCGACCCAGTTCCGCATCTGGGCCACTGATCGGTTGCATGACTATCTGGTGCGCGGATACGCCATCAACGAGCAACGGCTGGAGCAGCTCGGCACCATCGTCGAGATTCTCGGCCGCTCCACCGACGAACTCGTCGCGGGCGTCGCCGACGTGCTGGCCGGGTACCTCCCCGGCCTGATCCTGCTGCGCGACTACGACGAAGGTCAGATCGACGTCGCACCCGGCGCCATTCCCGGCTGGACTCTCACGCTCGAGGAGGCGCGTGCTGTCGTCGCGGCGGTGGCAGGCGAGTTTCCCGCCGACACGCTGTTCGGGCGGGAACGGGGCGATGGCCTCGACGGGGTGCTGGGTGCGATCTATCAGAGCTTCGGCGGACAGGACCTCTACCCGACCGTTGAGGAGAAGGCCGCCAACCTGCTGTATTTCGTGGTCAAGGACCACCCGCTATCGGACGGCAACAAGCGCAGTGCGGCGGCGTTGTTCGTCACGTTTCTGGCCCGCAACGGTGTACTCACCGACGCCGCGGGTCACCCACGGATCACGAACAACGCCCTTGCCGCCATAACGCTTATGGTGGCTATGAGTGCCCCGAAGGAGAAGGACCTCATGATTGCCCTGCTCACCCGGATGCTCGCAGTTGAGGGTGAGCGTTAGAGAGGCGCCTATGCAGACCGCAGAGCAGATGGAACTCGCCGGCTCCGAGGATGCCGCGCAGCAGATGATCGACGGTGACGAGGGCAAACGCACAGAAGCCCCAGAAAACAAAGGCATGGGCCAAGCCAGGCAGGGGGCGTTCTTTGATGACCTTGCCTTGCAGGGCGACTTCCCAGAGGAAGGTGCTGACGCGCCGCGCGATCG
>WBZQ01000330.1_pt1 | contig 22849 bp, 26 predicted proteins | sample 5204251 | NCBI WGS metagenome assembly WBZQ01 (sample SAMN12412402, study PRJNA552823) | activated sludge metagenome | isolation source: activated sludge from nitrification reactor of wastewater treatment plant... | place: USA: Virginia | collected 2017-09
AACAAGCAACTGAGGATCGGCGCGGACGAGCTGATCGACCAGCTGGTCGCCGCGCTGCTGAATCAGCCGCCGAATTCCGGTTTCAGCGCCCCCGCCAGCGACGACAGCGGCACCGCCACCTGAACCGCACCGCCGTCCATCGACCACACCAGGCGGTCTCGCGGGCTGGGATCCCCGCGCGGCATCGGTTGATCCGGCATGTAGAGCAGCAGTGAGTCCTGGGTCAGCGCGAACGCCTTGTAGTCCCCCGAGTAGCCGGCACTGCTGGCGTCGGGCTGAAACTCCGCGACGGTGAACGGGTAGGTGCCGGGCGCATGCGGCGGGGACGCGGCGTCCAGGGCCGCCGGCAGCACCGGCGCCGCCGCGGTGGCGACCGCCCGGAACGGGTCGACGCCCGGCCGGAACAGGTCGCGCAGCAGCAGCCGCCGACCGCCCGCGGTATCGAAGACGAAGGCCCGAAACGCGTTGTTGGCCTGCAGACCGAACGGCTCGTAGGTCTCGTGCACGATGACCGACACCACCCCACCCGGTCCGGTGAAGACGTCGTAGCCGGCGTAGGCGCTGCTGTCGCGGACGTTGGTGTTCCCCGTCGCCCGCCAGCCGTTGAACAGCCGCTGGTAGTAGTCGCGCAGCACCGGACCCATCACCGGGGAGTCCAGCAGTTCGGCCGGAATCCGCAGCGACAGGGCCATTTCGGCTTCCCGGTCCGATTTGATCACCGCGGTGCAGCTGCCGCCGTCCCAGGACCCGCCCAGGTCCGCGCAGAACCCGTCGGCCGAGGCGGCCGCGACGGGACCGCCGGTCAGCGCGAGGACGGTGGCGGCCGACAGCGCCGCGAGACTACGACGCAGGTTTGTCATCGGCCCCTGCCAGCAGTACGTCGGCGGCCAGCCACCGGCCGTCGACCTTGCGCATCGTCATGGACACGCTGACGATGTCGGTGCGCGGCTGCGGCGCGGCCGCGCTGGTGATCACCTGTTTGACGGTCAGCAGCACGTCGACCTCGTCGCCGCGGACCGACTTGACCGCCGAGTCGACCACCGTTCCGGTGGTGTTGACCTTGTTGTCAATCAACATCTTTCGCAGCCGGGACGCGGTTTTGCCGTAGGTGTCCTTGAAATTTCCGGTGGCGCCGTCGAGCAGGTCCTTGATGTTCTGATCGATGCTGTTCTGATCGGTGCTGGTCAGTGCGACGGCGTAGCTGCGTGCGGCGTCCAGCGCCGCGGCCGCGGCGACGTCGCGGTCGTGCTGCCGGTAGAGCAGCCAGCCGCCGGTACCGGCCAGCCCGGTCAGGGCCACCAGCAGCGTGGCCGCCACGACGCACACCCAGAGGCGCACCCCGACCACCCGCGTGCCGAATGCGCGGGGACGCCACGACCACCGCTGCCGCCGTTTCCCGGCAGCGGTATCGGCCTCGGCTTCGACGTCCGCGCCGGCTTCGGCGTCCGTGCCGGCTTCGACGTCGGTTTCGGGTTCGGTGTCGATCACAGGATCTCCACGTTGCTGGCCAGCCAGCGGCCGCCCACCAGGTCCATCGTCATGTCGATGCGGTTGCGGTCGATGCGCGGGCTCGGGTTGGCCGCGTTGGTGATCGACTGGTCGACGAAGAGCAGCACCTCGACCCGCGTCGGTGTGGCCGATTTGACCGCGGCGTCGACGACGATCCCGGTGCCCGAGGCGTGGTTGTCGATCAGGATCTGGCGCATCTGGCTGGACCCCTGGCTGTAGTCGTCCTTGAACTTGCCGGTGGCACCGGCCAGGGTGTCACGGTAGTTGGCGTCGATGTTGGTGACGTCCAGCGTCGTCAGGACGACGGCATAGTCCTTGGCCGCCTGCAGCGCCTGCTCGCGGGCCGCGTCGAGCTGGTGACGGGTGTGGGCCTGCCAGACGAAGACCACCGAGGTCGCCAACGACAGCGCCAGCAGCAATCCGGTGACGACAGTGCGCAGACCGACGCGCCGGCCCCGGGCGCCCGTCGCCTGGGGAGTCGTGACGTCGGGCTCGGAAGCACTGTCATCGGCGGCGGTGGCGCTGTTCTCGTCGTCGGGTTGCCAGTGCGACACCGGCGGCGCCGGGCGCTGCTCGTCGTCGGTATCGCACACCTGGTCGAACACGTCGGCGGTGGCCGTTCGTCTGCTCATCACTTCTCCACGCGGAACATCAGTTGGGCATCGGCACCGGCATGACCGGGCCGCCGTAGGGGGTGGCAATGGTGTAGGGCGGGATGTCGGGCGACTTGTCGGTCACCGCCAACGGGTCCTGGCCGGGCGGCGGGCCGGCGGTGTCGTCGCCGGGCGGGCGCGGCGCGTTGCGCGCACCGCGGACCAGCAGCGCCGGATCGTCGTCGAGGCAGTAGGTGTTGCGGAACGGCTCGGGGAAATTCGCCTCGGTGGGCGCCTTGCGCGGCAGGTTGTAGTCGCACCGGTAGCGGGGATAGATGTCGCCGATCCCCCAGATGGCGCCGTCGCGCACGATCGAGGACACCCGGTCGATGACCGAGTCACGATCAGGCCGCCACAGATGCTCCAGCGCGGGTAGCCGCTGGTACACGATCTGCGAGACGGTGGTCAGATTGCCCAGCAGTGCCACCACGTTCTGCCGGTTGTCGGCGATGAGGTTGTCAACGGTCGCCAGTTGCGAGTTCCCGTTCTCCACCAGGGTGCGGAAACCGCCGTCCATCCTGCCCACGCCGCTGAGGACCTGGTCGACGTTGACCGCGGTGCGCTTGAGGCCCGGCCCGACGTCGGCCACCGTGCCGAACACCACCTTCGTGTTGCGGATCATGCTGACCGTCTCGGGCAGTACCGAATCCACTGTGCTGGCAAGCAGACTCGCGCCGTCGAAAACGGCGGCGAGCTTGCGCGGCCCGTCCTTGGTGACGCGCAGTTCGGCGAACATCGTCTGCAGCCGGTCCGGGTCGAGCTGGGCCAGCGCGCCGCGGCTGTTATCGATGATCTGCGGCAGCGTCACCGGCATGGTGACCTGCTCGGCGTGGATGACGGCGCCGTCGCCGAGGAACGGACCACCCACGTGCTCGGGCCGGAAATCCAGGTACTGCTCGCCGGCGGCGGACAGTCCGGACACCCGCACCGGGCTGTCGGCCGGGATGTGCGCGGTCGAGTCGATGGAGATCACCGCCTCGACCCCGGTGTCCCCGAGGTTGACGGCCTCCACCCGGCCGACCGGGATACCGCGGACGGTGACGTCCTGGCGGGCCAGCAGGCCGCCGGATTCTGGCATCAGGACGCGCACCGAGATGCGGCTGTGCAGCGGGTTGAAGCGCAGGCCGCCGACCGCGATGTAGCCCAGGGCGATCACCGCGGTGAGCACCAGCCCGACGTAGGACAGCAGCACTTTGCGGCTCGCGACCGCCTTCACCAGTCGGATCACCTGCGCCAGAACCGCGTTGACGACATTCATCATGGCCGGTCCGGTCCGTAGATGCGACCCAGCAACATGTTCCACTCGTAGCGCAGACCGCCGATCATCAGGTGCCAGTCGGTGCCGTCGGGACCGTGGAAGCCGGGATCGCCGGGGTAGTTCTTGTCCGGCAGCACGCCGAGGGCGATCTGTGGGATGTTGGCCAGCACGCTGAACGCCGTGGAGTCGGTGGCCTTGATCAGGATGCCCAGCAGCCGGTTGAACGCCGTCAGCGACAGGTTTGGGTCCACCGAGATGTCGTTGAACACCGCGGAGAGCCGGTTCAGGTCGGCGACCAGGCTGCGGGTGTCGGTGCGCCGCATGGACGGGAACTTCGACAGCGCATCGGTGCTGCGGGCCACGGTGTCGGCGAGGTCGGCGATCTTGCCGGTGTTGTCGGCGATCACCGCCAGCGCCGGTGCGCCCGCGTCCAGCGCGTGGTCCAGCGAGGTGCGCCGCGCGGCCATGTCGACGGCCAGTTTCGAGGTACTGCGCAGGGCGCCGTCCAGTTGCGCCGAACGCGCCGTGGTCTTGGCCAGGAACGCATTGGTTTCCGAGATCAGGTCGGCCACCTTGGTGCCGCGGCCCCCGACGGCCCGTCCGGCGCCATTGATGTCGGTGGTCAGTGCGCGGATGGTGCCACCGTTGACCAGCATCGCCATCGAGTTCAGCAGTTCCTCGACGGTGGGCGCCGCCGCGGTCGCGGTCTTCGGGATGGTGTCGCCGTCGCGCAGCAGTGGGCCCTCGCCGTCACCGGGGGGCCGGATCTGGACGAAGACGTCGCCGAGCGGGGTGGCGGCGCGCAGTTCGGCGGTGCTGGCCGCGGGCAGCGGCACGTCCGAGCGGATCCGCATCCGCACCGCGGCGGTGAAGTCCTCGGCGTCGATCGATTCCACCTCGCCGATGTCGGCGCCGTAGAGCCGGACCTTGGCCTTCGCCGGTAAGTTCAGCGCGTTGGAGAACATCGCGGTGAGCCGGTAGGTCGGGCCGCCGGCGCCCGGCGAGGGCAACGGCACCGCGTCCAGCCCGGTGGCGCAGCCGCTCAGCAGTACCACCGCGCCCATCGCGGCGGCGATCTTGATCATCCGCAGTGGCCGCACCATCACCGGCCTCCCGGTACGGTCGGCCCGATGCCGTTGGCCATCAGGTCCAGCATGCCGGTCAACCCGAAGTCCGGTCCATAGTCGGCCATCGTCCCGGTGGCGCACCCCAGCTGTTTGAGCCCCATCAGGTTGCAGATCTCCTTGGAGAACTGGCTGGCGAACACGATCTTGTCGGTCAGCAGGTGCACCCGCAGAGTGCCCGGGCCCGGGTCGATCATGTCATAGACGTTGTCCACGGTCAGCGGGACGATGTCGAGCACCTCGGCCAATCCGCGCTGGTTGTCGCTGAGCGAGGTGGTGATGGTGTTGGCGCTGGTGAACGTCCCGCGCAGCTCGTCGCGGTGCCGGGTCAGCAGTCCGTTGACCTGACTGAGGATCTGGTTGAGTTTGGCGCCGGTTTGGCCGGTCCCGAGGTTCTGTTCGGCCAGCAGGTCGCTGATCTGACGCACGTTGGAGCCGAAGCGGCGGATCTGGGCGTCGTTGGCGGCGGCGGACTGGCTCAGATCGGCCACGCCGCGCACGATCTCCTGGATGTTCTTGCTGGTGCGATCGCCGCCGTCGGGCCCGACCCGCAGCGCATCGGACAGCTTGTCCAGGGTGGACTTGATCTTCTCGCCGTTGCCGGCGCTGATCTGCGAGCCCAGGTTGACCAGGTCCCCCAGCGGCCCGCTACCCCGATCGTCGCCGCGCAGCGCGCTGCCCAGCTTGTTCATCATCGACAGTGTCTTGTCGAACTCCACCGGGGTTCGGGTGTGGCCGATCGGCACCAGGTCGCCGTCGAGCAACCGCGGCCCGTCGGTGTAGGGCGGGGTCAGTTCGATGTGCCGGTCGGTCAGCAGCGACGCGGACACGGTGACCGCGGTGACGTCCGCCGGGATGGGGATGTCACGGTCGAGCTTCATGGTGACCTCCACGTGGTCACCCATCGATTCGATCCGCGAGACACTGCCCACCTGCATGCCCAGCACCGACACCGCGTTGCCGGAGTACAACCCGACGGCGTCGGTGAAATGCGCGTGCACGGTGATCTGCCGGTGTAGGTAACGGGGTACCAGCACGACCAGGGCCGCCACGACGGCGATCACCGTCGTCACCGCCGCGGCGGTGACGAGTTGCTTTGTCCGCCGGCTCATTTGCAGTCCTTGAAGTACTCGACGAGATTGAACTGCTGGGCGCGGCCGCTGATCGCGCACATCCAGGAGTCGACCATGATGCCGGCGGGCAGGTTCAGGTCGATCGAGTTTCCGCTGCCGGTGGCGTTGGTCAGGTTGCGGATGGTGATCGGCGCGGTCTGCAGCAGGTCGCGCAGCAGCGAATCGTGGTCGGCCATCATGGTGGCGAATTCGCTCATGTTCTTCAGCAGCGCATCCAGTTCCGGTTCGTCGGCCAGAATCGTGTGCGCGCGGTCGACCAGCAGTGAAATCCCGGCGAACAGTCGGCGCACCGAGTCCTGGCGGGAGGTGGCCTCGCCGAGGATCTGGTTGCCCTGCAGCACCAGTGCCCCCAGGTCGGCCTGCTGCCCATGCAACACCGACACCACGGTGTTGACGTTGGTGAGCAGGGTGCCGAGTTGGTCGCGGCGGGACTGGACCAGTCCGGCCAGCGAGTCGAGGTTCTCCAGCGATTTGGGCAGCGCGTCCGGCAGGCCCTGCATGGAGCCGCTGAGCACCCGGACGGACTGGGCGATCCGGTCGGCGTCGACGGGGCCGAGCGTGTCGGTGGCCCCGGCCAGCGTGTTCTGCAGGTCGTAGGGAACCTGGGTGTGCGTCAATTCGATGGTGTCGCCGGCGATCTCACCGGCGCCGGCCGGGGAGAGTTCCAGGTATCGGGCGCCGAGGATGGTGGTGAGTTTGATCGCGGCGCGGGTGTCGACGCCGAGTGTGAGGTTCTTGTCGACGCTGAATCGGACGACGACGTGATCGCCGGCGAGCTTGACGCCGGTGACCTCGCCGACCTGGATACCGGCGACGGTGACCTTGTTGCCGGACGCGATCTGGGCGGCCTGCGCGAAATGCGCACTGTATGCCCGTTTTCCGATGTCCAGGGCGCTGATCAACACCACGGCGGCGATCAGCACCCCGATGATGGCCAGGCCGATGGCACCCAGCCACACCTTGTTGTAGCTCTCCAGCGGGGTTCGGCGTTTGGTGGATGTGCGCTTGGTGAACATCGCGGCTACCTGCACTTCGCCGTGTGCCAGACTTCGTTGCCGTTGCCGGGGGTGGCGGCGATGACGAAGGCGCGGAACCAGTGGAACAGACCGCGCCACAGGGCGAGGTCGAGGTCGCAGGCGTACAGGTTGATGTAGCTGCCGTCCTGGGTGGTGCGGGCCAGGCCCTTGAGCACCAGCGGCAGGTTGGCGGCCATGAACGCGAAGCGTGCCCGGCCGTCGGTCAGCCCGTGCTGCAGGAATCCCGGCTCCCGGCGGACGAACTGCTGCAGATCCGGGGTGATGGCGTCGACGATCTCCGAGAGCCGGGTGACGTTGCGGGTGATCGAGCCGACCGAGGTGACCAGGCCCTCGCGGCGGGCGGCGAGTTCGGAGAGCACCGACTGCGACTGGTGCAGCATGGTCTGCAGGTTGGTGCTTTGGGCGGCCAGGCTGACCATCAGGGTGTCCAGGTCGCCGATCATCTGGCCGAGCACCTCGTCGGGACCGGCCAGCGTCCGCGAGAGTTCGGCCGCCTGCGTGGTCAGCGTCAGCACCGATCCCTGGTCGCCCTGGAACGCCGCGATGATGGCGTTGGTCAGGTTGTCCACCTGCTGCGGGTCGAGTTCGCTGAACAGCGGCTCGAAACCGTTGAGCATGTAGGAGATGTCGAAGGACGGGTTGGTGTGGGATTCGGGGATCTCGGCTCCCGGCGCGAGCTTCTCGCGTTCGCCTTCGCCCTGCGACAGCCCGAGATAACGCTGCCCGATGATGTTCTGGTAGGTCACCGAGGCCAGCGTGTTGGTGTAGAGCGTCTGGTTGCTGCGGACCCGGAAACTGACCCGGGCGCGGTCCACCCCGCGCAGTTCGATCGAGTCGACCCGGCCGACGCGGACCCCGGCGACCCGCACGTCGTCGCCGTCGGCCAGGCCGGAGACGTCGGTGAAGATCGCCGAGTAGGCGGTGGTGGGCCCGGCGATGTCGCGGCGCAGCGTGGCGAACACCAGCCAGGTCACCGCCACCGAGAAGACGACGAACAGGACCAGCGGGATCCGGGCCCGGCGCACCCATTTCATCGTGGGCCTCCCGCGACCGGGGTGATCTCGACGTGGGTGCCGCGGGTCAGCGGTCCCAGCAGCAAGGTCGTGGTGGAGGTGGCCGGGCCGCCGACGATCCGGCTGAGCTGATCGGATTCATAGCGGCTGCCGACCGGGCCGACGGTGCCGCCGTAGGTGACCGCCGACTGCGGCCGCACCTCCGCGGGATACGGCCCAGGAGCCGGGGCGGACTCCGCCGGGGCCGGCTCAGGTGCGGGAGCCGGTGCCGGTTCGGCGGCCGGAGCCGGGTCGGCCGCCGGTGGATTCACCGAGTACCGCGGCGGTGCCAGATTGGGCCGGTTCTCGGTCACCCACGGCGGCAGCTGCATGCCCTTGGCGGCCAGGCCGGGGCGCAGATCCGGTGCGACCGGCATCTCGGGCGCGGTGGCGCAACTGGGCCCGGCCATCGCGCCGTAGCGCGGGCAGTCGGCCCGCACGTAGGTGCGGGTCGGGTTGATCGCGACGATCGCCTTGATGGTGATCATGTGCGTCTCGGGGTTCCACGCCTCGTCGTACAGCTTGTTGGCGAAGGTCTGCAGTTTGGTGCTGACCGTGCCGAAGGTGCCGGAGTTGTCGGTGATGATGCCGATCGCCGGGGTCAGGCCGGTGCTGATCTCGATCATCTGGTCGCTGCGGTTGGTCAGTGCGTCGCCGACGGTGCCGGCGGTGCCGAGGCCGCCGGTGAGGAATTCGGTGAGCTGCGAACGCTTCTCGGCGAACGTGCGCATGGGCTGCACGGAGCTGTCCAGGGCGTCGAACAGATCCGGGGACGCGGTACGCAGGCTTTCGGTGGCGGCCTTGATCGCCGACAGCGTGCTGGGTCCCGACGCATCGGGTGCCATGACCGAATTCAGTTCCCGGATAACCGAATTGAGGTCACGCCCCGCATCGGTCAGCTTCTGTCCGCGGCCGTGGGTGGCCTCGGCCAGCGCGGCGATGACACCGATGTTGTTGGGGTCCGGGGCCCGGCCGACCGAGGCCAGCAGCTGGCGAAGCTTTGCCAGGACGTTCTGGAACAGCACGGTCGGCAGGGTCTGGTCCTCCTCGATGACGTCACCGCTGTGCAGGGGCCGCTGTCCCCCGGCGTTTTCCACCAGTTGGACGGCCGAGACGGCGAAGATGTTGGCGGGTACCACCCGGGCGGTCACGTTGTTGGGGATCCGTGCGGCGTAGTCGGGCTGCAGATCCACGCGTACCACGTTGGGCTGACCGTTGCGTGACGGCGTGACCCCCGACACCATCCCGACGATGACGCCGCGGAACTTGGTGTCCGACCGTTGCGGCAGGCCGTCGCCGATGTTGACCAGTTTGATCTCCACGCGCACCAGATCGTCGAGCTTGCCCTGGGATTTGGCGACCATCGTCGCGGCCACGACCACGGCCACCATGGTGAAGCAGACACCGATGATGGACAGACTCCGGTTGCTGGAGCCGCGGGGGTTGCTGTCGAAGGAGTTCGGCATCAGCCACCGAACCTCGCGCCGCTGATGACTCCCCACAGCGCCATGGTCAGCAGCATGTTGACGATCATCACCACGGTCACGCTGGCCCGCATGGCCCGGCCCGCGGCCACCCCGACCCCCGCCGGGCCGCCGCTGGCAAAGTAGCCGTAGTAGCACTGCAGCGTCGACGAGATGAACACGAAGACGACGGCCTTGATGGTGGCGAAGGCGATGTCGCGGGTCTCCAGGAACATGCCGAAGTAGTGCAGGTAGGAGCCGGCCGACTGGCCGGCGAACACGCTGATGATCTGACTGGACAGGTACGACAGTGCCAGTGCCACCAGGAACAGCGGGACGACGGCGATGACCGAGGCGAGCACCCGGCTGGATACCAGATAGGCGACGGACCGAATGCCGAGGGTGTCCAGCGCGTCGATCTCCTCGTTGATCCGCATCGCACCGAGTTGGGCGGTGAATCGGCACCCGGCCTGGGCGATGAACGCCATGGCGATCATCACCGGCGCGAGTTCCCGGGTGGTGGCAAACGACGAGACCATGCCGGTCGCCGGTCCCAGCCCGAGCAGGTTCAGCGCGTTGTACCCCTCGATGGCGACCAGTGCGCCGGCGGTGACGCCGAGGACGGCGGCCACGTTGAGGGTGCCGCCGCCGACGACGATAGATCCGTTGCCCCAGGTGATGTCCGACAGCAGCCGCGACATCTCCCGGCGGTACTTGACCCACATGACCGGCATCGCCGCCAGCACGTGCCAGAAGAACTGCACGATGTGCCCGACGCGGGCGGCACTGCGCATCAGCGCATCGCCGGTGTCCGCCAGGGCCCGGACCGGCAGCGGACTGTGCGTTGTCGGGGTGGCCATCTACAGCACCTGCTGGGGGAAGAGGACCACGTAGAGCTTGCTCATCACGACGTTGACGATCATCATCAGCAGCACCGCCTCGACGACCGCGGCGTTGACCGAGTTGGCGACGCCCGCCGGCCCGCCGCGGGTGGCAAGTCCCTTGTGGCAGCTGATCACCGCCACCAGCACCGCGAAGACGATCGCCTTGACCATCGCCAGCGTGAGATCACCCACGGTGGAGAACGACGAGAACGTGGCGATGAACGAGCCCGGGGTCCCGTTTTGGATGTAGACGTTGAACAGGTAGCTCGCCACATAGCCGACGAAGCTGGTGACTCCGGTGAGCAGCATGCCGATCAGCACCAGGGCGGCGAGCCGCGGGACGACGAGGCGTTCGATGGACGAGACCCCCATCACCTCCATCGCCTGGATCTCCTCGCGCATGGTGCGGGAGCCCAGATCGGCGCAGACCGCCGAGCCGACGGCGGTGGCCAGCAGCAGCGACGCCACCAGGGGTGCGCCCTGCCGGATCACCACCATGCCGGTCGCCGCACCGGCCAGCGAGGAGGCACCCACCTGCCCGGCCAGCAGGGCGAACTGGATCGACAGCGTGACACTGATCGGGATGGTGACCAGAATCGTTGGGGTGAAGGCGGTTCCGGACATGAAGGCCATCTGGTCGAGGAATTCCTTGACATTGAACCGGCCGCGGAAAATGCCGACGAAAAGGTACTGAATGGCACGCAGGCCCAGCACGATCTGACCGCCCACGGTCTCCAGCGAGGCGATCGGGTGGTTGTGCAGATAGCCGCGGACCCAGCCCTGGACTTCGCCGGCCGGTGTTGGCCCGGCCGCGACACCGGTGTCGCCGATCACCGCGACGCTCGTCCGCACGGCCACGCACCCGCCGCCGCGCCGACGCCCATCGTCGGCTCCTCCAGAAGCCTCGGCGGTATCTCCGTCGGCAGGCGGGCAGGTTTGCTCACGACTGGCACGCTAGTGCGAGGAATGACCGCGCGGGCCGCGAATCACAAAAGCAGAGCTACATAAGTGCAGTGATGCGACTGCGGCACCGACCGAGGGGTGGGGCCGGCTCGTCGGACCAGCGCCGCGCCGAACCAGTGCTCGTGGTCGGGCTGTTACGAGAAGCGGATGTTCATCGTCGCCATGCCGAAGATCTTCTTGTCGACGGACTTGGCGCCGATGATGACGACGCCGCTTCGGGTGTCGGGGTCCAACGACTTGATGCGGCCGCTGTATTCGATGTCCCCGCGTCCGTCGGCCGGAACAATGGCCGGCGCCGACAGCCGCACGGTGTACTTGGTGACCGCGCCCGGGTCTCCCGTCCACGACGAGACATACCCGGCGCCCAGGCCGAGGGTGAGCATGCCGTGTGCGATGACGTCCGGGAGCCCGGCCAGCTTGGCGATGCTCTCGTCCCAGTGGATAGGGTTCACGTCGCCGGCCACACCGGCGTAGTTGACCAGGTCGCCCCGGGTCAGCCCGGTGTGGTGCACGGGTAGCTGGTCACCGACGGCGAGCCCGTCGAAACTCAGCGACCCCGGAACGCGGGTCGCACCGGCGGTGGCGATGCGCTGCGGCCCGTCCGGGCGGACCGTCTTGACGTAGTCGGCGGAGGCGGCCTCGAACGAGTCGAAGTCGACGTCGTGCATCATCACCTTCTTGACGGCGTCGCTGATGCCCGGGTCGACATCCTCGGCCGTGACGCCGACGACAGTGGTGTGCATGGTGTGCACATTCTCGCCGTGCTGGTCGACGAAGGTGTTGGTGATGGTGATCATGTCGCGGCCGGCGACGCGGCGCACGGCGGACAGTTCGACGTCGGTCTGCAGGATGTCACCGACGACGATCGGGCGGTGCTGCTCGAAGACCTCCTCGGTCTGCACGTAGGTCTCGTACCCGACGACAACCCCTTCGAGCAGCTTGCGGTTGGCGGCCATCGCGGGGATCGCGGTGAACGTCAACGGCGCCACCAGTCCGGAATAGCCCAGGGCTGCTGCGGCGTCGTCGTCCCAGTGCGCGGGGTGGTAGTCCTGCACCGCCCGGGCGTACTCGAGGACCTTGGTGCGGTCCACCGAGTAGAGGTGATCGGCCTTGTAGTAGTGGCCGACCCGCTCCATGAGAGCGTGGGGTTCCGGTGCCGTTGTCATCGATTCTCCGCCTGTCGTTTGACGTGATCGTAGACGCCGCGGTGGCCGGTACCGTGCACCGGCCGATCCGAATCCGCCGTGTGCGCCACGTCACCGCCCGGCCGCGTTGGATGGGACGGCCCCAGCTTCCCCTCGGCTCCGCCGGCACTCGCTCCGCTCGCGCCAACTCCGCCGAGCTTTGCTGAACCGCCCGGTTTGCCCGACCGGGGCAACGGGAACCCCTCTGCCCCGGAGCGAATCCGACCAGCGGGTCGCCCGCCCATGACGGCAAGGACCGAGACTCATGACGAACTTCTGTGGCAGCGCTGTGCGCAAAAATCTGACCCGGACCGCGTTCGGGACGCTGATTGCAGGTGCGGCGTTGGCGCTGGCGCCGGTGGCATATGCGGCACCCGCCGCCGATTGCAGCGCGAGCGACATCTCGGGCACCGTCGGGTCCGTCACGACGGCCGCGCAGGTGTACCTCGACGGCCACCCCGGGGCGAATCAGGCGGTCAGCGCCGCAATGAATCAGCCGCGGCCCGAGGCGGAGACGAACCTGCGCAACTACTTCACCGCGAACCCGGCGGAGTACCACGACCTGCGGGGCATCCTGTCACCGCTGGGTGACGTGCAGCGCAAATGCAACGTCAGCGTGCTGCCGGGTGAGTTGGCCTCGGCGTACAACACCTTCATGGCAGGCTGAGCGCCCGCACCCGGATCGACGGGGTGCGGGTCAGCGACCTCCGGGGCGTTTGCCCACCACGCCGTCGTCGATCATCTGCTGGAAGTGTTCGGTGACGGTTTCGGACGTCGGCCGGTAGGTCAGTCCCAACTCGTCGCGGCTGCGGCTGTTGTCGAACTCCAGCGGGTAGCCGATGTTGAGGTCGACGTACTTGCGGGTGAGCCCGGCCAACGGGGCGATCGCCTTGATCACCGCCTTGGGTGCGGTCGTCCACGGGAACGGGTAGAGCGGACCGAACTTGGCGCGCAACGTCTTTCCGATCTCCAGCAGGGTCATCGAGCCGGCGTTGACGATGTAGCGGCCGTGCGCCTCGGGGGTGTATCCGGCCCGCAGGTGGGCCTCGGCGACGTCGCGCACGTCCACCACGCCGACGGTCAGCGCCGGCGCCCCGGCCAGCAGGGTACCGTCGGTGAACTGCTTCATGGTGGACAGGCTGGCCGACTCACTGGCGGTGGTCAGCGACGGGCCCAGCACCAGCCCGGGATGGATGGTGACCAGATCCCAGCGGTCCTGTTCCTGCTGATAGCGCCAGGCCTCGCGTTCGGCGACGGTCTTCGAGTACGGGTACGGCTGATGGTCCACGCTGCTGGTGGTGTTCCAGTGATCGTCGGTGAAGACGCGGCCGGGGACGTCGAGGAGCTCCCGGGCGTCGCCGTAGATCGCGACGACGCTGCTGGTCAGTACCACGCGCCGGACGCTGTCGGTGCGGTTGACCGAGTCGAGCACGTTGCGGGTGCCCTCCAGCGCCGGCCGGACCAATTCCTGCTGAGGGTCGGTCACGCCGGAAAGCAGGAACGGCGATGCGGTGTGCATGACCAGCTGGGCGCCGGCCATCGCCTCGTCGAAGCTGCCGTCGTCCAGCAGGTCCGCCCGGAACAGCCGCAGCCGGCCGGGATGACGGTCGGACAGGGCGTGCAGGTGTTCCAGGCCGGCGGGCTTGTCCGGGTTGCGCACGGTGGCGTGCACGGTGTGCCCGGCCTCCAGCAGAAGCCGGACGATCCAGCTGCCGATGTAGCCGCTGGCTCCGGTGACGACGACGGGGCTGTCCGGGTCGATGATGGTGCCGGAGTCGGTCATGGGGGTGGTCCTCTCCCTCGGATGCGCACAGCGCCGGGGTAGGGCAGCCACCCGGGCGCGCGATTACCGCAATTAAAGCAAGCGGTGGTGATGGCGGCCGCCGGGCGGCGGATCGCAGGCAAGGCTGCGGCCTCCGCCATCTCGTTTAGCGGGCCGCCACCTCGGGTATCCCAGCACCGTAGCCCGTGGTTGACCATTGCGTTGGCCAGGGCCATCCTCGATAGGGGGCCGAGGATTCACCTGAGGACGCACCGACGGGAGCAGAAATCATGGCCAGAACAACCACCTTCATCATCGTCGGAGCGGGATTGGCCGGCGTCAAGGGCGCAGAAGCTCTGCGCGACAACGGTTTCGACGGCCGCATTCTGCTGCTGGGCAGCGAAGAACAACTGCCCTACGAGCGGCCGCCGCTGTCCAAGGATTTTCTGGCCGGAAAGACGACGCTGGGCGAGTTCACCGTTGTCGACGCCGCGTGGTTCCGCGATCACCACGTCGATGTCCTGCCCGGCGCCGAGGTCACCGGCGTGGACCGGCACAAGCAGGCGATCACGACGGCCGACGGTACGGCGTTCTCCTACGACAAGTTGCTGCTGGCGACGGGGTCACGGTCCCGACGTCCCGATCTGCCCGGCGCCCAGGCCGACGGGGTGCACTACCTGCGCACCGTCGGCGAGTCCGAGGCGCTGCGCGCGGCGCTGACCGAGGGAGCTCGATTGGGCATTGTCGGCGGCGGCTGGATCGGACTGGAGGTCGCCGCGGTCGCCCGCGAGCGCGGGGTGGCGGTGACGGTAGTGGAGAGCGCCAGGCTGCCCCTGCTGGGCGCACTGGGACCGCAGATCGCGGCGGTATTCGCCGATCTGCACCGGGCTCACGGTGTGGACCTGCGCACCGATACCGGCGTCACCGAGATCACCACCCGTGACGGCCGGGCCACCGGACTGCTCCTCGACGACGGCACCACGGTGGACACCGACGCCGTGCTGGTCGCCGTCGGGGCGACGCCCAACATCGAACTCGCCGACCATGCCGGGCTGGAACTGGCCGAGGGCGGGGTGCTCGTCAATGCGTCGCTGTGTACCGGCGATCCGCGCATCTATGCCGTCGGGGACATCGCGGCGGCGTGGCACCCGTTGTTGGAGACCAGGATCCGCACCGAGCACTGGGCCAATGCGCTCAAACAGCCGGCCGTCGCGGCGGCCGGGATGCTGGGCCGCGATGCCGTGTACGACGAACTGCCGTACTTCTTCACCGATCAGTACGACTTGGGCATGGAGTACGTCGGGCACTCGGCCGGCTATCAGCGGGTGGTGACGCGCGGTGACATGGCGGCCCGCGAGTTCACCGCGTTCTGGCTCGACGGCGCCGACCGGGTGCTGGCTGGGATGAACGTCAACATCTGGGACGGGCTCGATGACATCAAGGCGTTGATTCGCGCCATGCGCCCCGTAGATGCGGACGAACTCGCCGACGACCACCGCGCTCTGGCCGATCTGTGATCACCACGCCGGGATAGGGATGCCGGGCGCTGCGCACACCGGAATCACGTGCCTTCGGCAGGGTTCATTGCGTGGGAAAATGGCGTGTGCCGTCACCCACTCGCGCCGACCCGGACCCCGGACGACACTCGACGCTGGATTGGTGGTTCGCACCCGTCGCGGCGATAGTCACGGGTCTGGCCGGTGGCGGCCTGGCGATCCTGGTCGCGACCGTCGGCTGGGGTGTCACCTGGGCGGTTCTCGTCGCCGTTTTGCTTCTCGCCTCACCGGGGCTGTTCCTCGCTCACAAGGCGGAGGGTGGGACCGCCGTCGTCGCACCGCTGTGCGGTCTGGTGCTCGCCTGCCTGGCCGCGGCGATCGTCGGCGTCATCCGGGTGGGCGGGACGTGACCTCGATGTGGCGTGGCCATCTGTTGCAGATGGCGGGGCTGGTCGTCGGTTTCCTGCCGGCAGTCGTGGTCCTGTGGGGTTTCAACACCGGCGCTCCGGTGTTCGCCGCCGCGCGGCTCGGCATCGGATTCGTCTGGCCGTGGACGCGGTCATTCGCCTACGGCGCACTGTGCTCGTTCCTGATTTTCCCGGGGCTTGCGCTCGTCATGCTCGTTACCTAGCAACCGCCAGACCGCGAGCCCGTGGGTACCGCCGAACCGGTTTCGTGGTTTCACCAGCCCCTGATGTATGGTTCTTGGCGTCCACCGGACAGGTTCCGGCGGGCCCGCGGGCTGTGGCGCAGCTTGGTAGCGCACTACACTGGGGGTGTAGGGGTCGCAGGTTCAAATCCTGTCAGCCCGACGCGGTTTATTGACGCAACATGGTTGCGCAACGTAGTAGCGTCGCATCATGAGGCAGTATTCGGACACCGAGCTGACCGATGCCGTCCGGTCGTCTCGCTCGTGGCGGGGCGTACTACGCGAACTTGGACTGGCGGGTACTTCCTCCGCCGCAATGCGCTCGGTGCGCGCCCGTGCAGATCGGCTCGACCTCGACTACACACACTTCACCGGTCAGCGTCGTTGGACCGACCAGGAACTGGCCGCAGCGATCCGGTGCGCGACCACATGGACCCAGGTGGCCGAGGCGCTGGGTCTCGTCGGCGGATCCAGTATGACCACGATCCGTGGCCACGCCCTGCGACTCGGCCTCGACAGCGAGCACCTGTCCCGACCGCGGAACCTGCCTGCCTCCGGTCACCAGACACATCCGCAAATCGCCCATCTCTCTCGCGCCGGCACCATGATCGCCGCGGCGTGGTTTGAGCTCTGCGGCGACCAGGTCTCGTGGCCACTCGGGCCGTGCCGCTACGACCTTCTGGTGTGGATGGGAGGCTCGGCTCAACGCATCCAGGTCAAGACGACGACGGTCAAACAGAGCAAATCCTGGACGGTCTGGATCTCCAATTCGGGCAAGGAACGCGCCACCTACGGACCCGACGAGATTGACCAGTTCTTCGTTGTCGACGGCGACTTCAACTTCTACCTGATCCCCATCGCCGCAGTCGGCGGACTGACAGCCATTCATCTGTCGGCCTATCGCGAATATCAACTGCCGCCAATGGCCCCTACACCGTCAGCAGCCGGTACAGCCCGATCAGACCCACCACCACGATGATGATGCGCAGGGCGTTCGGCGACAGTCGTCGGCCGTAGTGACCGCCCAGCCAGCCGCCGATCAGGGACCCGACGGCGATCAGCGCGGCGGCGGTCCAGTTGATCCGGTCGAAGGCGACCACCGTGTAGGCGGCCGCGGCGACGATGTTCACCAGCAGCGCCAGCAGGTTCTTGGCGGCGTTCATCCGCTGCATGTCCTCGGGCAGCAGCGCGCCCATCACCCCGATCAGCAGGATGCCCTGCGCGGCGGTGAAGTAGCCGCCGTAGACCCCGACGGCGAAGGTGCCGGCCACCAGCGCCGCCATCTGGCGCGGACTGACGTGGTCGGCGCCGTGCCCGGCCTGCTCGGCCCGCCGCCTGGCCCAGGCCTGGATCCGCGGGCCGACGACCACCAGCACCAGCGCCAGCACCAGCAGCACCGGCACCACCTCGGTGAACACCTTCTCCGGCAGGTGCAGCAGCAGCCAGGCACCGATCCCGGCGCCGATCAGCGACGCGGGAATCTGCCACCGCAGCCGGTCGGCCTGCCCGGACAGTTCCCGCCGGTAGGCCCAGGTCCCCGAGACTCCCCCGGCGACCAGGCCGACGGCATTGGACATGGTGGCCGTCACCGGCGGCACGCCGAGGGTGACCAGGGTCGGGAAGGTGATCAGCGTGCCGGAGCCGACCAGGGAGTTGATGGCGCCGGCACCGATGCCCGCCAGCGCGATCAGGATCATCTGGGTCACCGACACGGCGGCAACCCTACTCGGGAACGCTCAGCGTCTCCTGTTACCGCTGTTGCCGCGCTTCTCCCGGACCCGCACGTTGATCCGGATCGGGCTGCCTTCGAACCCGAATGTCTCGCGCAACCGCCGCTCCAGGAAGCGCCGGTAGCCGGCCTCCAGGAAGCCGCTGGTGAACAGTACGAAGGTGGGCGGCCGGGTGGCGGCCTGGGTGGCGAACAGGATCCGCGGTTGTTTCCCGCCGCGCACCGGCGGTGGCGTGGCGGCGACCACTTCCTTGAGGAAGGAGTTGAGCTGCCCGGTGGAGACCCGGGAGTCCCAGGACTGCAGTGACCGGTCCAAGGCGGGCACCAGCTTGGCCACCGCCCGACCGGTTTTCGCCGAGATGTTGACCCGCGGCGCCCAGGCGACCTGCGTCAGCTCGCGGTCGATCTCCTTGTCCAGCAGGTAGCGCCGGTCCTCGTCGACCATGTCCCACTTGTTGAACACCAGCACCAGCGCCCGGCCCGCCTCGATGACCATCGAGATCACCCGCAGATCCTGCTCGGTCAGCGGCTGGGAGGCGTCGACGAGCACCAGGCACACCTCGGCGGCGTCGATCGCTCCGCGGGTGCGCACCGACGCGTAGAACTCGTGTCCGCTGGCCTGCCCGACCTTGCGCCGCAACCCGGCGGTGTCGACGAAACGCCAAGTGCGCCCGCCCAACTCGATCAGCGAGTCCACCGGGTCGACGGTGGTGCCGGCGACGTCGTGCACCACCGAGCGTTCCTCGTCGGCCAGCCGGTTGAGCAGCGAGCTCTTGCCCACGTTCGGTTTCCCGACCAGGGCGACACGCCGGGGCCCGCCGGTGCGCGATCCCAGCTCGGACACCTCGGGCAGATCGGCGACCACCGCGTCGAGCAGGTCGGCGACCCCGCGACCGTGAATGGCGCTGATCGGGTGCGGCTCCCCCAGGCCCAGCGACCACAGCGCGGCGGCCTCGGGCTCCTGGCGTTCACCGTCGACCTTGTTGGCGGCCAAAAAGACCGGTTTGCCGGACCGGCGCAGGATCTTGGCGGCGGCCTCGTCCCCGGCGGTGGCGCCGACGACGGCGTCGACGACGAGAATGATCGCGTCGGCGGTGCGCATCGCCACCGCGGCCTGGTCGGCGACCAGCTGTTGCAGCCCCTTGGCGTCGGGCTCCCAACCGCCGGTGTCCTGCACGACGAATCGGTGCCCGGTCCAGCTCGCGTCGTAGGACACCCGGTCGCGGGTCACCCCGGGCAGATCCTGCACGACGGCTTCCCGGCGCCCCAGGATCCGGTTGACCAATGTGGACTTGCCGACGTTGGGCCGCCCCACCACGGCCACCACCGGAGGCGGCCCGGCGAACGCCTCGTCGTCGGCGTCGATGAACTCCGAACCGACACTGTCCCAGTCGCTTTCATCCGACCAAGTCCCGTCACCGGGAAATTCTTCGACGTCGGTCATCGCAGCACCTCGCTCCGCTCGGCCACCAGCTCGACGAGCCGGGAGATCACCTGCTCCTGCGTCATATCGCCGCTGTCCACGATGACCGCGTCGTCGGCCGGACGCAACGGGGATACCACGCGGGTGGAATCCAGTTCGTCACGACGGGTGACATCGGCCAGCACGCCAGGATAGTCGTCGGGCAGACCGGCGGCGACGTTCTGGTCGTTGCGTCGCTGCGCCCGTACGGCCGCCGAGGCCGTCAGGAAGATCTTCACGTCGGCGTCGGTCAGCACCACCGTGCCGATGTCGCGGCCCTCGACCACCACACTGCCCGGACCGGCGGCCAATTCACGCTGTCGGGCCACCAGCCGGGTCCGCACCTGCGGCACGGCCGAGACCGCCGAGACCGCCGCGGTCACCGCGTCGCCGCGGATCTCGGCCGATACGTCTTCGTCACCCAGGTAGGCGTGGGTGTCGTCGGGATCGAAGCTCACCGTGATCGGAGCGTCCACCGTGGCGATTGCCGCCGGGTCGTCGAGGTCGACGCCCGCACGCAGCACCGCGAGCGTCACGATCCGGTACATCGCCCCGGTGTCCAGGTAGCGGGCCCCCAGGGCAAGCGCCAAACCTCGTGCAACGGTGGATTTTCCGGTTCCCGCCGGGCCGTCGATGGCGACAACCACACCGCGTTCGGCCCCGCCGGTCACAGGCCCACCGCCTTGGACAGTTCGCCGATCTCCTTGCGGGTCAGCGCGCGGATGCTGCCCGGTCGCTGATCACCGAGGGACACCGCACCGATGTCGGTGCGCACGAGAGCCTCGACGGGCAGCCCCACCGACTCCATCAACCGGCGCACGATGCGTTTGCGGCCCTCGTGCAAGGTGATTCGCACCATGGCCCGTCCCGGCAGCGTATCGACGAGCGCGAAATCGTCCAGCTTGACCGGACCGTCCTCGAGTTCCACACCCTCACGCAGCTGCTTGCCCAGTCCGCGGGGCACCTTGCCGACGACGGTGGCCACGTAGGTCTTGGGCACCTCATACGACGGGTGCATCAGCCGGTTGGCCAGTTCGCCGTCGTTGGTCAACAGGATCAGACCCTCGGTGTCGGCGTCGAGACGACCGACGTGGAATAGATTCTTGTTGCCGCGCACCCGGTGTTCGATCAGATCACCGATGCACGGGCGGCCCTGCTCGTCGGACATGGTCGACACCATCCCCAGCGGCTTGTTGAGCGCGAGGTAGACGTGGTCGTCGTCGAGGCGCACCCGGGTCCCGTCGACCCGGATCACCGAGGTGTCGGGATCGACCCGGGTGCCGAGTTCGGTGACGATGCGGCCGTCGACTTCGACGCGGCCGTCGGTGATCATCCGCTCCGCCACGCGGCGGGACGCAATCCCGGCCTGCGACAACACTTTCTGCAGGCGTATGCCCTCGTTGCTCTCGGTCATGTTTCCTGATCCAGTTCGAAGTTGGGCAGTGGCCCGGCATCAGATCCAGCGGTCCCCGGGGAGTTCAGCTTCATGAAGCGCGGCTCGGACTCCAGGTTCTCGCTCAGATCATCGATCACGTCGACGTCGGGCAACAGAGGTGCGATGTCGGGCAGCTCGGCCAGCGAGGTCAACCCGAGTCGCTCCAGGAACAGTTCGGTGGTGGTGAACGTCGCCGCGCCGCTGTCCGGGTCGGGCCCAGCCTCGACGATCAGCCCGCGGGCGGCCAGCGTGCGGATCACCGCGTCCACGTTGACGCCGCGGACCGCGCTGACCCGGGCGCGGGTGACCGGTTGGCGGTAGGCGATCACCGCGAGGGTCTCCAGCGCCGCGCGGGTCAGTTTGGAGCGGGCACCGTCGAGCAGCAGCCGCTCGACATACGGGGCGAACCGAGCGCGGGTGTACATCCGCCACCCGCCACCGGCTTCGCGCAGGTCGATGCCGCTGTCGCGTTCGGTGTACCCGGCGGCCAACTCCACCAGCCGCGCGGCGATCCGGTGCTCGGGAACCTCGGTGACCCCCGCCAGCCCGGCGACGCTGATCGGGGTGTCGACCACCAGCAGCAGCGCCTCCAGCACCCGGTCCAGTTCGTCGTCGGATTCAAGGGTCGAGGAACGAGCCCCGCAGAGATCCGACGTATCAACACCGTCCTCAAGTTCGGGCAGTGCGGCGTCCTCGTCCGCGCCGGGCAGGATGTCGTCGTCGGGGTCGGGGGAAACCGTGTCGTCGTGGTCGGGGGAAGCGGTGTCGTCGAGGCCCGGCGTCTCGTCGTCCTCGGCCGGGGCGCCGGTCTCGACGACGGGGCCGGCGTTTTCGGTCATGCGTTAAACCTCTTCGTCCGCGGCGAGGGCCTGTACCAGTTGTTCGGCGGTCGGGCTGTCCCCGGTCCAGGAAATCTGCAGCATTCCCAGCGCTTCTGGCTGCTCGAATGCTACCGCCCGGGCCCGGTAGAGCTCGAGCAGCGCCAGGAAGCGCCCGACCACCTCGATGCCGGCGGAGCAGTCGGCGACCAGTTCGCGGAACGACGCCCACTGCCCCACACCGCGAGTCTCCAACTGGCGCAACAGCTTCTGCGCCTGTTCGGGCACCGACACCATCACCTGGTGCAGGTGACCGACACCGACCGTCGGCACCGGGCGGGGGGTGAACACGGCCGCGGCGATCTGGGCGAAGGCCGCGGCGTCGACGCCGATCATCACCTCCGGCAGCAGCCCCTCGTACCGCTCCTCCAGCGACACCGCGCGCGGATAGCTGCGCAGTGCCGCGGCCTCCAGCTCGGCGAACAACTCCGCGACGTGTTTGAACGCGCGGTATTGCAGCAGCCGGGCGAACAGCAGGTCGCGGACCTCCAGCAGCGCCAGGTCCTCGTCGTCCTCGGTTTGACCGGCCGGCAGCAGCCGGGCCGCCTTCAGATCCAGCAGCGTGGCGGCGACCAGCAGGAACGCCGTGGTCTCGTCGAGTTCGAGCCGGCTGCCGATCTGCTTGGTGTAGGCGATGAATTCATCGGTGACCTGGTGCAACGCCACCTCGGTGACGTCCAGGCGGTGCGCGAAGATCAGCTGCAGCAGCAGGTCGAACGGGCCCTCGAAGTTCTGCAGCCGAACCTGGAAACCGGTGGACGCCGGCTGTTCGGCCGGCGCGTCCTGTTCGGGTGCGGCCTGGGGCGCGCTCACGTGCCGAAACGGTCGATGACCTCGCGGGCCAACGCTCGGTAGGCCTCGGCGCCGGTGGATTTCGGCGCCCAGGTGGTGATCGGTTCGCCGGCCACGCTGGTCTCCGGGAAGCGTACGGTGCGGCTGATCACGGTGTCGAAGACCAGGTCGCCGAACCGCTCGACCACCCGGGCCATCACCTCGCGGGCGTTGACGGTGCGGGCGTCGTAGCGGGTGATCAGGATGCCGCTGATCTCCAGCCGCGGATTGAGCCGGTCGTGCACCTTGTCGACGGTGTCGGTCAGCAGCGCGAGACCGCGCAGCGAGAAGTACTCGCATTCGGTGGGGATGATCACGCCGTCAGCGCAGGCCAGGCCGTTCACCGT
>WBZQ01000157.1_pt1 | contig 22818 bp, 24 predicted proteins | sample 5204251 | NCBI WGS metagenome assembly WBZQ01 (sample SAMN12412402, study PRJNA552823) | activated sludge metagenome | isolation source: activated sludge from nitrification reactor of wastewater treatment plant... | place: USA: Virginia | collected 2017-09
CGCGGCCCGTCACCGCTGGGCCGGCGCCCGTCCTCGGCGGCCGGGCGGCGCCGAGGCGGCGGTGCGTCACGGTAGCGCGGCGCGTTCGGATCGCCCTCACGTGGCGGGCGACGGCGCGGCGGCGGCTCGGAATAGCCCTCGGGAGCCGGGCGGCGCCGACGGGCCACCGCCTCCTCGTAACCCTCCGGCGTCGGGCGACGGCGTCGGGCGACGGCTTCCTCGTAACCCTCGGGAACCGGCCGGCGGCGCCGCGGCGCGTTGGGATCGGCCGGTGGGCGGGCGTGGGCGGCGTGTTCGGTGCTGCGCTGCGGACGGCGCCGGGGCGGGGTCTCCTCGCGGGCCGACCGGCCGCGCCGCGCCGCGGGCTCCTCGTCGTCGCCACCGCCGCGGATCGCGCCCATTGCCTTGGCTCCGGCGGCGCCCGCTAGGCCCAGCAATGCGGCGACCTTGGCGCCGACGCCGGTGCCGGCGGCCGTCGTATCGGTCTCGGCGGCGGCGCGGGCGGGCCGGCGCGACGCCGAGCTGAAGTACCAGCGGGCCATGCCGATCAACAACACCACGACCGAGGTGGTGAACATCAGCAGAAAACGTTCGATCAACGGATAGCCGCAGTTGATCAGGATGTCCTTGATGCCCTTGATCTCGTCGCGGTGGAACAGGTAGTACGCGCCGGGAACCGCGACGAACAGGATCAGCGGCGGTTGGACCACCGCGGTGAACACGCTGGACTGGCGCACCACGAGGACCGCGGCCACACAGCCCAGGAAATACAGCACAGCAAATACCGACGAGAGGTTCTTACCATCGATAACGGCGTCGTACACGATTCCCAGCAATGTCGCGCCGACGGCGGTCAGCACCGCGGCCCACCACGGCACGCCCCGCAACAACGGGTATGCGGAGAGCTCCTCGGGCGCCATTTCGGAGCCGGATCGCTGCGCTGACACAGGTAGACAGTAACGGCTGTGTCTGAGGGCAGCCGTCATGGACGGCGCGCGCATGTCGTCGGCGGGGGATACCCCGCGCCGGGGACCGGTAAACTTTCGACCCCGTGAGCCTGAACCTCGGAATCGTCGGCCTGCCCAACGTCGGCAAGTCAACCTTGTTCAACGCGTTGACCAACAATGACGTGTTGGCCGCGAACTACCCGTTCGCCACCATCGAGCCCAATGAGGGCATGGTCGCGCTGCCCGATCCGCGGCTGGCGCAGCTCGCCGAGATCTTCGGTTCGGAGAAGCTGGTGCCCGCCCCGGTGCGCTTCGTCGACATCGCCGGCATCGTCAAGGGCGCCTCGGAGGGGGCCGGGCTGGGCAACAAGTTCCTGGCCAACATCCGCGAGTGCGACGCCATCTGCCAGGTGGTCCGGGTCTTCGCCGACGACGACGTGGTGCACGTCGACGGCCGGGTGGATCCGCGCTCGGACATCGAGGTGATCGAGACCGAGCTGATCCTGGCCGACATGCAGACCCTGGAGAAGGCGGTGCCCCGGCTGGAGAAGGAGGCCCGCAACAACAAGGAGCGCAAGCCGGTGCTCGATGCCGCGCTGGCCGCCCAGGAGATCCTGAACTCTGGCAAGACGCTGTTCGCCGCGGGCAAGGCCGTCGACAGCGCCGCCCTGCGCGAGCTGAACCTGCTGACCACCAAGCCCTTCCTCTATGTGTTCAACGCCGACGAGTCGGTGCTCGGCGATGAGGACAAGATCGCCGAGTTGCGCGAGCTCGTCGCCCCGGCCGACGCGGTGTTCCTCGACGCCAAGATCGAGGCGGAGCTCGCCGAGCTCGACGACGAGTCGGCGCTGGAGCTGCTGGAGTCGATCGGACAGACCGAACGCGGTCTGGATGCGTTGGCCCGCGCCGGCTTTCACACCTTGGCGCTGCAGACCTACCTGACCGCCGGGCCGAAAGAAGCCCGCGCGTGGACGATTCACCAGGGTGACACGGCGCCAAAGGCCGCCGGGGTGATCCACACGGACTTCGAAAAGGGCTTCATCAAGGCCGAAATCGTGTCGTTCGCCGACCTGCTGGAGGCCGGCTCGATGGCTGCCGCCAAGGCCGCCGGCAAGGTCCGGATGGAGGGCAAGGACTACGTGATGGTCGACGGGGACGTGGTCGAGTTCCGGAGCGGATTGACCTCTGGCGGTAAGAAGTAGCCGCCAAACGATTGCCAACGGCGGTAAACTCCAGCGCTGTCGGGCGCGCGTCGCCGTGACCGGGGACTGTGCTGGGACCAAATCCGTACTACGGTCTGTCGCTAGTGGAGTGCCGAATCGACGTGGGAGAGTGGTCTGATGCGTTGGCGCGGAGTCAGTCACATCGAGTTCGCGGTGCCGGACTACGACGAGTCTCTCAAGTTCTACGACGCGATGCTCGGCTGGCTCGGATACAGCAGCTTCTCGTCGCTGAACATGGAGTACCAGTCGGTCTACTACATGACGCGGAACCATGTCGCTCCGCACAGCTATATCGGCATCCAACCCGCGGCGTCCGGGGAGAAGCTCGTCCACAGTGAGCAGGCCGTCGGAGTCAACCATGTCGCCTTGTGGGCGCGCAGCCGGAGGGAAGTTGACCGTTTCTACCGGGATTTCCTGCTTGCCAAGAACATTCCGGTAACCGACGCGCCCAAGGCCTACCCGCAGTACACCCCGGGCTACTACGCGGTGTTCTTTGACGACCCGATCAGCGGAATCCACTGGGAACTGGCATGGATACCGACCGTCCCGTCACCGCGCCAGTTCTTGGCAAGCTATCGCGCAATCCGCGAGTTCTCGCGCAGCCGGCAGGACTTGGCGGACTCGGTGCCCGGCGTTATCCGCCAGGCGACGCGCCGCCTGCCACGGCGGACCCGGGGATGACGCCACGCGTGAGAGCCGACGTCGGTATTCGGATTCAACGTTTGGTTGAATCACCGCTGAGCTGCTGCGACACGGTGATTGGCCGACGTCCTCCCAGGGGCGTGTGCCACCTGATACCCGGTCGAGTTCCGGTTCAACGTGTAGGTCCTGTTACGAAAGTAGCCGGTGTTGTTTGTGGGGTATCGGCGTGCGGTCGGGGGTGCGTCGGGCCGGTTCTGGGGCGTCGAGAGTGCGGTGAGCGTGTTCGGGAGTGCGGTGAGCGTGGTTTCGGGCGTCGACAGTGCGCTCAGCCGTGGTTTCTGGATCGGCAGTGCAGTGAGCTTGCTCGTAGTCCCCGATTCTGGTGAAAACGCCACGCCCAGTGCACTCCCGATCCGAAAGCCACCAGCCCCTGCACTCCCGATGGTGGCGGACACCCAGATTGCCGCGATCTGCCTGGCGCGCGAAGCGTCCTGCGCGACGAGGAACGTGAAGGACTTCGATCACACCGGGAAGGGGATCGCTTCTATCGGGATTTCCTGCTGCCGCAGGGGATCCCGGTGACCGACGTGCCTAAGGACTACCCGCAGTACGTTCCCGGGTACTACGCGGTGTTCTTCGACGATCCGATCAACGGCATTCACTGGGAACTGGCCTGGGTCCCGAAGATCCCGTCGCCGCGTCAGCTGTTGGCGTTCTACCGCGCGATGCGCGGATTCTCCCGTGCCCGATCGGATCTGGCGGACACGGTCCTCGGGGGCACCAAGCAGGCAAAGCGGAAACTGCCTCGGCGCTGAAAGCTCGATTGGGTGTGTCGGCGCTCGTCGGGTACCAGCCCATAGTCACGGGTATCGATCGCGGCGAAGCGGAAAATGGGAATTCGTTGGTAGCATATCCCCATGGAAGCCGTGATCGACTCCGGGGGAAGGGTGGTTCTCCCGAAACACCTCCGTGATGCTCTTGGGCTGACGCCGGGAACCACCGTCGACATCTCTCCATACGGGACTGGCTTGCAGGTTACGCCTGGAGGGCGCACTGCGAAGCTGGAGCGTGAGGTCGACGGCCGTCTGGTCTCCCGGGGCAATACGCCGGTGACCGACGACATGATGTACGCGATCCTCGACTCGGGCAGACGTTGACCACCCGTCGGCTAACGGTCGACACGAGCGTGGCAGTACCGCTGCTTGTTGGATCGCACGTGCAACATCGCCAGATCGCCGAGTGGGCGGACGGGAGAACGCTGAACCTGAGTGGCCACGCCTTAGCGGAGACGTACTCCGTCCTCACTCGGTTGCCCGGTGATGCGCGCGTCGCACCGACAGATGCCGTGAATCTCATCGATGAGAACTTTGACGAGACGTTGGTTCTCTCGGCGGCAGTGATGCAATCGGCCCATCGTGTGTTCGCCGAACGGGGTATCGCCGGTGGCGCGACGTACGACGGGCTCGTTGCCTTGGCTGCCCGTGAGCACAATGCAGTGCTGGTCACTCGGGATGCACGTGCGCGGTCAACCTACGAAGTCCTCGGCGTTGCTGTCGAAGTGCTCCCCGTTGACATCTCGTGATAATTGCTGCGTCTACGCAATGAGTTTCGGTCAGATGCACCCGCCGCGTCAGCGGCTGACGAACTCCACGACGACCTCGCTGAAAGCGTCGTTGTCGTCACCGGCGGCGGTGTGTCCGGCGGCGGACAGTTCGACGAACTCCGTCTGCGGGACTTTCGCCAGGAACTCGCGGACACCCTCGGCGCTCACCACATCGGAGAGTCGGCCGCGGATCAGCATGATCGGGATCTGCAGCCCGGCCGCGGCCTGCTCCATCCGCTCCACCCGGCCGAACGGGTTCTCCTTCGGCACGGTGATGAACGCGGGATCCCAATGCCAATGCCAGCGATCCCCGCGCAATCGCAGGTTCTTCTTCAAACCCTCGTGACTGCGCGGCTTGGTGCGATGGGGCAGATAGCGGGAGATCGCCGCGGCGGCGTCCTCCAGGGACGCGAACCCGTCGACGTGGCCGGCCATGAATTCGCGAATGCGCCTGGTGCCGGATTCCTCGACCCGCGGCACCACGTCGACCAGCACCAGCTTGTTGACCTTGGTCGGCCCGGCCTCGGCGGCGACCATGATGCCGGTCAGCCCGCCCATCGACGCCCCGATCAGGGTCACCGGCCGGCCGATCGCATCGAGGATGTTGAAGACGTCACCGGTCAGTGACCCGATGGAGTAGTCGGCGTCGGGGGCGCGGTCACTGTCGCCGTGCCCGCGGGTGTCCACGGCGACCACGTGGAAACCCCGGTCGGCCAGAACCTGCCCGGTCTTCTTCCAGGAATGACGGTTCTGGCCGCCGCCGTGCAACATGAGGACGGCGGGGCCCTCACTGGGCCAGCAGTCGCCGACCAGGGTGATGTCGTCCACACCGCGGAACCGCACCTGCTCGGGCGCTGGGCCCGCGGCGCTGTCGGTGGGGGTGCCGTCTGCCGCCATGTGCGGGCTCCTCTCGACGAACTGCTAGGGAACGACGTTACCGCGGCGGCTTCGGCGCGCGGCTGCGGTACCTTCCTCAGCGGTAGCCGGTAGGTTGGCGACGTAATTTGTGCCACCAGACCCGGACGTGACGGCTTGCGCGAGCCGACCTGGACCGCCGAGGAGAAGATATGGCCGACGACGCAGCTCCCGCCGGGGAGGCGGACGACTCGGGATCTCCCGAGCGGGGGCCCGGTGCGCCCAAGCCTCGGTCGCGCCACGCGCTGCCCAAGGACATGCAATCCCGGCGGAGCTGGCGGCCGCGCCGGTCCAAGACCATCGATCCGGTGGGGGAGGCGGTAGGGGCAGACGAGGACCCCGATGCCGTGGGACTCCCCGCCGACGACGAGGCCGCCGCGCTCGACGCGGATGGAGAGCTCGACGCGGATGAAGAGTCCGACGCGGCGGTACTGGAAGCCGCAGAGTCCGACGACGAACCCGAAGCCGCTGCACTCGTTGTGGGCGACGACAACGATGACGACGAGGAGGCGGCGGATTCCGGCGGGGAGGAACCGGCCGACAAACGGCAGAAGGCGGCGCGACGGCCGAGATCGGCGCTGGCCAAAACCGCCATCACCTTCCTACTGATCGCCCTGGCGCTCGGCGGTGTGGCCGGTTACCTCGGCTACGTGCGGTATCAGGAGCATGTGGCCCAGCAGCAGCGCGATCGTTTCCTGGCCGTGGGGGAGCAGGTCGCGGTCGACCTCACCTCGGTCCGGTTCGACTCCGCCGAGGCCGATCTGCAGCGCATCCTCGATCACGCCACCGACAACCTCTACAACGATCTGTCCAAGCGCACCGGGACCTTTCCGGAGGTGGCTCGGGCGAATCAGGGCATCGCGTCGGGCAAGGTGATCTCTGCGGGGGTGGAATCGATCGACGACACCCGGGCACAGGTGCTGGTCGCAGTCAACGTCGTGTGGACCAATCAGACTCTGCCGCAAGAGAAGACCGATCCGTGGCGGATGCGGGTGATGCTGCGTGAGGTCGCCCCCGGTGACGTGAAGGCCTCGCGAGTGGAGTTCGTCCAATGATCGGCCGCCGCCCAAGTCCCGACGGGTCCGAGTCTCCGGAACCGGACGCCGTCGCGTTGCCGGAAGTGATTGACGAAACCGCAGTTTCGGAAATTGGGGAGGAAAACCCCAATCCGAAGAAGCGGAAGTCTTCGAGTAAACGCAAATCCGGGAAACGATCCGGTATCAAACTCTCCAAGGGCGAGCCACCGATTTCATCCTGGGCTCCGGAGGATCCGGCCTCTGCCGAGGTCGCATCCGTCGAAGCGGATGACGATCAGTCCGAGGAAACTTTCGACGACGTTGACGTCGCCGCGGCGCAAGACGACGACCCCGACCCCGCCGACGACGAAGAGGCGCCCGAGGACCCGTCGCGCCAGGACGGCCCACCGTCTCGTCGTGCCCGGATCGTGGTGCTCGGCGTTCTGCCGGCCGTGATCATCGCCCTGGCGGGTGGCGCGGGATACCTCAAGTACGAGAACGCCAAGTATCGGGCGACCGAAACCGCCCGCGCGGAAGCCGTGGACACCGCCAACGATTCGATCGCCAAACTGCTGAGCTATCAACCGTTCGCCGTCGCCGAGCAGCTGGCCTCCGCGCAGGACCTGCTCACCGGCGATTTCCGCACCACCTACTCCAAGGAGATCAACGACAAGATCATCCCGGAGACCCAGAAGCAGAAGATCTCCGCCGAGGCGAGAGCGCTTGCCTCATCGGTGATCTCGGCGAGCCCGAACCGGGTGAACACGCTGCTGTTCGTCAACCAGATGTATGCCGTCGGGGACGGGCCGGAAACCCTGGTCTCCTCCCGATTCGAGGTGACCCTGGACCTGGTGGGCGGCCGGTGGCTCATCTCGGACATGCGCCGGGTCTGAGGTGACCGGCGAGCCGCTCGCCGCGGTCGACGCGCAGACCTACTGGATGGCGTCGAAGATGCCCAGCGACCAGTTCCTGCTGTACGCGTTCGACGGCGTACCCGCCGATTTCGATGTCCTCATCCGGGAGCTCGCCGGACGCGCGGAAAGCTGCCCGGATCTGAAGTTGCGCATCGTCGACGACAACCGGTGGCGCTACCCGCGCTGGGCCCCGGCGCCGGTGCGCGACGGTCAGTTCCGCCGCCACGACGCCCTCCTCGACTGGCCGGGCTGCCTGGATGCGGTGGCTGCGCTCGCCGTCGACCAGCTCCAGCCCCGTGAATCAGCCTGGCGGGTGAACCTTTTCGCCCCGGTTTCCGGGGTCCCGAGAGCGTCGGGACCGGCGACGGTCACGGTCGTGCAGATCGCGCACGCCCTGGCCGACGGGACCCGGGCGGCCGAGCTTGCCGGCTGGCTGTTCGGCCGCCCGCACCAGCCCGGCCGGATCCGGTGCACCCGGCGCGGCAGCCTGCTGCTGCGCAGCATCGCCGCCGGCCGGGTCCACCGCGACCTGTGCGCCGTGATCGCCGCCGGTGACCTGAGCCCGGCGCCGCCGCCGCGGCCACCGCTGCCCACCAACGCCTGCCCGCCCGGGCCGCACCGCATTCGCACGCTGATCGCCGATCGCGCGGCCCTGGCGGGGGAGAGCACCGTCACGGTCGCCGCGCTGTCGGCGATCTCGACGGCGCTGGCCGGCTATCTGGCCGACCGCGGCGCCGACGTGTCCGGACTCGCCGCCGAGGTGTCGCTGCGTAAATCAGGAAACACAAACGCTCGCAACCACTTCCGTAACGTTGGCGTCGGACTGTATCCGGATCTGCCGCGGCGGGAACGGGAGCAGCGGATCGCCGCGGAACTGGCCGCCGCCCGCCGTCGCGCCGATCACCCGGCCGCCCTCGCCGAGGACCGGGCGCTGGCCGCGGTGCCGCCGGCACTGTTGCGCTGGGGTACCGACCGATTCGACCCGGCGGCCCGTGCGCCGACGGTCACCGGCCACACCGTCGTCTCCAGCGTCAACCGCGGCCCCGCCGATCTACGCCTGGGCGGGTGCCCGGGGCTGTTCACCGCGGGGTATCCGGCTCTGTCGCCGATGATGGGCCTCACCCACGGGGTGCACGGGCTCGGGGACACCGTCGCGCTCAGCGTGCACGCCGCGTCGTCGATCGATCTGGACGACTATCTGCCCAGATTGGCCCTCGCCCTCCCGTCGGCGTGACACATGACCTAGATTCTGTTACATGGTTGCCACTAACTATGCGCTCGATTTCGGTCTGCTCCTGCTGCGTGTCGTGCTCGGCCTGACCATGGCCGCCCACGGTTACAACAAGTTCTTCGGCGGAGGGCGGATCGCCGGCACCGCCGCCTGGTTCGAGAGCATCGGCATGAAGCCAGGTGTCCTGCACGCCCGGCTGGCCGCCACGACCGAGATCGCCGCCGGACTGGGCCTGGCCGCCGGGCTGCTCACCCCCGTCCCCGCGGCCGGGTTCGTCGCGCTGATGCTGGTCGCCGCCTGGACCGTGCACCGCCGCAACGGCTTCTTCATCGTGAAGGAGGGCTGGGAGTACAACCTGGTCCTGGCCACCGGGGCCGTCGCGATCGCGGCCACCGGCGCGGGCCGGTTCAGTCTCGACGACCTGCTGTTCAAGGACACCTGCGGCCTCTCGTACCTGCTGTACGGCTGGTGCGGCCTGGCGATCGGGCTGGGTCTGGGCCTGCTCGGGGGTATCGGCCAGCTGGCTATCTTCTACCGCCCGCCGGCCAAATAGCCCACTGCGACTAGAACACGTTCTAGTCTGAGGGTATGGGATTCCGCAAGCCCGAACTTCCCGTCGTCGACGTCGACGAATGGAGCCAAGGCAGCTGGGCGGAGAAGATCCGCCCGATGGCCCGGCACTGGGCGGAGGTCGGCTTCGGCACCCCGGTGCTGATGCACCTGTTCTATGTCGGCAAGATCGCGCTCTACATCCTCGGCGCCGTGCTGGTGGTGCTGTCCACCTCGGGTATCGGCGGCATCACCGCGGTGGGGCAGTGGTGGACCGAGCCGATCGTCTTCCAGAAGGTCGTGCTGTACACGATGGCCTTCGAGGTCATCGGGCTGGGCTGCGGCTTCGGTCCGCTCAACCACCGCTACCTGCCGCCGATGGGCTCGATCCTGTACTGGCTGCGCCCCAACACCATTCGCCTGCCACCGTGGCCGGGCCGGGTCCCGCTGACCGCCGGGGACAACCGCGGCCCGGTCGACATCGCGCTCTACGGCGCGCTGCTCATCCTGCTCGGGGTGGCCATGTTCTCCGACGGCACCGGATCGGTGCCCGGCCTGTCGACGGACATCGGAGTGCTGCCGATGCCGCTGGTGTGGGCGATCCTGATCGTGCTGACACTGGTCGGCCTGCGCGACAAGGTGATCTTCCTGGCGGCCCGCGGCGAGGTGTACGGATCCTTCACCGTCGCCTTCCTGTTCGCCGGCTACGGCGTCGACATGCTGATCGCGGCCAAGCTGATCTGCATGGTGATCTGGATGGGCGCGGCGGTCTCGAAGTTCAACCGGCACTTCCCGTTCGTCATCTCCACCATGATGTCCAACAGCCCGGTGGTGCGGCCCCGGGCGCTCAAGCGCCGGTTCTTCGAGCATTTTCCCGACGACCTGCGGCCCGGCCGGCTATCCCGGTTCGTCGCACACTTCTCCACCGCGGTGGAACTGCTCATTCCTCTCGCGCTGCTGTTCGGCCACGGTGGCTGGCCGACAGCCATCGCCGCGTTCGTGATGATCTGCTTCCACCTGGGCATCCTGACCGCGATCCCGATGGGCGTACCGCTGGAGTGGAACGTCTTCATGATCTTTTGCGTGCTGGAATTGTTCGTCGGCCATTCCGGCATCGGGCTGGGCGACCTGACCACCGTCGGGCCGTTGCTGCTGACCGCGGTGCTGATCACCGTCGTCGCGGTGGGAAACATGTTCCCGCGCAAGGTTTCCTTTCTGCCCGGCATGCGCTACTACGCCGGGAACTGGGACACCTCGCTGTGGTGCCTCAAACCGTCGGCGTCGGCGAAGATCACCGAGCACATCGTCGCGATCGCCGCGATGCCCGCCGCACAGTTGGAGAAGTTCTACGGCAGCCCGGAAACCGCGCAGGTGCTGCAGTACCTCGGCTACGCGTTCCGCTGCTTCAACACCCACGGCCGGATGATGTACACCCTGGCCCACCGTGCCAAGCGCGGCCCGTCGGGCACCGACGCCGAGGACGAGTACGTGATGACCGACGGGGAACGACTGTGCTCGACGGCGATCGGCTGGAATTTCGGCGACGGCCACATGCACAACGAACAACTCATCGCCGCCCTGCACCGGTGCTGTCATTTCGAGCCCGGCGAGGTACGAGTGGTACTGCTGGATGCCCAGCCCATTCACGTTCAGGCGCAACGCTATCGGCTCGTCGACGCCGCCACAGGTGAGTTCGAGAGTGGCTACATCAGCGTCGCCGACGCGGTGAACCGCCAACCCTGGGACGACGCGGTGCCGGTGCATCCGGACCCGAGGTGGACGGCGTCGTAGGCTGGCCCGACCGACAACAGCAGGAGGCTGCATGAGCGACACCCCAGAACCCGGCGCACTGGTCGACCGGCGCGGCAACGTCATGGTCATCACGATCAACCGGCCCGACGCCCGCAATGCCGTCAACGGGGCGGTCAGCACGGCCGTCGGCGACGCGCTGCAGGCCGCCCAGGACGATCCCGACGTGTGGGCCGTCGTACTGACCGGGGCCGGCGACAAGTCGTTCTGCGCGGGTGCGGACCTGAAGGCGATCTCCAAGGGCGAGAACCTCTTTCACCCGACGCACCCGGAGTGGGGCTTCGGCGGCTACGTCAGCCACTTCATCGACAAGCCCACCATCGCCGCGGTCAACGGCACCGCACTCGGTGGCGGTTCGGAGCTCGCCCTGGCCAGCGACCTGGTCATCGCCGAGGAGCGCGCCCAGTTCGGGCTGCCCGAGGTCAAGCGCGGACTGCTGGCGGCCGCCGGCGGGGTGTTCCGCATCATGGACCACCTGCCCCGCAAGGTCGCCATGGAGCTGATCCTAACCGGTGAGCCGCTGACCTCGGCCGACGCCCTGCGCTGGGGCCTGATCAACCAGGTGGTGCCCGACGGCACCGTGCTCGACGCCGCCCTGGCCCTGGCCGAGCGGATCACCGTGAACGCCCCGCTGGCCGTGCAGGCCAGCAAGCGGGTCGCGATGAGCGTCGACGACGGCGAGATCGCCGGCGAGGCCGCACGCTGGGAGCGCTCCAACCGGGAGATGTTCGCCCTGTTGCGCACCGAGGACGCCATGGAGGGGCCGATCGCGTTCGCCCAGAAACGCCCGCCGGTGTGGAAGGCCCGCTGACCGGAGCCGAAAACCACGCTGGAAAACCACCACGGGCCGGCCCCTCGAAAGAGGGTGCCGGCCCGTGGTGATTGCGTCAGTTGTGCGGCTGTTCCCGCTCGCTGCTCGGAGTGGCCTCCGAACCGCTGCTCGGGGTGGCTTCCGAGGCGCTGGTCGGAGTGCTCTCGGAGGTGCTCGTCGGCGTCGCCTCCGAGCTGGTGGTGGTCTCGGCGGCCGCGATGGCGCCCTGCGAGGCGGCCGGATCCAGCACGGTGTCGATCATGTAGATCTGCGCATTGGCCGCGGTGATGCCCCCGCAGACGACCTTGGCGTCATCGACGGTGATGTTCCCACCGGAACCGGTGATGGTGAGCTGCGGGCCCTCCTGCGAGGTCATCTTGCCGGCCACCGACTTCGGGGTCAGCAGACCCAGCGCCATGTGGTAGTAGACCAGCGAGGTCAGCTCGGCGGCGTTGGTCTTCAGCGACGCCAGCTTGGCCGGGTCCAGCTTCTCGAACGCCTCATTGGTGGGCGCGAACACCACGTACGGGCCGTTGTCCAGCACGGCGGCCACGTTGACCGCGGGGTTCATCGAGCCCGACAGCGCGGAGCTGAAGGTCGACAGGTCGGGGTTGTTGGCGATGGCCTGCGAAGCCGGAACGGTCGCCATCGACGGGAACGACGCCGAGCCCGACGGGTGGGCGGCCTTGTAGGCGTCGCAGCCGGGGCCCTCGGGGTCGCGCGGGGGCTTGACCGTGGTGGTCGGATCGTCGGCGTAGGCGATGCCGGCGGTCGGGATGGCCACGGCCAGCGCGGCGACGGCGGCGAACGCGCCGAGGGTCTTACGGGAGGTATTCCACATAACTCGTACTGTCTCCTTTTTGGTACGTACCTTCTAGGTACGTCGGAACGACGCCCATGGAGTGTTACGGCGTACGCTCACTGAATTTTGTTGACCGGCTCACGCCGATTCCCACCGATGCGGCTGCTCGGGAGCGCATCGAAGCACTTCAAAGGGTAGCCGCAGCCTGCGGCGGAGCCCAAAACGAGCAGCTAAATGCCGGTGGCCCCGGCTTCCCCTCGGCTCCGCGGCCACTCGCTTCGCTCCCGTCCACTCCGCCGAGCCTCGCCGAACCACCCGGCTGAGACGGCTGCGGAGGGCCGGGCTCTACCATTGCCCGCATGCCCGAACCCCTCATCCTGGCCGTCGGCGGCCGAGCCCCACAGTTGCATCCGGAGTCCTGGGTCGCGCCCAACGCCGCGATCATCGGCGACGTCGCGCTCGCCGAGGGAGCCAGTGTCTGGTACGGCGCCACGCTGCGGGCCGAGGCCGAACCGATCCGGATCGGCTACGGCACGAATATCCAAGACGGGGTGACCATTCACGTGGACCCCGAATACCCCGCGACGGTGGGGGCCGGGGTCAGCGTCGGGCACAACGCGGTGCTGCACGGCTGCACCGTCGGCGACGGCGTGCTGATCGGCATGGGCGCGGTCGTCCTCAATGGAGCGGTGGTCGGCGACGGCTCGTTGGTGGCGGCCGGCGCACTGGTCCCGCAGGGGATGGTCGTACCGCCGAACTCGCTGGTCGCCGGCGTGCCGGGGCGCATCCGTCGGGAACTGTCCGAATCCGAGATCACCGCCAACCGCACCAATGGGCAGGTCTACCAGCACCTCGCCGAGATGCACCGCGCCGCCGAACCCGTCACCTGACCTCGGCGAGCGTCCCGCCCTCCGCGTCGACCGTGGGGGTTACTTCCCGCGGGGGTTGGCTAAGCCTCACGGTCGGTGGGGGGGAGCGTCGCGCTTCCTCGTCGACCGTGGGGGTTAATTCCCGCCGGGGTTGGCCAAGCCTCACGTTCGACGATGGGATGGCGACGAGCGCTCAGGAGTCGGTGAACTTGGGGGCGCGCCGTTCCTGGAAGGCATTGATGCCTTCGTCCAGGTCGGGGGCGTCCAACAGCAGGTATTGGCCGGCGGTCTCGCGGTGCAGGGTGGCATCCAGGTCCCCGAGGGTGGCCGCGTTGATCGCCGACTTGGTCCGCGCGTAGGCCACCGCGGGCCCGGTCAGCAGCCGGTCGATGACCTTGGTGGTCTCCTCGGCCAGCTCCTCCGACGGGTACACCGCGGCGATCAACCCGTGCTCGCAGGCGTCGGCGGCCGGCAGTCGCTCGGCCAGCAGCGCCATCTTCATCGCCCGGGCGCGCCCGATCGCGGCGGCGACCAGCGCGGTGGCGCCGCCGTCGGGCATCAGGCCGATCTTGGTGAAGGCCAGCAGGAAGTACGCCTCGGTGGAGGCCAGCACCAGGTCGCAGGCCAGGGCCAGCGACACCCCGATGCCCGCGGTCGGCCCGTGCACGACGGCCACCACCGGCCGCGGCATGGCGACGATGGCCTGGATGGCGCGGTTGCCGTGCAGCAGGGTGTCCATCGGGTTGTGCCCGTCGCCGGTCTCCTCCTTGCCGATCCCGGCGCCCGAGCAGAAGCCGCGACCGTTCCCGCCCAGGCGTACCACCCGGACCCGAGGATCGGCGGCGGCGGCTTCGAATGCGTCGGCGACCCCGGCGAGCACCTCCGGGGTCAGCGAGTTGAGGCTGTCGGGGCGATCCAGCGTCACCGACAGGACGCCTCCGGTCAGCTTCACCTGAAGTCCGTCGACGGGAGCGAGGGCGTCGAGCCCGGTTTTGGATTGCGCCATAGTGCTACACGATAGAACTCTCTATCCGTCGCCAAAAACCGACCCACCGGTGGGTTGGTAAAAAGGGAGAAGAATCTCACCTGTATGGTCAGCAAAAAGATGAAAGGTGGGCATCGTGGCGGGACCGTTGCACGGTTTGCGGGTTGTGGAATTGGCCGGTATCGGTCCTGGTCCGCACGCCGCACTGATCCTCGGTGATTTGGGTGCCGACGTCGTTCGGGTGGATCGGCCGTCCAAGAGCACCACCCCCTCCGGGGATGCCATCCTGCGCAACCGCCGGTCGGTTACCGCGGATCTGAAGTCCGACGAGGGCCGCGAGTTGGTGCTGCGGCTGGTCGCCAATGCCGACGTGCTCATCGAGGGCTTCCGGCCCGGTGTCACCGAGCGGCTCGGGCTGGGACCCGACGACTGCGCGGCGGTCAACCCGAGGCTGGTCTACGCCCGGATGACGGGTTGGGGTCAGCAGGGGCCGCGGTCCCAGCAGGCCGGCCACGACATCAACTACATCTCGCTCAACGGTCTGCTGCACGCCGTCGGGCGCAAGGGCGAAAAGCCGGTCCCTCCGCTGAACATCGCCGGTGACTTCGGCGGAGGCTCGATGTTCCTACTGGTAGGCATCCTCGCCGCACTGTACGAGCGGCAGGCATCCGGCAAGGGCCAGGTGATCGACGCCGCCATGGTCGACGGGTCCAGCGTGCTGATTCAGATGATGTGGGCGTTCCGCGCCAACGGACTGTGGTCGGACGAGCGCGGGACCAACATGCTCGACACCGGCGCGCCCTACTACGACACCTACGAGTGCGCCGACGGGCGCTACCTGGCCGTCGGTGCGATCGAACCGCAGTTCTACGCCGAACTGCTGGCCAAGCTGGAGCTGGATCCGGCGACATTGCCCGATCAGAACGATGTCAGCGGCTGGCCGCGGTTGCGCGAGGTGTTCACCGAGACCTTCGCCCGCCATGATCGTGGCCACTGGGCGAAGGTGTTCGCCACCTCCGATGCCTGCGTGACACCGGTACTGACGTTCGGGGAGGTGCTCGACGAGCCGCACATCGCCGAGCGCGGCACCTTCTACGACTCGGTGGTCAACGGCCTGCAGCCGTCGCCGGCACCGCGGTTCTCCCGCAGTGTCACCGACACCCCGACGCCGCCGCGGATTCCGGGGCAGGACGTCGAGGCCGTGCTGGCGGAGTGGACCGCGCGGGATTGACTCCGCGCAACGGAAGAGTTTCGCGGCCAGAAGATTCAGGCCGTACACCGCATCGCATCGGGCCGGGCCATCTCAGAAAGGGAAGCAGTGGGAATCAGAACGAAATTCACCGAGGTGTTCGGCATCGAGCACCCGATCGCCCAGGGCGGTATGCAGTGGGTCGGCCGCGCGGAGCTGGTGGCGGCCGTCGCCAACGGCGGCGGGCTCGGCTTCATCACCGCGCTGACCCAGCCGACGCCGGCCGATCTGGCCAACGAGATCGCCAAGACCCGGGATCTCACCGACAAGCCGTTCGGGGTGAACCTGACCATCCTGCCGTCGATCAACCCGCCGCCGTACGAGGAGTACCGGCAGGTCATCGTCGACTCCGGGGTCAAGATCGTCGAGACCGCCGGCTCCAACCCGGCGCCGCACCTGCCGATGTTCCACGACAACGGCATCAAGGTGCTGCACAAGTGCACCGCCGTGCGGCACGCCGTCAAGGCGCAGTCCCTCGGGGTGGACGGCATCAGCATCGACGGGTTCGAGTGCGCCGGGCATCCCGGTGAGGACGACATCCCCGGCCTGGTGCTGATCCCGGCCGCCGCCAAGCAGATCGAGATCCCGATGATCGCCTCGGGCGGCTTCGCCGACGCCCGCGGGCTGGTCGCCGCGCTGGCGCTGGGCGCCGACGGCATCAACATGGGCACCCGGTTCATGTGCACCGTGGAGTCCTGCATCCACCAGAACGTCAAGGAGGCGATCGTCGCCGGCGACGAGCGCGGCACCGAGCTGATCTTCCGGCCGCTGCGCAACACCGCCCGCGTCGCGTCCAACGCGGTCTCGCGCGAGGTCGTCAAGATCCTCGACGACGGCGGCCAGTTCGAGGATGTCCGCGACCTGGTGGCCGGTGTGCGCGGCCGTCGGGTGTTCGACGAGGGCGACCTGGATGCCGGTATCTGGACCGTCGGCACCGCCCAGGGCCTGATCCACGACATCCCCACCTGCGGTGACCTCATCGCGCGGATGGTCGCCGAGGCCGAGGACATCATCACCAACCAGCTGGCCGGTCTGGTCACCCGCTAGACCCGGAAACGCAAAATGCCTGCCCTGCCGGAAACGGCAGGGCAGGCACCTTTGCTCAGAGCGCCGCGTGGCGCGCTAAACGGGCAGGCCCGGCTGGCATCGGCTCACCGCACACGCGTCACGGCGTGCAGCGGGTAAGCCGACCGCTCAGCTGGCGATGGGCTGGGTGTCTTCGAGTTGCTCGGAGGTGTCACCCTCGACGAGAAAATCGCCGTGGTAGAGGGCCTCGAAATCGACCTTGATGACGTCTGCGTTGGTGTCGTCGATCCACATGAGGTTGAGCGTATGGCCCGGCTCTAAGGAATCAGTGAGTCACGATTCGGAAAACATTGGCAATTATTACCCTGCGGTAGGGAAGCGGCCCGTTTTCTGCCGCACGCATCTGTTGACGTCAATAACTTACCGATGTTAACTTTCCGCATCGCAACCGCCGCCGACCGGAAGGCACGACGTGCTCCATCGCATCGCGCACCTCGCCCTGCGGGCCCCGAAAGCCGTGCTCGCCGCCGCGCTACTGATCTTCATCGGCACCGCCGTGTTCGGCTTCCCCGCCGCCAAGAGCCTCTCGGCCGGCGGGTTCCAGGATCCCACCTCGCAGTCGGCCGCCGCCAGCGAGATCATGACCAAGAACTTCGGGCAGAGCGACATGCAGCTGCTCTACACCATCACCGGCCCCGGCGGGTACGACGGGCCGGCCGTGCGCGCCGTCGGCACCGACATCGTCACCGCGATCAAGGAATCCGGCCGCTCGCTGAGCGTCCTGACGCCGTGGACCTCCGCGGGACCCGTCGCCACCACCATGATCGGCGACGACGGCAACACCGCGCTGATCGTCGCCAGCCTCGACGGGGGCGAGAACAACGCCCAGAAATACGCCCGTCAGCTCGTCGAACGGATCAACACCGAGGTGCTGCCGAAGCATCCCGAGGTCACCGCCAAGCCCGGCGGCTCGGCGATGATCTACGCCGAAATCAACTCCCAGACCGAACGCGACCTGCTGCTGATGGAGAGCATCGCCGTACCGCTGAGCTTCTTGGTGCTGGTCTGGGTGTTCGGCGGACTGCTCGCCGCCGCGCTGCCGATGGCCGTCGGCGGCCTGGCCATCGTCGGGTCCCTGTCGGTGCTGCGGCTGATCACCTACGTCACCGACGTGTCGATCTTCGCGCTGAACCTCACCACCGCGATGGGCCTGGCGCTGGCCATCGACTACACGTTGCTGATCATCAGCCGCTACCGCGACGAGATCAACGCCGGCGAGCCGCCCGAGCGGGCGCTGGTGCGCACCATGGCCACCGCCGGGCGCACGGTGCTGTTCTCCGCGGTGACGGTCGCCCTGTCGATGTCAGCGATGGCGCTGTTCCCGATGTACTTCCTGCGCTCGTTCGCCTACGCCGGGGTCGCCGTCGTGGTGTTCGCCGCGCTGGCCGCCATCATCGTCACCCCGGCCGCCATCGTGCTGCTCGGGTCGCGGCTGGACGCCCTGGACATCCGCCGGATGCTGCGCCGGCTGACCGGGCGCCCGCAGCCGGCGGTCAAGCCCGTCGAGCAGGTGTTCTTCTATCGCTCCACCAAGTTCGTCATGCGCCGGGCCATCCCGATCGGCGCCGCGGCCGTCGTCTTGCTGCTGTTCCTCGGTGCTCCGTTCCTCGGCGTCAAGTGGGGCTTCCCCGACGACCGGGTGTTGCCCACCTCGGCCAGCGCACATCAGGTCGGCGACCAGCTGCGCGACGAGTTCCCGTCGTACTCGCCGTCAGCGGTGACCATCGTGTTCCCCGACGCCGAGGGCCTCAATGAGGGGAGCCTGGAGACCTACGCCTCGCAGATCTCCTCGAAGGTCGCCGACGTCACCGCCGTCACCGCGCCGACCGGCACCTTCGTCAAGGGGCTGCGCACCTCGGCGCCGACGACGTCCACCGGATTCGCCGGCGGCAAGGCGTTCCTCACCGTCGCGAGCACCGCCCCGTTGTACTCCGAGGCGTCCTACCATCAGCTCGAGGAGCTGCGGTCGCTGCCCACCCCCGGTGACCGCCCGGTCCAGCTGACCGGGCTCAGCCAGATCAACTCCGACAGCGTGCACGCCATCACCTCCCGGCTGCCGCTGGTGCTCGGCGTCATCGCGGTCATCACCTTCGTGCTGCTGTTCCTGCTCACCGGCTCGGTGGTGCTGCCGCTGAAGGCGCTGGTGCTCAACGTGCTGTCGCTGTCGGCGGCGTTCGGTGCACTGGTGTGGATCTTCCAGGAGGGACATCTCGGTGCGCTGGGTACGACGGCGACCGGCACCCTGGTGGCCAACATGCCGGTGCTGCTGTTCTGCATCGCCTTCGGGCTGTCCATGGACTACGAGGTGTTCCTCATCGCGAGGATCCGGGAGTTCTGGCTGGCCAGCGGCAAGACCAGCGCGGACAACGACGAGTCGGTGGCGCTCGGCCTGGCGCGCACCGGCCGGGTGATCACCGCCGCCGCGCTGGTGATGTCGATTTCGTTCGCTGCGCTGATGGCCGCGCAGGTGTCGTTCATGCGGATGTTCGGCGTCGGGCTGACGCTGGCCGTGCTGGTCGACGCCACCGTGGTGCGGGTGGTGTTGGTGCCGGCGTTCATGAAGGTGATGGGCCGGTGGAACTGGTGGGCGCCCAAGCCGCTGGCCGCGCTGCACCGCCGGTTCGGCATCAGCGAATCCGGGGACGAGCTCGCCCGCGACGAGCCCGCCACCGACAAGGAGGCCCGCAACAAGGCCGGTGACAAGAAGGCCCGCGCCAAGGTGCAGGATGCGGATCCGGCGACGGCCCAGGCGCCGTCGTGACCGGGCCGGCCCGGCGCCGGCGCAACGCCCGCGGGTCCGGCGAGCAGCTGCGCGAGGAGATCCTCGACGCCGCCACCGAGCTGCTGCTTAAGAGCGGTCACGCCAAGGCGATGTCGATCCGGGCGGTCGCCCAGCAGGTCGGGGTGACCCCGCCGTCGATCTACCTGCACTTCGCCGACAAGGACGCGCTGCTCGACGCGGTGTGCGCCCACTACTTCGAATCCCTCGACGAGCGGATGCAGGCCGCCGGCGCCGGGGCCGCGGGCCCGCTGGATGCGCTGCGGGCCCAGGGCCTGGCCTACGTGCGCTTCGCCGCGGAGAACCCGGAACTGTACCGGATCGCGACGATGAGTGAGGTCCGGCCGGGCAGCGACACCGACGCTGCGCTGGCCAGCTCGGTGTTCATCCATCTGCGCGACTCGGTGCGGGCGCTGATGGACGTGGGCATCTACGCCGCCGACGACCCGACGGTGGTCACCCTGGAACTGTGGGCGGCCGCACACGGCGTTGCCGCGCTGATGGTGTCCAAGCCGTACTTGCCGTTCGGCGGCGTCGAGGAGTTCGCCGACCGGGTGCTCAGGTCGGTGTGCGCGGGCCGGATCGTCCTCGACGTCGTCGGCCGCGACGCCACCGGCGAGCAGCTCCTGGACTGGGTGGCCGGTGCGCGGGGCATGATGAAGGACGCCGACGGGCCGCACTGACCCGCGGCGGCCCGGCACCGAAACCAGGAGCATGCAGATGAGCACGACCCAGACGGTTCACCACCCGATGTTCGCCCGGCTGTGGGTCGCCATGTCCTCGCACGAGACGGAGCTGATCACCCGGCTGCGCCGGGAGAACCTGGACGGGCTGACCGGCCGGGTGCTGGAGATCGGCGCCGGTGCGGGGACCAACTTCGCCTATTACCCCGACACCGTCGAGCAGGTGGTAGCCATCGAGCCCGAAGAGCATCTGTTCGAGCACGCTCAGCGGGCCGCGGCGGCGGCTCCGGTCCCGGTGAGCGTCACCGAGAAGACCGGCGAGGCACTGGCCAACGACCCGGCCGGCGAGGAACCGTTCGACGCGGTGGTCTGCTCACTGGTGCTGTGCACCGTCAACGACCCGGATCTCGTTGTGAGCCACGCATTCTCCCACCTCAAGCCCGGCGGTGAACTGCGCTACCTGGAACACGTGGCGAGCGCCGGGACGCTCGGGCGGGTGCAGCGGGCGGCCGACGCCACCGTGTGGCCGCGGCTGTTCGGCAACTGCCACACCCACCGCGACACCGAATCGGTCATCGAGGCCGCCGGATTCGAGGTGCAGAGCCGTCGCCGGCTGTGGACCCTGCCGCGCTGGGCACCGCTGCCGGTGTCCGAATTCGCCATCGGCCGCGCCGTCCGCCCGGCGTAGCGCAGACTCAGTCGGCGAACGCCGCGTCCAGATACGCTACCGCGTCGTCGCGACCCAGGCCGACCGAGCGGGTCGCGGCGACGAACGCCTGCGCGGCGGCGGCCATCGCCGCATCGGCGGCATCCGGGCGGGCGACGAAACTGCCCTTGCGGCCCCGGGTCTCCAGCACCCCGGCCGACTCCAGCTCCCGATAGGTCCGGGCCACCGTGTTGACCGCCAGATCCAGGCGCCCGGCCAGGTCACGCACCGTCGGCAACCGGGTGCCCGGGGCGAGCCGGCCGTCGCGGACCGCGGCGACGACCTGGGTCCGCAGCTGCTCGAAGATCGGCACGGTCGACGACGCGTCGACCTGCAACCACCCCACCGACTCCACCCGACGAGTATCACACCGGCGAGGACTATTTTTGGAGCGTGCATATCGCGGTGCTGTCCGGAGCGGGGATATCGGCCGAAAGCGGCGTCCCCACGTTCCGCGACGACCGCAACGGCTTCTGGGCCCGATTCGACCCCTACGAACTGTCCAGCACCGACGGCTGGCGCCAGCACCCCGAACGCGTCTGGGCCTGGTACCTGTGGCGCCATCACCTGGTGCTCGAGGTCGAGCCCAACGCCGGGCACCGCGCGGTCGCGGACTGGCAGGACATCGCCGAGGTAACCGTCATCACCCAGAACGTCGACGACCTGCACGAACGCGCCGGCAGCGGGAACGTCCAGCACCTGCACGGCAGCCTGTTCGAATTCCGCTGCGACCGCTGCGATTCACGCTACGACGGCGACATCCCCGACATGCCCGAGCCCGAGCTGGAGGCCGCCCCACCGGCCTGCGGCTGCGGTGGGCTGATCCGCCCCGACATCGTCTGGTTCGGCGAGGACCTGCCCGAGGGCCCGTGGAACGCCTCGGTGCAGGCAGTGCAGGACGCGGACCTGATGATCGTGGTCGGCACCTCCGGGATCGTCTACCCGGCCGCCGGCCTGCCCGAGCTGGCGCTGCGGCGGGGGATACCGGTGATCGAGGTGAACCCCGAGGACACACCACTGTCGGGCCAGGTCACCGCGGTGGTGCGGGAAAGCGCCGGCGACGCGCTGCCCACCCTGCTGCCGCGGCTGATCGGGATGCTGGGCTGATCGGTTGCGGTTGTCAGCCGAATTCCAGCAGCACGGTCACCCCGCGCAGCGGATCTAGCAGCGGGGACAGCCGCGTCGCGGCCAGCAGTGCATTGGTCACCGATCCCCGCCCGGGTGCGTGCCGCACGTCGCGCACGGTCCGTACCCCGGGGATGTCCACCAGGGTCGCGGCTTCTGAAGGTGACATCGAAAACGGCATCGCCGGAACGGTGTAACGCCACGAGGTTTTCAGCCAGCCGCTTCGGGCCAGCGCGGTGAACCACGACGGCGGCAGGTCGAACATCATGGCGCCGCCGGGAAAACGCTTGGCGCACTCCCGGATCAGGTCCAGCGCGGCGTCGGGCTCCAGATACATCAACAGACCCTCGGCGGTGATGAACACTCCCGGGCCCGGGTTCAGGCCGTCCATCCAGCGGTAGTCCAGGGCCGACTGGGCACACAATTCGACCCGGTCCGATGCCGGCAGCAGCTGTCGGCGCAATTCGACGATCGGTTCCAGATCGACGGTCAGCCAACGGAACTGCGGATCGGTGACGGCCGTCTCGACGCGCCAGAAACTGGTCTGCAGCCCCTCGGCGAGGGCCACCACCGTCGCCTTGGGGTGGCGGGCCAGGTAGGTCAGAGTCTCCCGGTCGAAGGTCAGCGCCCGGATGGCGAAATCCTGGCGGGTGCGGCCGAACCGGGAGAAGTCGTAGTCGATGCTCTCCAGCAGTTGCACGGCCATCGGATCCTCGATGATGGTGTCGGGCCGGCGGGCCTCGCGGGCCCGGGAGTGCAGCGTCAGCAGGGCGGTCTCGGATACGCCGGTCAAATCGGCGGTGGTCTTCTCGGTCATTCCCACCGACACTACCGGGCGAGCACTTTGGCCAGCGTCCGCAGATTGCGGGTGGTG
>WBZQ01000840.1_pt1 | contig 22796 bp, 25 predicted proteins | sample 5204251 | NCBI WGS metagenome assembly WBZQ01 (sample SAMN12412402, study PRJNA552823) | activated sludge metagenome | isolation source: activated sludge from nitrification reactor of wastewater treatment plant... | place: USA: Virginia | collected 2017-09
CAACCTGTTCGGCCAGACCTTCTTCGTGAGCTGACGCTCCGCAGATAACCAGAATCCACTGAGACTTATCTGCCCAAGCGCAGATCTTCACATTCCACGAAGGGGAATCATGAGCAAGACCATCACGCGCCGCGTGGTCGCCGGGGTCAGCCTCGCCGCTGTCTCCGCGATCGGCCTGAGCGCCCTCGGTGCCGGTGGCGCCGTCGCCGGCAAGGTGCCGGGTACCACCGCTTCCAAGAGGCTCGTCGACGGTACTCCCGTCAAGATCGAGCTGTTCGACCAGAACGTCCGCTACAAGAACTCGGTCGTCGAGTCCTTCAACCTGACCCGTGAGGTGTGGGTGTCGGGCAAGGTGCGCGTCACGGTCGGCGGCAAGGCCCAGGGTGGCAACATCGCAGCCGGTTACATCGTCGGCTGCCAGATCAACATCGGCATCGGTAACACCTCCAAGATCGGCGGCGGTGTGTCCACCACCGCGACCCCGAGCTTCACCAGCGGCACCCTCGATGTGTCGGCCACGGCGACCGTTGACCCGGTGACCAACGACACGGCACTGGAGCTTGGCCCTGGTCAGGCAGGTTTTGTCCCGATCATCCAGGAAACCGACGACGACGACGACAACGTCAACTCGTTCAGCTTCGCGGGTAAGAAGGGTGGCGCGGCATACAAGGACGAGCGCTTCGTTCTCGATGGCTGCGCCGGCTTCGCCGAGGGTAAGGCCAAGGTGCGCGTCACAGTCAACACCGAGGCCGTTAAGGGTGTTGTGACCGTCTACGGCAAGCCGTTCAGCCTCGGCTGATAGGCGCCCGCAAAGCAAGCATGAAGGGGTGGGTGTTCACATGGATGGACCCCACCCTTTCTGCTCCCGGCACCAGATTACGACTCCCGATTTGGGAAATCCTCGAACGGGTGCACGGGTCCCGCTCGAACCACTAGATGAATGGAGAAACACCATGGCACGCAATAACCTTCGCGCATCAATCACCGACAGCATCCTGATCGACTTCATCAAGGGCACCATCACCGAGGGTGACACCGTTAGCACGGGCAGTCTGTCGGAGCTGTCCTAGTTCCTAGGTCGATTCGTCACGGTGTGATGCCCTGAAGCCGACTTCGTGGCAGACGAGAGGAAGGGCGGGAGTTCCATCGGAACTCCCGCCCTTTCGCATTCCTCAGCTGCGACAACAGGCTTTGCGATTCGTCAGTTCCCAACCACGAATAGAGGAGAAGGTTCATCCGGATGCGTCCGGCTGGCATGCTTCCGGCATGGCGCAGGTTGGCGAAGCCAGGGAGAGCCGCCATGGTGCGATCGGATCACGCTGTGCGCGGGACTGCCCCTCCATGTCGACGTTTAGTGAGACTCGGTATATGGTTTCATCGGGCCCAGGCCCGTGTGGGACTTTCTCGACGCACTTGTCGGAGATTTGTTCTTGCTCTTTGTATTTCGGTTATCAAAGATCGGAGATACGGATGCGTATCCAGCCACAGCGCGCGGGTTTCGATGTCGTCGCGGAACTCACCAAGCTCCTCGCCTCCCTCGGCTCCGGGAGCACCGCATCGCCGTTCGAGGCGGGTAGCAGCGGCACCGGTACCGCGCAGTGACACTCCGCCCGGCCTGACCCGCGAGGGGTGGGCCTGGCGGTCATGACAACGGCGGCGGACGGGAGATCTCTTGGGGACTCCCGCCCGCCGCCGTTTGTGCGGTGTGGGTCAGCAGTCGGTGGTCATGGTGCCGTCCTTGATGTTGACGCAGTTGCCGTCGCCGGAGTCGATCTTGACGTTGCCGTCGTCGTCCTTCTCCACCTTGGCGCCGTCGTTGGACTCGATCTTGGTGGTGCCGCTGCCGTCGACCTCCACCTTGTTGCCGTCGCCGGAGTCGATCTTGACCCCGCCGTCGTTGTCGCTGTCGGTGTCGTCGGCATCGGCATCGGCGTCGTCGGTGGTGCTGTCGTCCGCGTCGTCGGAGGCGTCGGTGCTGTCGGTCTCGGTGGTGCCGGTGACCTCGACAGACGTCGACGAATCCGGGGTCGACTCGTCGTCGCCGCAGGCCGCCAGGCCGAACACGCCGACGACGGTGATCGCGGAGGCTGCGAGGATGCGGCGCAGGAAAGGCACGGTGCTGGTGGACATGATCGGTCTCCTTCGTCGAACGGCGCATCAGTGCGCCTTATGCAAACCTAACTTTTGTGTCGTCCGAAGGGTGTAGCCGGGGCATGGCTGTGCGGTGTCCGATCGGTGGCCCGATTTGTCGTAGGTGCCCTCTATCCTTCCGGGTATGGTGTCGATGCGGCATGAGGCGATCGCCGAGTTGATCCTCCGATCGCACCATCCTGTGCCAGGGCGACGACTCCATTACACCGATCGTGATCGGACCGCGGGCGGTGCCGGTCGTCGACGACGTTGACACAGCCCGGTCCAGCCCGGGGCTTGCGATGCTGTCGGGGATGGCGCACCACAATGTACCAGGCGTTTTAGAGGCGTTGGCGGCCTCTGTGATCACTGATCTGGAGCATGGGCATGTGTATTCTGAGATGATCTGGGCGGTGCTTCCGATGGCTGCCCGCGCACGTTGGGAGCGACTTATGACCAGTACGACTTTCAAGTATCAGTCGCCATTTGCCCAGAAGTATTTCGGTGAGGGTGAGGCGAAAGGCAAGGCCGAGGGTAAAGCCGAGGAGGCAGCCGTCGCTGTGCTGACGGTCCTGCGCGCACGGCGAATCGAGGTACCGGACGCGGTGTGCGAGCGGGTGCAGCGCTGCGACGACATCGAGGTGCTCCAGACGTGGCTGAGCCGGGCCGCTACGGCGGCGGAGATCGGCGACGTTTTCGACTGACTCGGCGAGCAGGGCCGCGGGCGTCATTGAACTTGAATGCTGATTCAGGTACGGTGTGGCGAACGGCGCGGGATTCGCCGCGCCCTCCGCCGAAAGGGTGACAGGCACATATGCGCGCGATCCACATCAGCAAGCTCGACGGGCCGGAGGCGATCGAGGTCGTCGACGTACCCGCACCGGCCGACGACAGCAAGGTCCTCATCGACGTCAAGGCCGCGGGTGTGGCATTTCCCGAACTGCTGCAGACCCGGGGCCTGTACCAGGTGAAGCCGCCGCTGCCGTTCATCCCCGGCGCCGAAGTGGCCGGTGTGGTGGTCTCCGCTCCCGAAGGCTCGGGACTGGTGGCGGGCGACCGGGTGTGCGCGCTGCCGCTGCTCGGCGGATTCGCCGAACAGGTTGTGGCACAGACCGATCTGACGTTCAAGCTGCCCGACTCGGTGTCGTTCGAGGAAGGCGCGTCGTTCCTGTTCAACTACGGCACCTCCTACTTCGCGCTCATCGAACGCGGCCACCTCGCCAAAGGTGAGACCGTGCTCATCCACGGCGCCGCCGGTGGCATCGGCACCAGCGCCATCCAGGTCGCCAAGGCCTTCGGCGCCGGCCGGGTCATCGCCGTCGTGTCCACCGAGGAAAAGGGCAAGATCGCCGTCGACGCCGGCGCCGACGAGTTCGTGCTCGCCGACGGATTCAAAGACGCCGTCGGCAAGAACGTCGACATCATCGTCGACCCGGTAGGCGGTGACCGCTTCACCGACTCGCTGCGCACCCTCCGCGAACACGGCCGCCTCCTGGTCATCGGCTTCACCGCCGGTGAGATCCCCACCGTCGCCGTGAACCGGTTGCTGCTCAACAACATCTCCGTCACCGGCGTCGGCTGGGGTGCCTACTGCCTGCCGCGGCCCGGCCACATCGCCGGCGAATGGGCGGCGATGGAACCGCACCTGGCCAGTGGTGCGCTCAAGCCCGTCCTGGGACCGACGTTCGCTCTGGAGAAGGCCACCGAGGCGCTGCAGTGCCTCGAATCGCGTTCGGCCACCGGCAAAGTGGTCCTCACCGTCGGAACGGAGAACTGACCATGACCGACAAGCCGCGCCCCACCACCATCGACGACCTCGTCGCCCTCACAGGCCGCGAACTCGGACCCACCGAATGGCATGAGCTGACCCAGGACGAGGTCAACACCTTCGCCGACGTCACCAACGACCACCAGTGGATCCACGTCGACACCGAGAAGGCCGCCGCCGGACCGTTCGGCACCACCATCGGCCACGGGCTGCTCACCCTGTCGCTTGGGCCCGGCTTCACCGAAGAACTCCTCGCGTTCGACGGCTTCGCCCACAGCCTCAACTACGGCTACGGCAAAGTCCGCTTCCCCCACCCGCTTCCGGTCGGCTCCAAGGTGCGGATGCGGGCCACCATCACCGACGTCCAGCCCACCGGCACCGGCTCGGCGCAGATCACCACCACCCAGGTGTTCGAGGCCGAGGGCATCGAGAAGCCGGTGTGCGTCGCCGAATCCATCGGCCGTTTCACCGAACACGGCGCCGGGATCTGACAAACACCCCCCGCCGGTTGAGGTGTGAGGAGCGTTAGCGACGAGCCTCGAAACCTCGTAAGAGGACATTGTCGTCTCACCGGGTTTCGAGGCTCCTCGCCCAGCGGCTCGTCGCACCTCAACCGGCGCAGGTTGTGCCCCTGCTGGTTGAGGTGTGCGGAGCGCTGGCTGCGGGTTGCGCCCTTGCTGGTTGAGGTGTGAGGAGCGTTAGCGACGAGCCTCGAAACCTCGTGAGATAACTTTGTTGTCTCTTCGTATCCGGACGGGGCGGCTAGTCTCGGAACGTGACCACCGCCGAGCCGCCCCGTTACCGGTGGCTGCTGCATGTCGACCTCGACCAGTTCCAGGTGGCCGTCGAGCGGTTACGTAGCCCCGAGCTGGCCTCGGAGACGGTGATCGTCGGTGGGAACGGAGATCCCACCGAGGCCCGCAAAGTGGTGACCTGCGCGTCGTACGAGGCACGCGGGCTCGGGGTGCGGGCGGGGATGCCGCTGCGCTCGGCCCACCGCAAAGCCCCCGACGCGGTGTATCTGCCCGTCGACGCACCCGCCTACGACGCGGTGTCCGCCGAGGTCATGGACGTGTTGCGGGCATTCGGGCATCCCGTCGAGGTATGGGGGTGGGACGAGGCGTTCCTCGGGGTCGGACCGGTCGCCGAACCGGGTCTGGCGGCCGATGAGATCCAGCGATTCGCCATCGAAGTGCGGACGGCGGTACTTGCACGGTGCGGCCTCGAATGCTGCATCGGGATCAGCGACAACAAACAGCGCGCCAAGATGGCGACAGGGTTTGCCAAGGCCGTCAGCAAGACCGGGGACCGGTCGGAGGTCGCACCCGACCGGGTGTTCCTGCTCGACGACGGCAACTGGCTTGCGTTGATGGCCGAGCGCGACACCCGTGAACTGTGGAGCGTCGGCCCCAAGACCGCGCAGAAACTCGCCGCGCACGGAATCGGCACCGTCGCCGAGCTCATCGGCACGCCGCGTGACCGGCTGATCTCGATTTTCGGCCCGCACCAGGGTAATTGGCTGTACGTGCTGTGCCGGGGCGGCGGGGATCCGAGCATTGCCGTGCAGCCGTGGGTGGCCAAGTCGCACTCCAAATCCCGCACCTTCGCCCGCGACCTCACGGGCCCCGACGAACTCGTCCACGAGGCAGGCGAACTCGCTCGCGAACTCCTCGAGCAGGTGGTGGCCGAGAAGCGGGAGGTGTTCCGGGTGGCCGTCACCGTCCGCACCACCACGTTCTACACGCGCACCAAATCCCACAAACTCCGTGCGGCCACCGTCAGTGCCGGCGACCTCGTCCCCGAGGTCGAGGCGTTGCTGGCGAAGTTCGAGCTCGACCGGCCGGTGCGGCTCCTCGGCGTCCGTTTCGACCTTCTCGACGACGGGGTGGTTGCGTCAGGTGTCGAAAGGTCGGCGGACCCTTCGTGACCCTCGCTCCTTCGTCGCTTCGTCGTTCGGATCAGGTGAGCCCCGGCTCGTGACTCATTCCGGGATGAGATCGGGGCGGGCGTCGGCGAGGAGTTCGTCCAGGTCGTCGAGGAGGGCGAAGCCGGCGGCGATCGCGGCGTCGGTGTGGGAACGATAGGTGGCCAGGTACGCCTCGCGGGTGCCGTATCGGGCGAGCAGCGCGTCGTCGGGGATCGGGGCGGTGGAGCCGAACAGCATGCAGATGCGGGAGATCGCATCGGGGACAATGCCGGACAGGACCTGCGTGGGAGCCTCGACGCACGGCGTGCGGACGCCGCCGACGACATTGCCGAGGTCGTCGACGTCGAAGAAGGGTTCGGTCGTCTCCTGGCCCAGCAGGGTGGTGCCCACCGACAGCGGTGCGGCCACCGGGGGAGCGGTGCCCTCACGCACCCAGGTGTTCAGGTGCCGCAGCGCCGCCCGCAGCACGAAACGCTGCTGGCCGCGGTTCACCGGATCGGAGCAGCCCAGGTACTCCTCGAACGGACCCACCTGATGCAGGTCGGCGTGCGCCGAACCGGCCACCTCCCACGTGCGGACCAGATCCGAATCCGGTTGGCGGGCACGGTGGTAGCGGAAGTTGGTGAGCAGATCGGTTTCGGTCTGCACCGTGAACACCGGCACCCGCACACCCGCGTGGATCGGTGTCGCCGCACCCCTGAAGGTGTCGGTGACATCGACACCCGCACCCACCGGACCCAACGGGAGGCCGGCGAGCGCGCGGGAATGGATCAGGAAACCGTCGAACACGCCGTGCGCCGCGGCGAACGTATTGACGTAGGTGGTAAGCGCCATCGCCGACTGCGATTCACCCACCGCCAGCACCTTCTCGACGGTCAGGCCCGCCAAAGGATCGGCGGTGCGCACCGCGTCGGCGATGGCGGCGAACATGTTGTGGCAGTAGGCGTCACCGGGGTGATGGAGCGTCCCGTAGCGGTCCGGGTCCTTGGTGGCGAGGCTGTCGCCGCCGATACCCACCGACCCCGAACCGCCTTCGACGCCGGTGAACTGCGCCGACACCCCGACCCAGGCGTACCCGCCGCGCACCAATTCCGGTGCCACATACGTGTACTCGGCCGGGGCGTCGTTGCCGCTGCTCACATTCAGCCACTCCACCACCACGGTGCCGTTGAACGCCACGTCGTCGGCCGGACGCCGCACCAGGACCCGCGTCGTGAAATCCGCCGCCGCGACCGGGCCGTCGGGAGTGAGGCCCTCGACGGAACCCGAAGCCGCGTACTCGGTTTCGGTGTAGCCTGCCGCGGCCAGGTCGGGGCCCGGGACGGCGCTCAGCAATGAGCACCCTTTGCCTCCGGACAGCGGTTCGAATTTCATTGTTCTCCTGGTGGTTGGGGTGGTGGCTATTCGGCCGCCTTGGCCTGCTGCTTCTCGAAGTTCTTGATGACCTTGCCGAACATGAAGTGCATCTTGGTGCCCTGGGGCCAGCCGACGTAGTAGCAGAGGAACAGGGAGATCTCCTCCAACTGATGCGGGGTCAGCTCACCGTTGGACAGGGCCGCACCCGCCTGGATCTCGGCCACGTCCTCCTGGCCCGACGCTGCGAGCGCGCCGAACAGCAGCAGCCGGCGGTCGCGGTTGGACAGACCCTCCCGCGTCCACACAGTGCCGAACACCTGGTCGCAGGTGTGCTCGAAGTAGTCGCCCGGACCGTCGGACATCTCCCAGCCGTACACCTCCGACATCTTCGCCAGACCCTTCTTGCGGATCTCGGTCTGCTCGGGTTCGCTCACGCGGATTCTCCTTCGGTATGCGGGACGCCGATAGCGGCGGCGAAATCACGCAGGGCGATCTCGCCGAGCGGCAGGTCGACACCCAGGTCCTTGCCCAATTCCAGGGCCAGCGACAGGTCCTTCTCGCCCAATGTACGCACCGGAGCGAAGATGCCGTACCAGAAATCGTCGGACTCGATCGGAGCGGTGTTCTCGCGCAACATGATCGAGCCGGCGCCCCCGGTGATCGAGTCGGTGTGCCGAACCACCTTGCCCAGCTTGGTGATATCGATACCAGCGGCCTCGGCGAGGCGCGATGCCTCCGCGGTGGCGGTGAACGCGATGAAATGGAGCAGATTACGGGCCAGCTTCATCTTGGTGCCCGCACCCACCTCGTCGCCGGCATGCACCAGCATCTCCGCGGTCAGCTTGTACGGCTCCTTCAGTCGTGAATACGCCTCGCGCGGACCGCCGACCATCACCGCCAGCCGTCCCGACTGGGCGCCGATCGCGCCGCCCGAGATGGGGGCGTCGAGCACGACGACACCCTTCTCGGCGGCTTCGGCGGCCAGATCGATCGCCGTCTGCGGGCCGATCGTCGAATGGATCGCGATGATCGTGCCCGGGGCGGCCGCCGACAGCAGACCACCCTCACCGGCGATGACGGTGCGCACCTGGGCGTCGTTGAGGACGCAGATGCCGATGATGTCGGCCTTCGCGGCGAGGTCGGCAAGCGAATCCGCCTTGACCGCACCGGCGTCGACGAGCTTGGCGACGGCGTCGTCGGCCAGGTCGAAGACGGTCATGCCGCCCTCCCACTTGGCCAGGCTGGTGGCCATCGGGCCGCCGATGTTGCCCAGGCCCACATAGCCGAGGCGAATCGTGTTCTCGCTCATGCGCGGTACACCTGGCCGCCGTCGACGTTGAAGATCTGGCCGGTGATCCACGACGCCTCATCCGAGAGCAGGAACTTGAGCATGCCCACGTGATCCTCGGCCTTGCCGAAACGCTTGATCGGCAGCTTGCTGACCATGTCCTTGACGATCTCCTCCGGGGTGCTGGTGCGGGTGGCCTCGGTGTCGGTGGGGCCGGGAGCGATCGCGTTGACGCGGATCTTGTTGCCGCCCAGTTCGGTTGCCAGCTGGAAGGTGAGGTTGTTGATGCCGGCCTTGGCCAGGCCGTAGAAGCCGCTGTACATGTACGCCGCCGTTGACGACTGGTTGATGATGGCGCCGCCCTCGGTCATCTTCGGGTACACCGCGCGGGTCACGTTCAGCGCGCCGTCGAGATTGACCGACATGAACTTCTTGTAGTAGTCCCACGGGACGGTGATCAGGAAGTCCAGCTTCATGCCGCCGTAGATGGCGGCGTTGTTCACCAGGCCGTGCACGGGGCCGGCCTCGGCAGCGAATTCGGCCAGGGCGAGGGCGGATTCGGGATCGGAGACGTCGGTGTGGATGTAACGGCCACCGATGTCGGCGGCCACCTTCTCGCCGGCCTCGTCGTTGAGGTCGGCGATCACGACGGCGGCGCCTTCCTCGGCGAGGCCGCGGGCGTAGGCCTCGCCGATGCCGCCGGCGGCGCCGGTCACGATGATGTTCTTGCCGTCAAAACGTCCGGAACTCATGGGGGGTCTTCTTTCTGTTGGTGGTGGGGGACTCGGTTGTCTTGCGGGGTTTCGAGGTTCGTCGCTTGCGCTCCTCGCACCTCAACCGGCGTGGGGGTGGATGCGTCAGGTGTGGAAAGGTCGCCGGACCCGACGCGTCCCTCGCTCCTTCGTCGCTTCGGCCTCTGGGATGTCGCGCGAGCTTGCGAGCCGACCGCGTCAGACCGGGCGGGCGACGGCCTTGATCTCGAGGTACTCCTCGAAGCCGCGGACACCCATCTCGCGGCCGATGCCGGAGGCCTTGTAGCCGCCGAAGGGGACGTCGGCGGAATACCAGATGCCGCCGTTGATGCCCATCGTGCCGGTGCGGACACCGTCGACGACCTTGTTGATGCGGGCCTCGTCGGTGCCGTACACCATGCCGGAAAGCCCGTACGGGGAGTCGTTGGCGATGCGGATCGCGTCGTCGTCGCCGTCGTGAGCGATGATCACCAGGACGGGACCGAAGATCTCCTCCTGGGCGACGCGGGCCGAGTTCTCCAGGCCGGAGATCAGCGTCGGCTCGACATAGAAACCCTTGTCCTTGCCGGCGGGGCGGCTGCCGCCGACCTCGATGGTGCCGCCCTCCTCGACGGCCAGCTTGATGTAGGACTCGACCCGGTCGCGCTGGGTCGCCGAGATCAGCGGGCCGCAGATGGTGCCGGGGTTGGTGGGGTCGTTGGCGGCCAGCCCGGCCATCGCATCGCCGGTGGCCTTGATGGCGTCGGCGAGCTTGGCGCGGGGCACGAGCAGCCGGGTGGTGATGGCGCAGCCCTGACCGGCGTGGGTGACTACCGCGAACGCGGCCATCGAGCAGGCCGAACCGAGGTCGGCGTCGTCGAGGACGATGAACGCCGACTTGCCGCCCAACTCCAGGAACACCTTCTTGAGCGATTCTGCCGATGCTGCCATCACCTTGCGGCCGGTGGCCGTGGACCCGGTGAACGAGACGATGTCGACCCGGGGGTCGGACGAAAGCTGCGCGCCCACACCGTGATCGGAGGAGGTGACGATGTTGATGACGCCGGGCGGGAAGTCGGTCTCCTCGGCGATCACCTTGCCGACGAGCGCCGCGCACCACGGGGTGTCGGGGGCGGGCTTGAGCACCACGGTGCAGCCGGCGGCGAGCGCGGGACCGATCTTGGCGAAGTTGATCTGGTGCGGGAAGTTCCACGGGGTGATCGCGCCGACCACACCCACGGCCTCCGAGCGCAGCTCGCGATGGTTCTTGATGCCCATCGGCTTGGCCTCGCCCAGGTCCTGGACCCAGTCGTAGCTCTCGGCGAGGTCGGCGAAGTAGCCCAGGTCGGTGATCGGGCCTTCGAGTTGCGGGCCGTGGGTGAGGAACACCGGGCAGCCGACCTCGGCGACGGTCAGCTCGCGCAGCTCGTCCGCGTGGGCGAGCAGGGCGTCGCGCAACTGGCGTAGGCAGCGGGCCCGCAGAGCGTGATCGCTCGACCAGTCGGTGTTGTCAAAGGCGTTGCGGGCAGCGGCGATAGCGCTGTCCATGTCGGCTGCGGTGGCATCGGCGGCCTGGCCGATGACCTCCTCGGTGGCGGGGTTGACGATGTCGAACGTCCCGCCGGAACCGGGTACGAGTTTGCCGTCGATCAGTAGATCGGAGGCAACGGCCGGGCGAAGTGTCATGTTCTGGAACTCCATCTGGACAGGTGTCTGGACTCGCGTTCAAACCTAGTGTAGTGTCCCTCACATGTCCAGCCCCGTGTCGCAGGAAAGTACCCGCCGCCGCCTGTCGGCCCAGCAGGCCGAGACCGTGGCCAAGCTGACCGACGCCGCCGTCGAGGTGCTCAACACCGACGGCTTCGACGGGCTCACCGTGCGGATGGTGGCCAAGCGTGCCGGGGTCGCTCCCGCGACCGCCTATACGTACTTCTCCTCCAAGAGCCACCTGGTGGCCGAGGTGTTCTGGCGCAGGCTCGCCGACGGCGTGCCCGCTCCCGACACCGATCTCCCGCCCTTCGAGCGGGTGGCCGGCGTACTGCGGGCGGTGTCACTGGTGGTCGCGGGGGAGGGGCAGCTCGGCGGCGCCGTCACCGTCGCGCTCCTGGGCACCGACCCCGACGTCGAACACCTGCGCTGGCGGATCGGCGGATTCATCCGCGTCCGTCTCGCCGAGGCCGTGGGCGTCGATCCCGAGAATCCCGGACCCGTCGTCGATGCCCTCGAAATGCTGTACGCCGGTGGCCTCGTCCACGCGGGCATGGGACATCTGAGCTACGAACAGACCTCCGAACGACTTGTCGCCGCAGCCCGAATGATCATGGAGAACCAGTGATGACCGACACCGCCACGCGTGCGGGAATGGAACACCTCGTTCCGTTCGACCCGTACTCCTACGATTTCCACGAGGACCCGTACCCCACCTACGCCCGGCTGCGCGCCGAGGCGCCCGTGTACTACAACGCCACCCAGGACTTCTGGGCGCTGTCCCGGCATGAGGACGTGCGCAACGCCTTTCGTGACACCGTCCGGCTGTCCAACAGTTGGGGTGTGTCGATGGACCCGGCCTCCTACGGCCCCGACGCGCACCTGGCGATGTCGTTCCTGGCGATGGACGACCCCAAGCACATGCGGATCCGCAAGCTCGTGTCCAAGGGATTCACCCCGCGCCGCGTCAACGAACTCGGCGCCCGCATCCGGGAACTGACCGCCCGCCATTGGCAGGCGTGCCTGGACAAGGGCGAGTTCGACTACGTCGCCGACTTCGCCGGCCTGCTGCCGATGGACGTGGTGTCCGAGTTGCTCGGCGTGCCCGAATCCGATCGGGCCCACCTGCGGGCGCAGTCCGACGCCCTGGTGCACCGCGAGGAGGGCGTGTTCGACGTACCCGAGTCCGCCGTGCTCGCCTACGTCGAACTGCACCGCTACTACACCGCCCTGATCGCCGACCGCCGCAAGAACCCCGGCGAGGACATGGTGTCGGCGCTGCTGAGCGCCGAGATCCTCGACGACGCCACCGGCGAGAAGACCTCCCTCTCGGACGACGAGCTGATCGGCTTCATGGTCCTGATGATCGTGGCGGGCAACGAGACCACCACCAAGCTGCTCGCCAACGCCGTCTACTGGGGCGCCCGCAACCCCGACCAGCTCGCGCGCGTACTGGCCGACCCCGAACTCGTGCCCGACTGGACCGAGGAGACTCTGCGCTACGACAATTCGAGCCAGATGGTGCTGCGCAAGGTGATCGCCGACGCCGAGTTCGGCGGGGTCACCATTCCCGAGGGTGACCGGGTGTTACTGCTGATCGGCTCCGCCAACCGCGACGTCGACGTGTTCGGGCCCGACGTGGACAAGTACATCATCGGCCGCGACAACGGGCAGAACCTGATGAGTTTCGGTATCGGAACCCACTTCTGCCTGGGCTCGCACCTGGCCCGGCTCGAAGGCAATATCGGCCTGGCGCAGGTGGCGGGCACCGTCAAGAACTACGAGATCGACTTCGACAAGGCCGTCCGGGTGCATTCGGTGAATGTGCGCGGCTTCGCCGAACTCCCGATGAAAGTGCAGGCCCGCTGACATGGCATTCATCCCTCACCCCGAACGTCGTCCGGTGCTCGTTGCCGGCGCCTCCTCCGGGATCGGTGCGGCAACCGCCGAATGGCTTGCCGCGGCGGGATATCCGGTGGCACTCACCGCGCGTCGCGTCGAGAAACTGCAGGAGCTGGCCGACAAGATCACCGCCGCCGGCGGCGAGGCCGTCGCGGTGCCGCTGGATGTGACCGACGACCAGTCGGTCCTCGACTGCGTCGCCAAAGCCGAAGCGGCCCTGGGGTCTTTGGAAGTGGTGGTCTCCGGCGCCGGTGATCTGGCCGTCGGCCGGTCGTACGAGCAGCCCGTCGATCGATTCGTCGACCAGATCGACATTCACCTCAACGGTGCCTACCGGCTGTACCGGGCGGTGATTCCCGGCATGATCGAGCGTGCCCGAGGCGATTTCGTGTTCATCGGCTCCGACGTCACCCAGCGCCCCCGCACCTTCTCGTCGGCCTATGTGGCCGCCAAATCCGGCATCGACGGCCTGGTGGCCACCGTGCAGATGGAACTTGAGGGCACCGGCGTGCGCGCCGGCCTGGTGCGGCCCGGCCAGACCCTCACCGGCATGGGCATGGACCTCGATCAGAAGACCACCGAGGACATGCTCAACGACTGGATCAAGTTCGGCATCGCCCGGCACGGCAACTTTCTCGGCCCCGAACACATCGCCCAGGCCATCGCCGGGATGATCGCCATGCCACGCGGCTCGCACATGCGGATCGTCGAGGTGGAAGCCGAAGGCGCCGTACCCAAAACCAAGCACTGAACATGATCACTGCCCAGCCAACCACCCTGCCGGTTGAGGTGCGAGGCCGCCCAGCGGCCGAGCCTCGAAACCCGGTGAGCGGACATCGTCATCTCACGAGGTTTCGAGGCTCATCGCCTAGCGGCTCTTCACACCTCAACCGGCAAGATTAAGACTTTGAAAGGACTGACACGTCATGACCGTCATCGATGAATCGGACCTGCGTGAAGACCTGAAAGAACCCCAGCGCGTCTCCGGCGGAGAAGGCGAACACGGCCATCTCGACGAGCTCGCCACCGACCCCATCGCCCTGTTCTGGCGGATCCGCAACGAATGCGGCGACGTCGGCAAGTTCCAGCTCGCCGACCGCGAGGTGGTGCTCGTCACCGGTGCCCAGGCCAACGAGGAATTCTTCCGCGCCCCCGACGAACTGCTCGACCAGGCCGCCGCCTACCCGTTCATGACCCCGGTGTTCGGGGAGGGGGTGGTGTTCGACACCAGCCCCGAGGAACGCTCGAAGGCCCTGCACAATCAGGCCCTCAAGGGCGCCCACATGAAGCAGCACGCCATCACCATCCCCAACGAGGTGGAGCGGATGATCGCGAACTGGGGCGAGGAGGGCGAGATCGACCTGCTCGAATTCTTCGGTGAGCTCACCCTGTACACCTCGTCGGCGTGCCTGATCGGCCGTAAGTTCCGGGAGTCGTTGTCCAAGCGGATCTCCGAGATCTACCACGACCTCGAACGCGGCACCGACCCGCTGGCCTACGTCGACTGCCACGCCGACATCGAGAGCTTCCGCCGCCGCGACGCCGCCCGCGCCGAACTCGTCGAGTTCATGGCCGAGATCCTCACCGAGCGCGAGGCCAACCCGGAGTCGGACAAGGACAAGCGTGACCTGCTCGACGTGCTGGTCTCGCTCAAGAACGCCGACGGCACACCGATGTTCAGCGCCGACACCGTCACCGGCATGTTCATCTCGATGATGTTCGCCGGCCACCACACCACCCAGGGCACCGCCGCCTGGACGCTGCTGGAACTGCTGCGCAACCCCGGCTACATGGAACAGGTCGTCGCCGAACTCGACGACATCTACACCGACAAGGGAGAAGGCAAGCCCGCCTACAGTTTTGCCGCGATGCGGCAGATCCCCAAGCTGGAGGCCTCGCTCAAGGAGGCGCTACGCCTGCACCCGCCGCTGATCATCCTGATGCGGGTGGCGCAGCAGGACATCGAGATCGAGGGTCATATCGTTCACAAGGGTCAGTCGATCGCCGTGTCGCCCGCGGTGTCCAACCGGCTGCAGCCCGACTTCGTCGACCCCGAATCCTTTGACCCGGACCGGTATTTCGATCCGCGGCAGGAGGATCTGGCCAACCGGTGGACGTGGATCCCGTTCGGCGCGGGCCGGCATCGGTGCGTCGGGGCGCCTTTCGCGATCATGCAGCTCAAGGCGATCTTCTCGGTGCTGCTGCAGAACTACGAGTTCGAGCTGTCGCAGCCGCCGGAGTCCTACCACAACGACCACTCCAAAATGGTTGTGCAGCTTGCCCAGCCGTGCAAGGTGCGCTACCGCCGCCGGGTCGTCCCGGCCGCCCGGTAAGAAGGGCGATCGCGATGCGTATCGAAGTCGATCTGGATCTGTGCCAAGGACACGGCATGTGTGAACTGGAGGCCCCGGAAGTCTTCGAGGCGCACAAGGATTACGTCGAGATCCTGGACTCCGAACCCGACGAATCCCTGCGGGCCCAGGTGCGGGCCGCCGTCCAGTATTGCCCCACCCAAGCACTACGAATCGTCGAAGACTGACGACTACTGACAAGAGGAGAGACACATGTCTTTTGATCGTGCCGAGCTCGAAGAGATGAAAGAGCGCTGGCTGGCCGCCAACATCGAGGCCGAGAAGGCCGGCGACTGGAAGCCGCTGGCGGAGTTCTACACCGAGGACGCCACCTACGGCTGGAACTACGGCCCCAAGAAGGACTTCATGGCCGTGGGCCGCGACGAGATCCGCGACATCGCGCTCGGCCAGGAGATGGAGGGCCTCGAAGGCTGGACCTACCCGTACCAGGCGTGGGTGATCGACGAGAAGACCGGCGACATGATCGGCCTGTGGAAGCAGGTGTACGAGGCCACCCGCGAGGACGGCTCACACTACGCCCTCGACGGCATCCAGGGCTCCTGGTTCAAGTACGCCGGCAACTTCCAGTTCTCCTGGCAGCGTGACTTCTTCGACTACGGCAATGTGTCGGCGCTGTTCCTGGAGCTGATGGTGGACAAGAAAATGAGCGACTCCATGCTCAAGCGTGTGGAGAAGTCCGCCCCCGGCAACCTGCCCGGCTGGTACGACTACGGCACCGCCCCGGTCAAGTTCTGGTAGTCCGATGACCCAAGCAGCCCCCTACGCGGGCCTGAGTCAGGAGCAGTTGGCCACGCTGGTGCCCGAACTGCTCCTGACCGGCCAGCTGATCGACCGCAGCGGCATGGCGCACCTCATCGGTGCGTTCGGCCGCGACATCATGGGGCAGGTCGCCATCGAGGAATGGATGGCGGCCAGCCCCGTGTACACCCACCGCATGCGCACCGCCCTCGGCATCGACGGCGACGGGGTGGAGGACATGTTCAAATGCCTCCAACTCGACATCGGCGCACCGCCGCAGTTCATGGACTTCCGGTACGAGATCGAAGACGAGTACCACGGTTCGTTCGTGCTCAATCACTGTGGGGCGCTGCTGGATGTGGAACCGATGGGCGACGACTACGTCACCACCATGTGCCACACCATCGAGGACCCCACCTTCGACGCCACGGCCATCGCCACCAATCGGCGCGCCCGCATCCGGCCCATCCACCGGCCGCCGCGCGCACCGGCCGACCGGCATCCGCACTGCGCGTGGACCGTCACCATCGAACCCGACCGCGACGAACTGCCGCTGCCCGACGACGCGGCGCGCATGTTCATGACGCGGGCGGGCACGGTGGCGCTGTCGCCGATCGACGCTGCCGCCGCCGACGGCTGGGTCGACTATCGCGGGCCGCTGGTGGAGGACCTGCAGTTCCGCGAATGGTCGCACACCGCACTCACCCGGGTCGCCGAAGAGGTTGCGCTGCAACATCAACTGCTCGCACTCGGCTTCCTGTGGAGCGTGCGGCGGCAGACCGACGACCCCGAGCAGGTGCTCGACGTCTACCGCAAGCAACTCAGCGGCATCGCCGGGATCGCCGCCGAACGGATCCGCAACGCCCTCGGATTATCTTCGGAGGCAGCGGATCTGGTGCAGGTACTGCGGCTGCACCCGTGCTTCGGGCCGGTGCAGTACACCGGTGTCACCGCCGAGGTCGTCGAGAATGCCTACGGCACAGACGATGTGCTGGTGACCATCCCCGCCGATTCGCCCGCGGCCATCGACGGCGGCTGGGTGTCGGTGCTCGACGCCGACCATCTGGAACCGCTGCAGGCAGCGGCCACCGCCGTCGGCGACCGCTGGGTGGCTTCGGCCGAGGCTCACGAGGGTGCGCTTCGGGTCCGGATCGCCCTGGGCGAGAAGAGTCTACGAGAATCCGGTGAGGTGGCCATCGCCCGGTTCAGCAAGGGCGCGAGCTGGGAGTTCGAGAACCGCGGCCGGTCCATCCCCATCACCCCGGTAGGTATGAAGGTCGGATGAGTACAGCAGGTGTGGCCGGTCAGGTCGCGATCGTCGCGGGAGCCACCCGCGGCATCGGCCTGGCCGTGACCTATCAGCTCGCCAGCAGCGGGGTGTCGGTGGTGGTCAACGGCCGCGACCCAGAGGCCGTCGAGGCGACCGTGACCGAGATCCGCGGCAGCGGCGGCTACGCCGTAGGCGTCTGCGGGTCGGCCGGCGACGACGGGGTGGCACAGCAGATGGTCGACGCCGCGCTCGCCGAGTTCGGCGCCCTCGACATCGCCATCAACTGCGCCGGCATCGCCGAACCGGCCGGATCGACGATCCTCACCATCACCCCCGACGAGTTCCGCGAACAGCTCAACGCCCACCTGATGAGCGCCTTTCACCTCACCCAGGCGGCCGGGCGGGTGTTCGCGGCGCAGGGGTCGGGGTCGATCGTGCTCACCGGGTCGGCGGCCTCGCTCGGCATGTTCGGCGGCAGCGGCTACCCGGCCGCCAAGGGCGGCGTGAACGCGCTCGCCCTGGCCGTGGCCGCAGACCTCGGCCCGTCCGGGGTGCGCGTCAACGTGATCAGCCCCGGCGCCAAGTCGCGGCTGTCGACGGGCGAGGACTACGAACGGCACATCCACGGCCTGCACGACCGCGGCATCCTCGACGAATTCACCCGCGACGCCGCCCTCGACCCGGCACCGCCGGACTACGTCGCCCCGCTGTACGTGTTCCTCGCCAGTCCCGCCGCAGCCCACATCAACGGCCAGATCTTCAGCGCCGCGGGTGGCTTCATCGGCAAGTTCGAGCCGCACCAGCCCGGTTTCGTCGCCTACCGCGACCACACCGACACGGCGCCGTACAGCCTCACCGAACTGGCCGGCCTCCTCACATAGCCAAGTCGCGATGGTGGAAGTTCCGTGCGCTATATGCGCACGGAACTTCCACTTAGGCGCGGGTGGCGCGGCGGGTGGCGCGACGCTCGACCCAGAAGCGGGCGGCTTCGGCGACGGCGTCGAGGACGGGGCGCGGGTGCCAGTCGAGTTCGGTCTCGGCCTTGGCGTGGCTCATCGGCGACATGTAATGCATGAGGCGCACCGTGTCGATGTTGAGCAGCTGCGGCTTGCCGGTGACCTTGGCCAGCGCGCTGCCGCCCGCGCCGAGGGCGTACATCGCGGGGCGCGGCAGGATCAGTCGCGGGGGCTCGTGACCGGCCGCGGTCGCCGCGGTTTCGATGAGGTCACGCATGTCCAGGAACCGCTCGGAGACGATGTAGCGTTCACCGTCCCGTCCGCGTGAGGTGGCCAGGATCATCGCGAGCGCGGCGTCGTCGATGGCCACCGATTCGGTGGCCATGCCGCGGGTGCGGAACGGGAACTTACCGAGCGCGGGACCCTTGACGAAGATGCCGTGGTTGGTGGGTTTCCAGTCGTACGGGCCGTAGGTGTTGGACACGCACATCGCCCGCACCGGAACCCTGCCCTCGCGGGCGTAGCCCAGGGCCAGGTTTTCGGCCGCCACACGCGACTTGATGTAGTCGGTGGCCACCTCGCCCCAGTTGAACTCATCAGTCTCGTCCACGACGCGATCGTGGCGGCCGATCGTGCCCATGGTGGAGGCGAAGACGAACGAGCGCAGCTCGGCGTCGGCGGCGGCGTCGAGGACATTGCGCAGGCCGTCGACGTTCGCGCGGAACAGCGGCGCCGGATCGATCAGCCAGGCGCGGGTGTCGACGGCGCAGTGGAACACGTCGTCGATGCCGCGCAGCGCCGCATCCAGCGACGGGCGGTCGAACAGGTCGCCGGTCACCCGCTCGATCTGGCCGTCGGCGGCGGGGATCTCGTCGATCGACCTGGTGTCGCTGGTCTTTCGAGTCAGGACGCGGACCTGCTCGCCGTCGGCGACCAGGCGCCGCACCACATGCGAACCGAGGAAGCCATTGGCTCCGATGACGAGTTTCACCGGCCGGCGACTTCGTAGGCGCGGGAGCGGGCGGGCCTGATCCACAGGTTGCCGCCGGCGGCGGTCGCACCCTCGTTCTTGAGTTCGCGTTTGAGGATCTTGTTGGTGGCCGTCGTCGGCAGGTCGGAGTTGATGCGCACATAGCGTGGCCACGCCTTCGGGGACAGGTCGCGCTGCGCGCCGAGGAACTCCTCGAACTGTGCCGGGGTCAGCGAATCATCATCGCCCAGAACGATTGCCGCCATCACGGCGTCGCCGACGTGCTCGTCGGGCACCGCGTACACGGCCACGCGGTTGATCTGCGGCAGCCGTAGCAGCACCCTCTCCACGGGGCCCGCGGCCATGTTCTCACCGTCCACGCGCATCCAGTCACCGGTGCGCCCGGCCAGATAGAACCAGCCGTCGTCGTCGACGTAGGCGAGGTCGCCCGACCAGTACATGCCGTCGTGCAGGCGTTCGCCGGTGGCCTTGTCGTCGTTGTGGTAGCCGGTGAACAGGCCGCCACCACTGGTGTTGACGATCTCGCCGATCGCCTCGTCGGCATTGGCCAGCGCGCCGTTCTCGTCGAACTTCGCGCGCGGGCATTCGGTGAGGGTCTGCGAGTTGTACACGGCCACACCGGGAAAGCCCTTGCCGATGGAGCCCGCGGGGGTTCCCGGTTCGCGGGTGATGATGACGGCGAGTTCGGTGGAGCCGTAGCCGTCCCACATCGAACACCCGAACCGCCTGCTGAACTCGTTCAGGTCGCGGTCGGTGGCCTCGTTGCCGAATGCGGCCCGCAGCGGGTTGTCGGCGTCGTCGAGCTTTTCGGGCGTGGCCAGCACGTAGGCGAGGGCCTTGCCGACGTAGTGCGCGTAAGTGGCGCCGTAGCGGCGGATGTCATCGAGGAAGGTCGACGCCGAGAACGGGGCGGGCACGATCGCCGCACCGGCGACCAGCGCGACGCAGTAGCCGCCGAGCAGCACCGCCGAGTGGAACAGCGGCATCGACAGATAGCAGACGTCGTCGGAGGTGATGCCGAACTTCTGCACCAGTGGGGGGCCGGCGAACGGGATCATCATGTGCGCGAAGCGAACCGGCTTGGGGTTGCCGCTGGTGCCGGAGGTGAAGATCAGCATGAACGGATCCATCGGTCCCGGAACCGAATACGGGGTCAGCTCACCGGCCTGCGCCGCACGGCTGCGCCATTCGTCGCCGTCGACGTCGAAAATGGTGACGGCGGGCAGGTCGAGGCCGTCGAGCAGCGGGCGGTGCGCAGCGTCGACGAGGAGGATCTGGCAGTCGGCGCGGGAGATGTCGGCGGCCAGCGCCTCACCGCGCCGGGTGTTGTTGACGCCGACGGTGACGTAGCCGCCGAGCGCGCCCGCGGCCAGTGCGATGAGCATCTCGGGGGTGTTGCCGAGGAGGGCGCCGACGTGCATCGGGCGGGTGGTGTCGGCCGCGGTGATGGTGGCCGCCGCCCAGCGGGATGCTTCGGCGATGTACTCGCGCCAGGTCCAGCGCTTGTCGTCGTAGATGATGGCGGGATTGTCGTCCTCGGCGCGTTCGAGGAGCAGCTGCGTCACGGTGTCGGCCATCACACCAATTTAGAACATGTTCTCGTTTTCTCCCAAGGGTGATCCGGATTTGCAGCCGTCGGGTTTGTCCGTCCCTGGGGTGCCTGAGGAGAGTGGCGCGAGGATGTAGCGATGTCGGGTGCAACGACGATAAGGGTTGTGGGTGACCAGGGTGGCTGGGCACACTGGGATCGGTGCCGGTTCAGACGGCCCCACGTGGGGGAGACAAAGGAGTTGTGATGAATCTACGAAGCCGACGGATCGCTGGGGTGTTGGCCGGCCTCGCCGCATCGGTGATGGTGGGCACCGGAACCGCCCACGCCTGGGACGCGTACCCGGGGAGCACCGGCGGGGGTTCGGTGTCGAACGGCAAGGTCAACATCACGCTGACCAACCGGATCAACCGGCCCATTACCTGCGAATACAGCCTGTATCCGCTGAATCAGCAGGCCGGGGTCTACCAGGTCTCACAGGGGTACCTCGCCGCGCGCGCCGCCTACAGGTCGGGCGACTACGGAAACGGCAGCCACCTGCAGTGGGAGGCCCGAGGCAAGGAACAGTCGCTGGGCTGGCCCATCGCGCGACGAACGAACCTGGTCGTTTCGCCGGGAACCACGCGGACGGTGTCGTGGCGACCGTACCGGGCCGGCAGATACTCGGTGCTGGTCCTGTGTAACACCGGCTTCGGCGGCTCGCGTAACCTGCATCGGGACTTCGACTCGAACGCGTTCGCGATCGCGCGGACCAAGCCGGGTCTGCACACCGAGGTCGGAATTCTGGGGATGAACTTCGGTAGCTAACCCGACTGCTCAACGCCCGTGCCCGGTGGTAGACGATGATGCGTCCACCACCGGGCACTGTTGTGTTTCGTTGTCGGTGTGATCTCTCCTACTTCCCAGCCAACCTGAACTGCGTCTCAGGTCGGGTGCTTGGTAGACACGGTGCATGAGCTCTGCGAATACACCCCGGATGGTGCCCACGTTCGGTGACCCCCTCAGCGCCTTCGGGCTCGGCGACCTCGTCCGCGACGGGGCCGCGGGAACGTCCGTGGGGCAGCTCTCACCGCGCCTTGCCGACCATCGCGGACTGATCGACCTCCCCGCGCTCGCGGTGCTGTTCGACCACATCGGCGGCTTCCCGTTCTCCCGTGCCCAGGCCGGTGCGTCGACCCTGCAGTCGCGGCTCGCGATGTCGCTGCTCGCCGGTGTCGCCGTCACCGAGCGGCTCACCGGGCGTGCCGACATCCGGATCGACGACGGATCGTACGGCGTGACGTCTGTGGACCTGCGGACCGCCGGCGGCGACCTGGTGATGACCGGCACTGCCCGCAGCGTGCGGGTGGGGCGGGGGAAGTCGGATGTCGACATGGACGCCGTCGTCGCTCCGGACGGACCCGACGACGGATACCTGCCCGACCCCATCGACCCCGCGCTGTCGGGTCAGGAGATCGTCGACGCGATCGCCGCGGGCGTCCTCGATCCGGGACCGATCATCCGGCTGCTCGGCGGGGGCCTGGAGGACGGCCGCTTCATCGTGCGCACCGCCGAATGGATGGGCAACCACTTCGGCACCATGCACGGCGGGTTGATCGCCGCCATCGTCGGGCAGGGTATTTCGTTTGCCGCCCAGGCGCATACGGCGCCGGGAGTCGGGTACCAGGTGACCGACATGAGTGTCGGCTTCTACCGATCGCCCGAACTCGGCGGCGAGGTCGTGGTCGACGTCGAGCCGGTGAAGGTCGGGCGGCGCATCGGCTCGTTCGACGCCACCATGCGCACCCGCGACGGCCTGCTGCTGAGCAAGGCGAGCGCGGACGTCATCTTCCGGTAGGGCGGGTGTGTGTGCGGTGACGTAGTCGTCTCACGGGGTTTCGAGGCTCGTCGCTTGCGCTCCTCGCACCTCAACCGGCGAGGGGGTTGCCAGGTTGGGTGGCTTGCGCTCGTCGCGCCTCAACCGGCGAGGGGGTTGCCGGGTTGGGTGGCTTGTGCTCGTCGCGCCTCAACCGGCGAGGGGGTTGCCGGGTTGGGTGGTTTGTGCTCGTCGCGCCTCAACCGGCGAGGGGGTTGCCGGGTTGGGTGGCTTGTGCTTCTCGCACCTCAACCGG
>WBZQ01000526.1_pt2 | contig 22786 bp, 19 predicted proteins | sample 5204251 | NCBI WGS metagenome assembly WBZQ01 (sample SAMN12412402, study PRJNA552823) | activated sludge metagenome | isolation source: activated sludge from nitrification reactor of wastewater treatment plant... | place: USA: Virginia | collected 2017-09
ACCACCTGATCCTGGTGGAAGTCGCCTCGATGGCTTACCTGCGCAAAAAACTGAGTTTCAACCCCGAATTTAAAAAAGCGGGGCTGGGTTCGCACCTGCGTTTTTACCTGTTGCAGGTTTCTCTGAGCCTGCCGATTAAGTTCCGGGCCCCGGCACCGGTGGCCGACGACAAACTTCCGGCCTACGCCACCCTGGCCGATACCCGCACCCGCTGGCAGGAGGTACGCGCCGAATGGACTGCCTTTTTAACCCAAATGCCCGACGGGTTGCTGGACAAGGAAGTGTACAAACACGCCCGGGCCGGCAAACTGGGCTGGGGCCAGATGCTCGGATTTTTTGAAACCCATTTCAAGCGGCACCTGAAACAACTGCGCGCAGCCCTGAAGAATTGAATTTCCGGTCGATTTTTTTAAAACAGGCTGTACATTTTTCGGAAAGTGGCTTACCTTTGCAGCCCGAATTTCGGGTATCAATTTTTTTTCATCAAAAACAAAGGAGAAATTTCATGCTCATCGTTGAGGTCAAAGACGGCGAAGCCATTGACAAAGTACTCAAAAAGTACAAACGCAAATTTGAACGCGCCGGCATTCTGAAAGAACTGCGCCGCCGCAAGGCATTCAGCAAACCCTCGGTAGAACGCCGCACGGAAGTGCTCAAAGCCATTTACAAAGAAGAAACCTACGGCAACAAGAACAATTGATTAATGGGATAATGTGAGAATGGAATTAATGGGATAATACAAAACGACGTCCGCTTGCCGAAAAAAGCGCTTAGTTTTGTACTGTCGCCATTATCCAATTAACTCACTATCCAATTATTCCATTATTCAGTGTTCCACGAAGAGTCGTTTTACGGATATTTGTCGCTCGAGCGCCGTTTTTCGCGCAACACGCTGACGGCCTATCGGGGCGACCTGTCAAATTTTATTGCTCATTGTACGGAGCAGCAATGCCTTACCTCGGTCACCGAAGTAAGGCATTTGCATGTCCGCTCCTGGGTGGTGGCCCAGATGCAGGAAGGACAGAGTGCCCGCAGCATCGTCCGCCGCCTTTCCTGCCTCAAGACGTATTTCCGGTTTTTAAAAAAACGGGGCGTCGTGTCCAGGGATCCCATGCAGAAGGTCGTTTCGCCCAAAACCGGCAAGCGCCTGCCCGTGTTCGTGCAGGAAAACCAGCTGGCCGCATTGTTCACCCACGTCAAATTCGGCGAAGATTACACCGGCCGGCTGCACCGGTTGCTGCTCGAACTGCTTTATGCCACGGGCATCCGCCGCAGCGAGGCATCTTCCTTGAAAATCAGCAACATAGACGCAAGCCGCGGCGTGCTTCGCATCTCCGGCAAAGGCAGCAAGGAACGCCTGGTACCGTTTGCCTCTTACCTTGGCGACCTGCTGAACGTCTTCCTCGATGCCCGCCGGGCGGCTTTTCCCGGCAGCGAGGAGCCCTGGCTTTTTCTCAATAAAAAGGGCGAACGCCTGTCGCCCGAGAACATCTACTACATCGTGCGCAAGCACCTGTCGGCCGTTACCACGGTCGAGCAACGCAGCCCGCACGTGCTGCGCCACTCCTTCGCCACCCACCTGTCCAACCACGGCGCCGACCTGAACGCCATCAAAGAACTGCTCGGCCACTCCAATCTGGCCGCCACCCAGGTCTATATGCACAACAGCATCGAGCGGCTGATCCAGGTGTACGAGCAGGCGCATCCGAAGGGGAAGGAGTAAATCGGTAGGCAGGAGCAGTTGGCAGTGGCAGTTGGCAGGAGGCAGGGGGCAGGACTGCTACTGCCTACTGCCACTGCCAACTGCCACTGCCAACTGTTTTAGAATCTCTTAGCAATCAGCGATAATTATTCGTTAAACCCGCCCGGCTCAGTGGACGTCTAAGCCCCGGAGTCCGTAATTCGCACCAAAATTGAGATTAAACCATGTCACGCATTTGCCTCTTATTCCTGCCGGCCGTTCTTTTTCTTACTTCCTGCAGCCCCCGTCTTTCCGTTTTTGACAAAAAACTGTACGAGGAGCAGAACTGGTCGGACGACCAACTGAAACGGATCCAGTTCTACCTGTCGGAAGACCTCACGATCTACCGCTACATCGATGAAGACGGCGGCACGACCATCACTTCCGGCCAGATCAAGATCGTCGACGGCCGCAAAACCGAACAGATCTATTTTCCCAACGGCACGCCGGGCGTGTTCCTGTTCCGGCCGAAAGAAGAGCACTTCGCCATCAGTTTCGAGAACAAAGGCGACACCCACTACCTCACCTTCGGCCCCAACCCGAAGTACGGCGGCCAGTACATGCTGCTGGCCAGCGAATGGGACCGGAAAAGCGGAAAGATCACCTATGCCGGCAAGAAGTTCTACACCAGTTCGGCGGAGATTCCGCGCCTGCTGGTCGACCTGAAAAAGGAAACCCGCAACAAGGTGGAAGGCCGCACGGCCGGGGGGAGGACGGTGAAGCAGTGAAGGGGACGTTAGGTGGACGTTAGGTGGACGTTAGGTGGACGTTAGGTGGACGTTGGGTGGACGTTAGTACTCAGTCACCTAAATTTTTAAATTTTTTTGATGGATAATTTATGCGGTTCAGGATAGCCGCAGAGCGGCGAAAGATTTGTAGCCTGAAATCAGGCAAAACGGTGGAGGTGCAGCGCACCGGAAAATAATATTTCGGTGCGCTGCACCTCCGGCCGGATCATGATGTAGACCAGTATGTTATTTTCCGTCAACCTCGGGGCCATGGCTGCCAATTTCCGGAATTTCAAAATCAATAGACAGAGAGGACCGATTTTGAAACCTTTCCCGGAGCGGCTGCGCGGTATTTTCTGCCATTGCCGGTCATTCGTGCCCTGGGTTGCTGCCGGTCTTCCCGGAAGCCCATTTTTGTCATCGCGTAAGGATTTGAAGAATTTCTTGGAACGGGTTTGCACTCCTCAGATTCCTGCGGAATGACAAAAAAAGGCGGCCTGCGGCCACCTGTGTGTACCCCTGGGTTGCCGACCGGTTCATTGTACTACCATGACCATTGGCCCCCACGCCCTCAACGTCCACCTAACGTCCACCTAACGTCCACCTAACGTCCACCTAACGTCTACCTAACGTCAACAACATTCTTAAAACAAAATATTTCAGAAGGCATTTTTCCGACGCACTTTTTCTACTTTTGCGCAAAGAAAGGCTTCGTCAGGCCGTTCAACCTCCACTTTTCCGCAAAAGATAATGCTGAAACGCCTTCACATCCGCAACTACGCGCTGATTGACGAACTCGAGATCCTCTTTTCCGACCGTCTGACCATCATTACCGGTGAAACCGGGGCGGGCAAGTCCATTCTGCTCGGCGCCCTCGGGCTCGTCATGGGCGAACGCGCCGACACGAAGGTGTTTTACAACGATGCGGAAAAATGTGTGGTAGAGGCATTTTTCGACGTGACCCGGTACGACCTGCGCGCTTTTTTCGAGGAGAACGAACTGGACTACGACCCCGAGGTAGTGATCCGCCGCGAACTCTCCCCCGCCGGGAAAAGCCGCGCTTTCGTGAACGATACGCCGGTGAACAACCAGGTACTCCAAAGGCTCACCGAAGCCCTGGTGGACATCCACCAGCAATTCGACATGCTGGACATCCACAACGTCAATTTTCAGTTGCGGATGATCGACGCGTTGGCCGATAACGCGCTGATCCTCAAGGACTACCAGCGCGGCTACCGCCAGTACTCCGCCGACCGCAAACGCCTGGCCGAACTGGTTGCGCTGAGCGAGAGCGGGGCCAAGGAAATGGAGTTCATGCGTTTCCAACTCGACGAACTGCTGAACGCCGAACTCGTCGGGGGCGAGCAGGAAACGCTGGAGGACGAACTGGTCCGCCTGACCAACGCCGAGGACATCAAGCGTATTTACGGAGCGGCCTGCAACTACCTGGCCGAAGCCGAGCAAAATACCGTGGGCCAGTTGCAGGAAATTGCCCGCAGCATGAGCGGCACCCGCCGCTTCTCGGGCCAACTCGGCGCCCTCAGCGAGCGGCTGGAATCGCTGATCGTCGACCTCCAGGACCTGGCCAAGGACTGCGAGCGGGTGGCCGAAGCTACCGAATACGACCCCCAGCGCATCGGCGAAGTGCAGGAACGCCTGAACGTTCTGTACAAATTGCAGAAAAAACACGGCGTCGCTTCGGTACCGGAACTGCTGGAAATACAGGAGAAACTGACCCGGCAAACCGCGGGCTTCACCGACCTGGGCGGCGAGATCGCCCGGCTGGAGCAGGCATTGGACGAACAGGAGCGTCAACTGAAGGCCATCGCTGCCACGCTGAGCGAACGCCGGCGCAGCGTGCCCGCCGCCTTCGAGGCCCGGGTACACGAAATGCTGACCCAACTGGCCATGCCCCATGCCCGCCTGCGGGTCGACATCGGCGAGACGCCGGCCCTTACTCCTACGGGCATGGACGAGGTGCAATTTCTCTTCGCCTCCAACGTCGGTTCGCGCTACCTGCCCATCAAGGATGTGGCCTCGGGCGGCGAACTCTCCCGCCTTACCCTGTGCACCAAAAGCCTGGTCGCCGACGCCATCCCGCTGCCCACCCTGATCTTCGACGAGATCGACTCGGGCATCAGCGGCGACGTGTCGCTGAAAATGGGCGTTATCCTGAAAGAACTGAGCGACCGCCACCAGGTGGTCAGCATCACCCACACCGCGCAGATCGCGGCGCGGGCCGACTCCCACTATTTTGTGTACAAAAAAGTGGCGGACAACCGCACGGTCACCAATGTGCGCCTGCTCAACCCCGACGAGCGGGTGCGCTCCATCGCGGTGATGCTGAGCGGCAACCCGCCGAGCGAAGCGGCGCTGGCGACGGCAAGGGAGTTGGTGGAGGGGTAAATCAGAGTCGAAATTCAAGAGGGTGAATTTAACCGCTCATAATTGCCTAATTTTGTACGGTTCTTACTCTGCATGCCCAACTCATCAAAAATAGAACTCCCGCCCATTCTTTTCTGGGACATTGATCCGGCCCGGCTCGATTATGATGCCCGGGCGCGCTACGTTATCGGGCGGGTGGTAATGTATGGCCGGCTGGAGGACTGGAAAGCAATACTAAAGTACTACGGCCCGCAGCGCATTATCGATGAAATGCAACAAGAGCGCTACCTGGATAAACGATCCCTGAATTTTCTCAGTTTTTATTTCAACGTACCCAAGGAACAATTCAGATGCTTTACCCTGCAACAGTCCACTCCGACACATTGGGACTTTTGAGGACGTTAATGTCTTTGCCCGAGTTACAGGGGTTTAACCTGGCAGGAGGTACGGCATTAGCCCTACAGATCGGGCATCGCATCTCCGTCGATTTGGATTTTTTCGGCGATAAACAATTCGATACGGCCGAGGTGATGACCGCCATAGAGGAATTTGCAAAAGTTTCCATTATCAGCCAAAGTCGTTCTATTTTAATTCTAAATGTTAATGGAGTAAAAACCGATGTTGTCCGGTACAAATACCCCTTGTTAAACCCCGTTTTACACGTGGAAGGATTGCGACTGTTATCTACTTTGGACATAGGTGCAATGAAGTTGGCCGCCATTACCAATCGCGGCCGGAAGCGGGATTTTTTCGATCTTTTTTTTCTGATGAAGCAGTTTTCGCTGCGCCAACTTTTGGATGCTTACAATGCCAAATATTCGGATGGATCCGAGTTTTTAGTCTTAAAAAGTATTATTTATTTTGAGGACGCCGAGCAGGATGATGAGCCCAAATTGTTAAGTCCCACCCACACCTGGAATGAAGTCAAAGCCACCATTCTGGCGGCTGCCAGAAACCCTGGCAAATAAACTTATCGCTGTTCCGTTCCCGTCATTTTTTTCGCTTCTTCTTTTTGCTTCGTCTTCTCCTTCTCCAGTTTTTTAAAATAACGCCGGAACAGGAAATTGTGCCGGATCGCTTCCATGTTCTCGCTGAAACGCGCGGTGCTGGTTTCCAGGTTGCGGATGGTCTGGCGGATATCGCCGGCGGTTTCTTCGTCGTGGAGCAGCACGCCGACCGGACTGGTGGTATCGGCCAGCAGGTCGTTGGCCGTCCGGTGCAGGTCGGCCGCCATTTGCCGGGCGGTGACGGAGGTTTCCTCGAAGGAATGTGCGGTATTTTGCAGGTTGGCCACGCTCTTTTTCACGGATGGATAGATATCCTTGTCCGTGACCATGTCGTGGACGAGGTTGCCTTTTGCGTTGACGCTGTCGGTAAGGGCGGCCAGGGACGACGCGCTTTTCCGGAAATCGCGGGACGCCGATTCGGCCGTGGCCGCCGTCCGGGAGAGGTTGGCGAACAGCGCTTCGTCGTTCAGCAGTTTTCCGACGGAGCCTTTGCCGCCCCGTACGTCGCCGATGATCCCCTTCAGATCGGTGGTGATGGCCAGGATGTTCTTGTTGTTTTCCTGCAGGGTTTTCATGATGTCCTGCTGGCTGTCTTCCCGCTCCACCGGGAATTCGAAACCGGGATAGACCATACCGGCCTCGGCCGTGCCGCCGGTGAGCAGCAGGATCGGGTTGCCGATCAGGCCGTCGGTACTCACCTTGACCCGGGTGTTTTCCCGGATGAACTGCCGGGATTTTTCCTCGATCTCGAAATAGACCCGGACGCGGGCACTGTCAATAAATTCCAGGTCGTTGACCACCCCCACCTTGACACCGGAGAGCCAGACCTTGTCGCCTTTGCTGAGTCCGTTCACTTCGTCGAACACCGCGCTGACCTCGAACCTATTGACGAAGGCCTTGCGCATACTGCCCAAAGTAAGAATGCCGGTAAACAGAATAAGCAGGCCGATCAGCATGAACAGGCCCACTTTGGCGGCAGTTTTACGAGATGCTTGTGCCATGGTGTGTTTGTTTTATTCTTCCACGAAATTATAGTCGTAAAAATTTTTGATCACCGGATCACCGGACCGGAACACCTCCCCGAAGGTTCCCTGATATTTAAAATTACCGTCCAGCAGCACCGCTATCCGGTCGCCCGTCTCCCGGGCGCAGGTCAGGTCGTGAGTAATGATGATAGCCGAGGTATTGTAGCGTTCCTTTACCTGGTTGATCAGTTGGTTGATCTCGATGCAGGTGATGGGGTCGAGGCCGGCGGTGGGTTCGTCGTACAGCATGATCCGGGGGTTCATGATCAGGGTACGCGCGATGCCGATCCGCTTTTTCTGTCCGCCGGACAACTCGGCCGGCAGCTGGTCGATGGCCGGCAGCAGGCCGACGGAGTCCAGCACCTCGTTTACCCGGCGGTCGATCTCCGTACGCCGGATGCCTTTCACATTGCGGACGAGGGGAAATTCCAGGTTTTCACGCACGGTCATGCTGTCGTACAGGGCGCTGTGCTGGAACGAAAAGCCGATTTGCAGGCGCAGGGCGTTGAGTTCCCGCTTGTCGAGCCGGGATATGTCCTGTCCGAGTACCTCCACCGTTCCTTCGTCGGCCGGCAGCAGGCCGGCAATGATCTTGATGAGCACCGACTTGCCGGTACCCGAGCGGCCCAGTACCACGACGTTTTCGCCTTCATATACGTCCAGACTGGCGTCTTTCAGCACGTCCAGGTCGCCGAAAGATTTGTAAAGGTGTTCGATGTGGATCACTTTATTCATGGTGCTTTTTCGGATGGTTACCGGAACCAGTTGGTGACCTGAACCAGGAACACTTCTTCGATGAAGATCAGGAACATGGACGTTACCACTGCCGAATTGGCCGCGCGCCCCACCCCCTCCGTGCCCTTGGTGGCATGGTACCCCTTGTAGCAGCCCACGATCCCGATAGTGAAACCGTAACAGATCGCCTTGATGATACCGGTCCAGATGTCCAGAAAAATGATGCTGGAAAAAGCGTCCTCGATAAAAGAGTTCAGGTTGGTCTGTTCATTGACGGTCACGTTCAGGAAAGCGCCGACCATAGCCATCAGGGCGCAGTAAAAGGACAGCAGCGGGATGGTAACGGTTGTCGCCAGCACCCGGGTGACCACCAGGAACTTGACCGGGTTCACGCCGGAGACCTCCATGGCGTCGATCTGTTCGCTCACCTTCATGGAACCCAGTTCCGCGCCGATACTCGACCCGACCCGTCCGGCGCTGATCAGCGAAGTGACCAGCGGAGCCAGCGCCCGGATCACGGCTATGGCCACCAGCGAGGGAAGCCAGGAGGTAGCCCCGAATTCTTCCAGGGACGGACGGGACTGTTTGGTGAACACGACACCCAGCACAAAACCGGTCAGGGAGATCAGCAACAGGGATTTGTTGCCGATCCGGTAACACTGGTACACGAATTCCCGGAATTCAAAGCCTCCGCTGAACACCTCCTTAAAAAACAGAGCGCCAAAATCGAGGCTGTTTTTAAAGCCGATCAGAACATCGTCTGCCTTTTGGGAGATCAGGTTTCCTTCCGCTTGTTTATTCATGGGTAAGCATGGTTCCGGGCACTACATTGGATACGGTACTCCTGGCGGAAGAAAAAGCCAGTAAATGCGTTCCAAATGGTTTTACAGCGGCCAATGCCGGTGTCTGAGTAGAGTTGGGGATTTTTTTCTACGATAAAACGGGGTAGCGATGCGTACGACCGGCAATGCGGCAACCATCTCTCTGCATGCAGGCTGCACAGTTATTGCCCCAGCCTGCACGGTTATTACCTTTAACATATAGCCCCGGGGGCAATTATGTATTTTACTGCCAGGAGACCGGCAACTTTGCGCCCGGCGGCGACGGGGGCTACCAGTACTTCCTGGACAACCTGAGCATCGTCAATTCCTGCTGTACGCAGATCTCCATCACGCCGACCATCGTACAGGCATGCATCGACGGCCAGGCCATCGTCGAATACGAAGTCTGCCTGCTCAATCCCGGGATCGGACCGGTCGACATCAACGTCCAGGCTAACGTCCCCCCCATCCCCGGTATTACCATCGTTCCGGGCGGCGGATTCGACGCTACCGGCTCGGCAACCGTCACGCTGCCCGACCTGGTCGGCGACCCCAACTGCGCTACCCTTACCCTGACGCTGAAAGTCAGTGCCGGCGTACCGCCCGGCACTACAGTATTGATCGACCTTGAAAACGACGCTACTTCCTGCGACGACCACTGCGGCGACGTGCTGCTCGTGCTGGAAGAATGCAAAGGAGATACCTGCGAAGGATTGATCACGGTAGACCACGAATGCCGCCAGAAAAGCGAAATCTCGTGGTTCGACCACATTACACTGTACTACCAGGGCTTCCCGATCAAAAACCTGAACGATCCCAACTGCTGCGTCACCTGGGAATACATCAACGGCATTCCGGGCTGCCCTGCCCGCGCCCCAACTGGGCTGCGAACCAGAACTTCACCCCCATGAACCTGCCGAACGGACAGCACTACAAGGTGACGATCAACTGCGGCGACTGCCAGTACGTAGAGGCAATGAAAAAGTCGTAGAAAAAGGCAAGATCGTCGTAATCCGTTAATACCACCGGATCAAACACATCGTACCGGCGCCGGGCAGCAAGCCCGGCGCCGTTTTTGTTTTCCCGGAGAATGTCCGGAATTAGCCTGCCTCACCCGGTGGAATAACATATTTTTGCGCAGTGACTTAACCATCGTCCACTTTTCCCCGCTCAGACATGAAGACCCTCTGCCTGTCCGCCCTTTTCCTGGCTTTCGCTACCGGCCTGTTCGCTCAAAACAAGATCGTCGAAGACGGTGCCCTCCCCGAGTCCGAACTCCACGTCGCCATCAACCCCTACGACTCCAACAACATCGTATTGGCGGTAATGAAAGGCACTTTCGACTCCGATACCTTCTCCCGGATATCCCTTTACTATACCCAGGATTACGGAGAAACCTGGCAGAAAAGCGACTTCAACGGCAAGACACCCGGCACTTTCGGCGCCGGTGATCCCGTGCTGGCCTTCGACCGCAACGGGCGCGTCTACCTGGTCAGCCTGACCATCCGGCCCGAGCCCGATTTTGGCATCCGTACCGTCCTGTCCTGGTCCGACGACCAGGGCGCTACCTGGCAAACCAAAACCCTGCTGGACGATACCGACAAGCCCTGGTTCGCCATCGACCGTTCGCCGCTGTCGCCCTTTGTGGACCGCAAATACGTTCCGCAGGCTACCGACTGGCTCGACTGCCTGACCCTCGGCCCCACCAATGCCGTGTTGGGATCGGCTACCCCCGCCAAGGACGACTATGAGTTCGTACAACTGGCCTCGGTAGACCTGCAGGCCGACGGCGACGTATACGTCGGTTTTTATCACGAAAAAGACGGAGCACAGGGCCTCAGTGTGGCCCGTTCGGCGGACGGCGGCGCAACTTTTCTGCCCGAAGTACAGGTAGCCAGCACCACCCTGAAAGTGTTCACCAGCATTACCGGGATCATGTACCGGCTCAACCTGTCGCCCTACCTGGCCGTTGACCGCAGCGACGGCCCCTACCGCGACCGCATCTATTACACCTTCACCGACAACGAGCCGGCCCAGGACACCATTTTCGACGTGTACCTGGCCTGGTCGGATAATGACGGCGCCACCTGGACCACCCCGAAAAAAGTGCACCCCGCTACCGCGCCCGGGACCCAGCAGTTCTATTCCAGCATCTACGTCACCGAAAACGGTACCCTGCTTCTGGGCTGGTACGACCGCCGCAACGACCCGGCCGACCTGTTGACGGACTTTTATCTGGGTATATCCCACGATGGCGGCGTCACCTTCCAGGAGGTAAAGGTTACCTCCACACCGACCGATTTTTCTACCATCGGGCTGACCAATGCCGGTTTCGGCATCGGCGACTACGGCCAGATCGTGGCCACCCCGCACACCGCCCTGCCTTTCTGGGCCGACGGGCGCACCAACGACGGCGACATGAACGTCTATTTCGCCCGGGTGCCGCTCGACGGGGCGTTCGTAGGAGTGCCGGAGATCATGACCGTATCGGAACATATTTCGTTCGGGCTACCCTACCCCATTCCGGCCACCGACGCTGTACACATCCCGGTCCACAACCTGCACCCCGAACACTTTACCTGCCGGGTGCTGGGTACCGACGGAAAATTGCTCGCGACGCATCAGGCGGGCCTGCTGCCGGCCGGAAAAAACGAACTGACCGTACCGCTGGGAAACCCGGGCGAAGCCGGTATGGTAACCGTAGAAACGGCAGGCGGAGTGATACGGACCTTCAAAGTGAGATGAATATCGGACCGCAACCGGATTCCCGGGGTGATCGCCGCGGTCTGGTGGCGATGGCCTGAAATAGGTTGCCTCACCGTGGTCGCATCCGGCTCCGGTGTGCGCCCTATCTGCCCCCGGTCAAAATTGTCGGCAAAATGCGTTTTTTAAAAATTCAGGAAATGCTTCAGGCATAATCCCTTTATTTGCTTGCTTTATTGTATCACCAAACCAAACTTCATCATCATGCGAAAGACGCTATTCATTGCCGGAGCACTGCTCCTGGCGCCGCTTGCCTCGTGGGCGCAATCGCTCAAACCCGTTGCACAAAAGGTCATGCAGGAAAAACAACTGGCCGGGGAGTTCCCCGCCGCCGGTATTTTCAGGGCCAAAACGCAGAACCTGCGCGCTCATGCCGACCTGCTCAAAGAGTATTCCGACGGTCTGTTGCTCACCCTGGATGAAGCCGGCCTGCAAGCCCTGCGCTCGGCCAACCCCGACCGGGTTGAACTGAGCGTACCGGTTCCCGGCGGCAAAACGCTGCAACTCGAACTGGTCCGCGGCAAGGTTTTCGCTCCGGACTTCGCCGTATACCAGGCTTCCAGCCCGCATGTTCCGGCCGCGGTCGATCCCGGTATCCACTACTGGGGCATCGTGAAAAACGATCCCGGGACGCTGGCGGGCATCAGCATTTTTGAACACGAGGTGCTGGGCATTATCAACACCAAATCGGATAAGTTCGTGCTCGGCAGTACGGGAACCGGACGGGATGCCGCTCATCTCATCTACCGGGAAAGCGATCTGAAGATCCGTAACAACAGTGTATGCGAGGCTGACATCCTGGAAGAAGTCGGCGACGGCCTGTCGGTCGACGAGCGCGCAGCCGGACCGGACAACTGCGTGAACATGTATATCGAGGCCGATTACACGATCTTTCAGAACAAGGGCAGCGTACAGAACGCCGCGAACTATGTTACCGCCTTTTTCAGCCAGGTGTCGCTGTTGTATACCAACGAAAGCGTCAACGTTGTGCTGGGCAACCTCAAGATCTGGGACGTTGCCGATCCTTACACCGGACCGAGTTCCAGCAACTACCTGACCCAGTTCCGCAACTATCTCAACGGCAACTACAACGGCGACCTGGCCCACCTGGTCGGTTTCACCGGCGGCGGTGGTATCGCCTACGTCGACGTGCTGTGCAACAAGTACTACGGCGTCGGCTACAGCGGCATCAACACCACCTACAGCAACGTACCGACCTATTCCTGGACTGTGGAAGTAGTGACCCACGAGATCGGGCACAACCTCGGCTCCTCGCACACCCACGCCTGCGTGTGGAACGGCAACAACACCGCCATCGACGGCTGCGGCCCGGCGGCCGGCTACAGCGAGGGCTGCAATGCTGCCCTGCCCGCTGCCGGTACCATCATGAGTTACTGCCACCTCATCGCCGGTGTCGGGATCGATTTTAACCTCGGCTTCGGTCCGCAGCCCGGCGACCGCATCCGTACCGAAGTGTACAACGCCTCCTGCCTGACTGCCTGCGGCGGGGGCGGGCCCTGCTCCTACAGCACCATCAACAGCCAGAATTTCGACGCCGGCTGGGGCTTCTGGGCGGACGGCGGCACCGACTGCGCGCGCATCAACAACGCCGCCTACGCCAACAGCGGCACCTATTCCATCCAGTTGCGCGACAATACCACCACATCGTTGATGACCACTTCCAGCCAGAACTGGGCAGCCTATGAAGAGCTGACCGTCGCCTTCTCCTACATTACGGTCAGTTTCGAATCCGGAGAGGATTTCTGGCTCCAGATCTCTACGAACGGCGGCTCTACCTACACCACGGTCGGCGACTGGAATGCCGGCGCACAATTCACCAACAACATCCGCGGCAGCGGCTCGGTCGTCATACCGGGCCCCTTCACTTCCACCACCCGCCTGCGTTTCCGGGCCGATGCCTCCGCCGACGACGACGTGGTGTACATCGACGACGTGGTCATTTCCGGCTGCAGCCAGTCGCTGGCACCGGACAGCCCCTCCGAAGAGCGCCTGAACGAGCCTGAAACGGCTTCCATCGAAGCGGTGCGCGTCAGTCCCAACCCGGCTTCCGATGCTTTCGACGTGCAGTACCGGATCAGCCGGGATGCCACGGTGCGGGTGCTGCTGTTGGATGTGACCGGCCGTATCGTGCAGCAAAGCACTGTAAACGCCGCTGCCGGCGACCAGCAATTGCACCTGGAAGTTGCCGGCCTGCCCGCCGGGCTTTACTCGCTGCAACTGATCCACAGCGATCAGGTATACAGTGAAAAAGTGGTGGTGCGCAGATAAACGATCACCACACCAATGATACGCAAGGGTTTCACCCGGCGCATCCGGTTCCCTGCGGGACAACCGAATATGCCGGGTGAAACCCTTAACTTTTTTCCTGCAACCCAATCCGGCTCCCGGTGTCTTTTTTGCGAAAGCAAAAACCTCCTGCATGAACAATTTCCCTCCTTTGCTGCCTCCGTACCTGCGGCCCCGGAACTACTCCCCCCTGCCAACTGCCCCCTGCCACTGCTACCGCCTGCTGCCGTTACTGCTACTCCTGCTCCCTGCCCTGCTTTCCGCTCAGCCCGCTCCGGAAAAAAATCCGCCCGCTGCCCAGGCTGCTATCCCGAAAAAGCAATACTTCACCCAGCCCGCTGCCGACACCGATGTCGAGTTCGACGGCATACCCAATGAGCCGGTTTGGGACAAAGTGCCCTGGGGTGGTGATTTCATCCAGTACCAGCCCCACGAAAACACCCCGCCAGCCCAGTCTACCCAGTTCAAGATCCTGTATACCGACAAATTTCTGATCGTCGGTTACCGCTGCTTTGACACCTCGCCGGACAGCATAGTGAAGCGCATGAGCCGGCGCGACGAGTTTCCCGGCGACTGGGTGGAGATCAACATCGACAGTTACCACGATCTGCGCACAGCCTTTTCCTTCACCCTCTCGGTGAGCGGGGTAAAAAACGATGAATTCGTGTCGGACAACGGTAACAACTGGGATTCCAACTGGAATCCTGTCTGGTACGCCAAAACCCACGTGGACGACCAGGGCTGGACCGCGGAAATAAAGATCCCTTTCAGCCAGTTGCGCTATGGCAACCAGCCCGATCCCGTGTGGGGCATCCAGGTCATGCGGCGTATTTTCCGCAAGGAGGAGCGTTCCACCTGGCAGTATATCCCCCAGAATGCCGGCGGCTGGGTAAGCGGTTACGGTGAACTGCACGGACTGCGCAATCTGCCCAACCGCAACCAGGTGGAACTGGCTCCTTATGCGGTGGCGCAAACGGAAAATTTTGAAAAAGAGGACGGCAACCCATTCGCCGACGGCTCCAACAACCGGCTCAGCGCCGGCCTCGACGGCAAACTCGCCGTCACCCGCGACCTGATCCTGGATTTTACCATCAACCCCGATTTCGGGCAGGTGGAGGCCGACCCCGGGGCGGTACGCCTTGACGGCTACCAGATCTTCTTCGAAGAGCGCCGGCCGTTTTTTATGGAAAGCCGGAACCTGTTCGACTACCGCCTGACCGGATCGGAAGCCGGCGGCGACTACGACGCCGATCTGTTGTTCTACTCCCGCCGCATCGGCGGAGCCCCGCACGGGTCGCCCGATCTGGCCGACGGCGAATACGCCGATACCCCGCTGAAGACTTCGATTCTCGGCGCAGCCAAATTCAGCGGGAAGACCAAAAAGGGCTGGTCGGTAGGCCTGCTGGAAAGCGTGACGCGGCGGGAAATGGCCCGGGTGGACCACAACGGGGATCGAAGGAAGGAACTCGTGGAACCGGTTACCAACTACTTCGTGGGCCGGCTGCTCAAGGATTTCGACCAGGGCAATACTATTGTGGGCGGCGTTCTGACCGCCGTCAACCGGGAAAGCGGGCTGGACTGGCTGCACCGCAGCGCCTATTCGGGCGGGCTGGATTTTCAGCATTTCTGGAAAAACCGCTGGTGGTACGTCCGGGCGAACGGGTTGTTCAGCCGGGTGGAAGGCAGCGAGCAATCCATTCTGGAAACCCAAACCGGCTTTGTACACCATTTCCAGCGCAGCAACGCTACCCACCTGGAAGTGGACAGCACGCGCACGGCGCTTACCGGAACGGGAGGCACCATCCGGATCGGCAAGATCGGCGGCGCCCCCGACAGCCTGGGCGGCGTATTTAAATTCGAAACGGGCGCCACCTGGCGTTCACCGGAGTTCGAACTCAACGACGTGGGATTCCTGCAGGCGGCCGACGAGATCAACCATTTCACCTGGGCCGGCTATCAGATCCAGAAGCCGTTTTCCATCTTCCGCAACTGGCGCATCAACTACAACCACTGGACGCGCTGGGATTTTGGCGGCCGTTTTTTGTACTTGGCCTTCAATACCAATACGCACGCCTGGTTCAAAAATAACTGGCGCATCGGTACCGGCTTCAACTGGAATCCGGTGGATATTTCCAACAACGCCCTCCGGGGCGGTTCTTCCCTGCGCCGGCCGCCGGGCGTCAACAACTGGGCTTACCTGGAGAGCGACGGCCGGAAGAAGGTTTTCGTGTTTGCCAACACTTTTTTTGCCTGGGGATTCGGCAACACGGTGCGCGTGCAGGAATACTCGGGCGGCGTCACCTTCCAGCCCCTCAATGCGCTGCGGCTAAGCCTGTATCCAGGTTATGGCCACGCCTGGCGCAAGCAGGACCAATACGTGACCGAAACCGATTTCGGCGGCGGGAAGCGCACCATCGTAGGCGAAGTGGAGCAGCACAGTTTTTCGCTTACCGCCCGCCTCAACTACAACATCACCCCCGACCTGACGGTACAATACTACGGCCAGCCCTTTATTTTCCGGGCCTTGTACAAAAATTTCGGCTACGTGACCGATGCCCTGAACCCCGACTTCGACGCCCGTTTCCACCGCTACGACGACCAGCAGATCCGGTTCGCCAACGACACTTACTACGTAGATGAGAACCACAACAATGCCGTGGATTATTCCTTCGACAAGCCCGATTTTAACTTTATTCAGTACCGCTCCAACCTGGTGGTGCGCTGGGAATACGTACCCGGCTCGGAACTGTACCTGGTCTGGTCGCAGGGCAGCGTGCCGGACGCCGTTCAAGACCTGGACAGATCGCTGGTACGCAGCCTGTTCGACAACGTTTTTGAGCAGCGGCCGAAAAATATATTCCTCGTGAAATTCACCTACCGGTTTTTGCTTTGAACGGCGGCGTCAGCCAAAACCCGGCACGGCCAGCCTGCTCCGGCTTGCAGATTTGGCCCCAAACCCGCTTTTTAGTTTGCTCCACGGCTTTGAAAAAAAAGAGGCCGCTAATTTGGAATTATTCAAAAAAAAGCAGGACTTTTGGACAAGTAAACGAGCCAGAAACTTTTTCTTTTAGGAACGGCTACATGAATATGCAAGATGTGTCCGCTTTCACGGATGCACTTCGTGTTTATGTAGCCTTTTTGATGACAAGTGGGCCCAACTCGTTATCTGCCATTTTGAATTGACCGGCCGATCCAGGCCCAGCTGTTTCAGCATGATGAATGACCCAACCCACTGTTTTTTGATCGATGACGACGAAGACGATCAGGAGATATTTTATCTCGCCGTTCAGGACGTGGACGAGTCGATCCGATGCATTTTTGCCAATGACGGGGTACACGCCCTGGAAAAATTAAACACGGATCAACTATTCACGCCCAACTGGATCTTTATCGACATGAACATGCCCCGGATGAACGGATTGCAATGCCTCAAGGCGATCCGGACCATCGACCGTTTGAAACATACGCCGGTATTTCTGTATTCCACCTACGTCGACCCGATGGTAGTGGCGGAAAACAAAAAACTGGGCGCCACCGATTTTATCCGGAAACCCTCCAGCATTACCGAACTGACCCGCATTTTATCGAATATTTTTCAAAACAAAATGAGAGACTGACACTATGCGTACCGGTTGCCATGTATCGCTTGACGGCATTACCTGGAAAACCCTTTTTACCCTTTTGCTCCCTGCCGGCCTGGCTTTGGGGCCCACTCCTGCCCGGGCCCAGCCCGAAGAGCCCCTTCCCCCTTTGCGTATCCTGAAAGAAATGTCGCTGGAAGACCTGATGAACATACCCGTCATCTCGGTCTCCGGCACTCCGGAAAAACTCACCGAGGTCGCTTCCGCTATCCAGGTGCTGACCCGGGAGGACATCCGGCGCTCGGCGGCCAAACGGCTACCGGAAGCACTCCGGCTGTCTCCCAATCTGCAGATAGCCCAGGCCAACGCCCACGACTGGGCGGTCAGTGCCCGGGGTTTCAACGGAGCGCCGCTGGCCAACAACACCCTGGCCGACAAACTGCTGGTCCTGATCGACGGCAGCTCCGTGTACACGCCGCTTTTCGGCGGGGTGTTCTGGGATGTGCAGAACGTCCTGCTGGAGGACGTCGACCGCATCGAAATAGTGAGCGGCCCCGGCGGCACCCTGTGGGGGGCCAACGCCGTGAACGGGGTGATCAACGTCATTTCGAAAAGCGCCCGGGAGACCCAGGGCCTGTACGCAAGCGCCTCAGCCGGCACCTTTCTGCAGGACCACATCGCCCTGCGCTACGGAGCGCGCCTCGACTCCGGTCTGTATTGCCGCGTTTACGGGCAACGCTACGACTACCGCCACACCGAACTGGCCGACGGCAGTACCGGTATGGATCAGTGGAACCTCACTCAGGGTGGCTTCCGCCTGGACCATTACGCGAACGATGCCAATACCTTTACCCTGCAGGGAGATGTGTACGGTGGCCGCGAAAACGCGTCGGGCAGCGTCAGGGTCGACGGCCAAAACCTGATCGGCCGCTGGACGCACCGGTTTTCGGAACGCGAGGAACTGACCGCGCAGGTGTATTTCGACCGCAGCTGGCGGCAATTGACGACGGTGGGTTTCAGCGACCAGCTCAGCACCTTCGATTTCGACCTCCGGCACCATTTCCCGGCCGGCAAGCGCCACCGCATCCTGTGGGGGGCCGGATACCGGCTTATGCAGGACCAAACCCACGACAGCCCGGGTGTTTTTTTCACCCCGGCCAACCGGACCCTGCAGTTGTTCAGCGGCTTCGCCCAGGATCAGATCGCGCTGATCCCCAACCGCCTCGACCTGACTTTGGGCACCAAGGTGCTGCACAACGATTTTTCCGGCTTCGAGGTACAGCCCAGCCTGCGGCTGGCCTGGCAACCCGACACGCTCCATACCGTATGGGCGGCCGTGTCGCGGGCGGTGCGCACCCCCTCCCGCTTCGATGCGGATGAAACGACCCCGGCTATCACCACGCTCAACCGGAATTTCAACGCGGAACAAGTGATCGCCGCGGAGATCGGCTACCGGTTATGGCCCTTCCGGAAAATATCGCTCTCCCTGGCCGCCTACTACAATTTTTACGACAATTTGCGCAGCATCAACCAGAACGGGAGTCCGCCGCCGCCTTTGTTGTTCGCCAACGACCAGAAAGCCAGAACCTGGGGGTTTGAAATTTTTGCCAATACCGTACCGGCGCCATGGTGGCGCCTATGCGGTGGCTTCACTTTTTTAGACAAAACGATCGAAAGTAAAACTCCGGCCGTGGTGCCGGGCAGTGCCCTGTTTGAAGCCATAGACCCGAATAACCAGGTGCTTGTGCAGTCCATCATGGATCTGCCGGCGCATTTTCAACTGGACTGGATCGGGCGGTATGTCGATATGCTTCCCGCATTGCCGGGGATCATGTTTGCGGCCGTTCCCGCCTATATGACTTTCGATATTCGACTGGCATGGGAGTACAAACAAATCACGCTTGCCGTAGTGGGCCAGAACCTGGCCGCCGAAACACACCCGGAATTCGGATCCCGCCGGCTTCCCCGGAGCCTGTATGCCCGGATCACGGCGGTTTTTTGAAAAGCGCTTTTCGGGCCACTGCCTGTTTTTCGGCAAGTGTGAAAAACAGGCTGGCCATGCTTTTTTTTATTTTATGGTTCCAGCCCGGCATTTTTTATGCTCAAACCCCCAAGGAATACCAGATAAAAGCCGTTTTTTTGTTTAATTTTACCCAGTTTGTGGAATGGCCGGCTTCGGCTTTTAATAACGATACCGACCCGCTGGTCATCGGTATCATCGGAAAAGACCCGTTCGAACGCTTCATCGACCAGGCTGTGGAGGGAGAAAAAAAGGAAAGCCATCCCCTGGAGATCCGGCGTTACCGGGACGTCGGCGACATAGGCAACTGCCACATCATCTTCATCAATTCCGGCGATGCAAACGACGTCGGCAAAGTGTTGTCCACCCTGAACAACCGCAGTGTGCTCACCGTCAGCGACGCGCAGAATTTTGCCGCTTCCGGCGGGATGGTCCGTTTTTTCACCCATGAAAACAAGATCCGGTTACAGATAAACCTGCGCGCAGCCCGGGCCGCCGGGCTGACCATCAGTTCCAAACTGCTGCGCGTTGCCGACGTAATCGACGACTGAAGAGGCATGAAACTCAAGGACGCACCCATCCAGCGCAAACTCATGAAGGTCATTCTGCTGACCTGTGGAGCCGTATTGGTGCTGACCTGCGCCTGTTTTTTCGTCTACGATTTCATCACTTTCCGGCAGACCCTCCGCGCCCAACTGGCTACCCTGGGCGAGATCATCGCCACCAACAGCACGGCCGCGCTGGGTTTTCTGGACGAAAAAGCCGCCTCCGAAACCCTGCTGGCCCTGGCAGCGGAAAAACACGTCATCGCCGCCTGCCTGTACGACCAGGACGGCAAGATCTTCTCCGTTTACCCGCCGGGCTTCCCGCCGGAGAACCTGCCGGCCTACCCCGGCGCCGACGGCTACCGTTTCGAAGGACTCTTCCTGGTGGGCATCCAGCCGGTCGTACAGGACAGCCGCCTGGGTACCCTGTACCTGAAGTCGGACATGAAAGCCATGTACCAGCGCATCGAGCTCTACGCCGGCATCGCGCTTCTGGTGATCGGGATTTCCTTTCTGCTGGCTTATTTTCTATCCCGGAGGTTGCAGAAAACCATCTCGGAACCCATACTCACCCTGGCCGAAACGGCCCGTGTCATCTCCGAGCGCCATGACTACTCGGTGCGGGCCACCAAAACCGGCGTCGACGAACTGGGTCTGCTGACCGATGCCTTCAACCACATGCTCACCCAGATCGAGAACCAGAACCAGGAAATCACCACCTTCAACCAGAAACTGGAAGAGAAGGTCCGCGAACGGACTGCCGAACTGGAAAACGCCAAAAACGAGATCGAGGTGATGAACCGCAAACTGGTGAAGTCGAACCACGACCTGGAGCAGTTCGCCTATATTGCCTCGCACGACCTGCAGGAACCCCTGCGCAAGATCCAGACCTTTTCGGAACTGGCCGGCCGGAACCCGGGCGGGGAAGAAACGCTCCAAAAATACCTGGAAAAAATAAACCTGTCGGCCCAGCGCATGGCCGACCTGATCCGCTCCGTGCTGAACTACAGCCGGCTCTCGCGCCTGAGCGAGGAGTTTTCGGAGATCGACCTCAATATTACGCTGGACAGTATCCGCAGCGACCTGGAATTGCTGATCGCCGAAAAAAAAGCGGAGATCCGCTGTGGACCGCTACCGGTTATCAAGGGCATTCCCCTGCAACTCAACCAGTTGTTCACCAACCTTATCAGCAACTCGCTGAAATTTTCGGACAAGGCCCCGGTCATCGACATTTCTTCGAAAATACTGCCCGGCAGCGAAGTCCGCTCCAACGGCGGCCTGAACAGCACGGACAACTACGTCGAACTGAAATTCGCCGACAACGGCATCGGTTTTGAGCAGCAGTATGCCGACAAGATATTTACCATCTTCCAGCGGCTGCACGCCAGCCAGCACTACGCCGGCACCGGTATCGGCCTGGCGCTTTGCAAAAAGATCGTGGAAAATCACCACGGGTTTATCACGGCGCGGAGTGAGCCGGGGAAGGGGGCGGAGTTTTATGTGTATTTGCCGGTGGAGGGTTGAGGGTTGTCAACCTTCAACCTTCAACTTTCAACCTTCCTCAAAACCTCCTCGATCCGGGCCAGTTCCTCCGCCGCGAACTGCACATTTTCCAGGCACTTCAGCGAATCGGCCAGTTGTTCGGGCCGACTGGCGCCGACAAGCACGGAGGTGACGCGCGGGTCTTTCAGCAGCCAGGAGAGGGCCATCTGGGCCAGGGTCTGGCCGCGCTGCACGGCGAGGTCGTTGAGGCGGCGGATCTGGCTCAGGCGCCCTTCGGTGATGGCGCTTTCCTGCAGGAAGCCGTGGGGTTTGGCGGCGCGGGAATCCTCCGGGATGCCGTTCAGGTATTTATTGGTGAGCAGGCCCTGGGCCAGCGGCGAAAAGGGAATGCAGCCTACGCCTTCGTGCTCGAGGATGTCGAGCAGACCGCCCTCCACCCAGCGTTCGAACATGGAGTATTTGGGCTGGTGGATCAGGCAGGGCGTGCCGAGTTGCCGGAGGATGCGGATGGCCTGTTCGGCTTCTTCGTTGCGGTAGTTGGAGATGCCCACGTACAGGGCCTTGCCCTGGCGTACGATGAGGTCGAGAGCGCCCATGGTTTCCTCCAGCGGGGTGTCGGGGTCGGGCCGGTGGGAGTAGAAGATGTCCACGTAGTCGAGCCGCATCCGGCGCAGGCTCTGGTCGAGGCTGGAGACCAGGTATTTTTTGGAGCCCCATTCGCCGTAGGGCCCGTCCCACATCAGGTAGCCGGCCTTGGTGGAGATGATGAGTTCGTCGCGGTAGGCGCGGAAGTCCTGGTGCAGCAGACGGCCGAAGTTCTCCTCCGCCGAGCCGGGCGGCGGGCCGTAGTTGTTGGCCAGGTCGAAATGGGTGATGCCGACGTCGAAAGCCAGGTGCAGGGTTTTGCGGAAGGTTTCGGCGACGTCGACGTGGCCGAAGTTGTGCCACAGCCCGAGGGAGATGGCGGGCAGGCGGATGCCGCTGCGGCCGCAACGGCGGTATTGCATGGACTGGTAGCGCCGGGCGGAAGGGAGATACGTCATGGGTGACTATTTTAGCGGGCAAAGTTTCATTTTTGACGTATCATATCCAACCGTATCAGGTAAATTGGCGGCTTGAATTTGCTAACAATTTATCTGCGCTCCGGAGTTTGTCTAACTTTCGGCAGATAAAGCGAATCGCTGGGGTTAGTTCTATTCCTTTTAAAGATGCCCACCGTTTATTCGCCTGTTGTCAATCGTTGAGTGAGTGGTCACAGCAACCGTCTATAGGAGAATACAATTTCGTGAAAAAGTAGATGCGGGTCCGCTGTGCGGAAGCCAACTGTGTTCTGCCGCCGTGTAGAGGTGTCACCAGCCTCATACTTCGGCTGATGACACCTCTACCTTATTTCACCTCATTCAGCCGCCAGTCGTAATCCAGGTACGAAACAGGCGCATCTTTATTTAATTCGACTTTCGCATATTTTTTCAAATAATTACGCACCGAGCCGGCATCACGCCGGAAGTCGCCGCCGAACCATTTAAAAATTTCAGAAATGCGGGCTTTTTCGGGGTCGATCCGGTTGCGCAGCGGGTCGTTGATAAAGGTGCGCATGGCTTCTTCGAGTTGTTCTTCGAGTTGGC
>WBZQ01000841.1_pt1 | contig 22785 bp, 25 predicted proteins | sample 5204251 | NCBI WGS metagenome assembly WBZQ01 (sample SAMN12412402, study PRJNA552823) | activated sludge metagenome | isolation source: activated sludge from nitrification reactor of wastewater treatment plant... | place: USA: Virginia | collected 2017-09
CGCCGAGTAGGAATCCACAACGACATATCGGACACCATCCCGCTTTTTTCTTTCCGATTGTTCGGTCCCCAACCGAGTTCGGTGTAAGTCAACAAGGGCAATGGATATGAGGGGAATCGCCTTGGGGTGGGAATACTTGTGAAAGTATTGATTACCGACGGAAATGAGCGGGCTGCGCTTGCGGTCACCAGGGCACTTGGAAGTGAACAAGTAGAGGTGATTGTTGGGGCAGAGTCCCAACGATCCCTTGCAGGTTCCTCCCGTTACTGCAGACAGAGCATTTCCTATCCGTCTCCCTATCAAGAACCTGAACGTTTCATCGCCACATTGATGGAGGCAGTGCGAACTCATCGAGTCGATGTTGTGATTCCTTTGTCTGATATTGCTATGCACGTCCTTGGGCCGGAGAAGGCGCAATTCGAAAGATATACGCATTTCCCGGCTCCCAGTCCTCAGGCATTTCAAGAAATCTCCGATAAATATAGATTGATGCAACAAGCTCTGAGGGAGGGCGTTGCTATTCCCGATACCACCTTTGTTCCTGATGGTCGAGTCGAAGGAATCGCAGAGGGTATTGTTGATTTTCCAGTGGTGGTGAAGCCCGGCTGTTCATTGGTGAGAAGCGGCAATCAGTGGACAAAAACCAGTGTCTGCTATGCCGAGTCTCCTGATGAGCTTCTGCGCCTCTACCGTGAGAGGCCTTATCTGCGGCAGCCTTCGTTGATTCAACGGCGCGTCATCGGTGAAGGCCAGGGATTGTTTGTGTTGATGCAGGAAGGGACACCGTTGGGGATGTTTGCACACCGGCGAGTGCGTGAACGACCGCCTTCCGGCGGAGTCAGCGTATTGCGAGAGAGTATTGCCTTGCCGAAATCCATGGTTGACGCTACTCTGAAGCTGTTGCAGGGTGTGAAGTGGCATGGTGTGGCCATGGTGGAATTCAAAGTAGATGCCGCCACTCAGCGCCCTCTGCTTATGGAAATTAATGGGCGGTTTTGGGGGTCGCTCCAGCTGGCTATCGATGCGGGCCTAAATTTTCCCCTGCACTTGCTTAATATGGCGATGGGACGGGGCGAGACGATACCTGAAAATGGCTACCGTGTCGGGGTCAAGTCCAGATGGTTGCTGGGTGACTTAGATCAACTGGTCATGCGCATCAGGAACGGGGATCGTGCGTTGAATCTTCCACCCGGCGCCCCATCCCGGTTTCAAGCGCTCATGTCCTTCTGCCGGTTTTTTGAACGAGATACATTTTATGAAGTGGAGCGTATCGATGATCTCGGCCCCAGCCGCTTTGAGGTCATGCGGTATCTTAAGCTGGTATAGGGAGTGGTGATGGCTCAAGTAGATGCTTCGTCTCTACGAGGAGTGGCTCGTTCGTTCAAAAGAGCTGTGAATGGGGCGTTTGATCAGTGGCGCTATCGGAGTCTGGTGAATCGGCAGGCGTTCCCAAGTCCCGTGCGTGCCATTTTGGTCGTCTGTAAAGGCAATATCTGCCGCAGTCCGTTAGCAGAGGCTTATCTCAAGCATCAGGTTGAAAAGCATGGGTTACCGATTGTGATTGAGTCGGCAGGGCTTGACACATCGTTTGGAAAGACGGCACATCCGCTCGCGCAACTCGTCGGCACGCAGGGCGGGCTCTTGCTCAGCCAGCATGCAACGCAACAGCTGCACAAGGAACAGGTTGAGCGGGCGGACATGATTTTGGTCATGGAGTGGCGGCAACGTCGTCGTATGCTCAAGCTCTATCCCCAGGCAAAACAGAAGGTGTTTTTGCTTCGGCAGTTTTATGATCAGTCGGTGCGAGAAGTTGCTGACCCCTACAGTGGAACGCTGGAAGATTTTCAGACCTGCTTCGCGATGATTAAGCAGGCCTGTGATGTATTGGTGATGCAGATGTTGTCCTCGGGCAAGCAAAGGTAGAATCGAGTTGATTTGATCGAAACGTGAGTGCAGACGGCAAGGATCCAAGGATCAAGGGAGGCCCGGCATCGACATGAGTTTGCGAACCAGACTGTTCCACATCTATTGGACGCTGCGGGGTGCCATTGTGCCGACGCTGAGATATTCCCAGTATTCGTATGAGGAATCGCTGAAACGGTATGTGACGCCATCAGTTGAATGGGTGGAAATAGGCTGTGGGCATTCCATCCTTCCCAACTGGCGAGCGAATGAAGAACGTCAGTTGGTAAAAACCTGTAAGGCGATATTTGGCATCGACTATGATCTTCCGTCTCTCAAAGCTCATCCTAATATCGCCAAGAAGTTGCGCGGCGATGTCACCAAGTTACCCTTTAGAAACGAAGCATTCGACCTGGTAACCGCAAATATGGTGGTTGAGCATCTTGATAATCCAGACGAACAGTTTAGGGAGATTGGACGCATCCTTAAGTCGAGAGGCGTGTTCTTGTTTCATACTCCGAACGCATTCGGCTACGGAGTGATCTTATCCAAGGTTGTGCCTGAATGGCTCAAGGGCAAACTCATCTACTTATTGGAGGGGCGGCAGGAGCATGACGTCTTTCCGACACACTATAAGGCGAATACGGAAGCCCAGGTCAAAGCGCTTGCTCAAGCCAATGGCTTTGAGGTGTTACAGCTTGATTTAATTGCCACGGATGCCATCTTTGCTATGCTTCCGCCGCTGGCCGTGCTGGAGTTGTTGTGGATTCGGCTGCTGATGACTCAGCCTTTCCGGAAACTTCGAACTAATATGATTGTGGCTCTCAGGAAAGTGGTCTGAGTGAACACTTCTCAAATGTTCAGGTTTGCGAGTTTTCAAAAGCCTCATGAAGAGACTCCAATCACTGTGAGTCAGGTATCTTCTGATCGGTGCAAAAACGCAGTCTGCAACTAGTGGACTGTAACGATTGATTCGGGAGTAATTCGACGTGACGCATCAAAGTACTTCCACTTCACAGGTTTGGGCTGCGTATTGTAGTGCCGGATATAGCGCATGAGCTTTCGTTTGAGATCAGGCACCGAGGTAAAGACGCCACGGGCGATCACGTCGCGTTCGATCTTGGCGAACCACAGTTCGACCTGGTTGAGCCAGGAGGCGTACGTCGGGGTGAAGTGCAGCTGCACCCTCGGATACTGGGCGAGAAACGCCTCGACCCGCGCGGTCTTGTGCGCCGAGAGGTTATCCGCAATCACGTGAATCTCTTTGCCGTTGGGCTGATGGGTCACGATGTCGGTTAGAAATGCGACGAACTCGGCCGAGGTATGGCGCGGTGCGGTCTTGCCCAAGACCTCGCCCGTCTTGGTGTTGAACGCGGCGTACAGGGAGAGGGTGCCGTGACGGACATACTCAAAGCCATGGCGTTCGGCATGCCCCGGCGACAAGGGCAACACCGGGTCTTTGCGATCGAGCGCCTGAATCGCGGTCTTCTCGTCGACGCAGAATACGGCGGCGTGCTGCGGCGGGTGCAGATACAGGCCGATCACATCGGCCGCCTTGGCTTCGAAGTCCGGATCGTTGGAGGCCAGATACCCTTCCAGGCGATGCGGCTTGAGGGCGTGCTTGGCCCAGATACGCGTGACCGTCATATGCGAGAGGTCCCCCAACTGCGCCGCCAGCTTGCGCGAGGACCAATGCGTCGATCCGTCGCCCGGTGTGTGGTTCGTCGTCCAGGCCAGGACGCGGGCCTCGATCCGATCGGTTACTTTGTAGCGCGCACGCCCGGCGTAGCGGGCGAACAACCCCGCCAGCCGATCTGCGGCAAAGCGCTGACTCCAACGACTGATGTAACTGTCATTGCAGTCCAGCTTGGCGCGAATCGTGGCCCACGTCATGCCATCGGCCAGCAGCAGAATCAGACGGGCATGCCGAGCGGAATCGGCTCGACCATTGCTGGCTCTCGCTTGGCGCTGAAGTTCCATACGTTCACTCTTGGTCAGTTTCATCACGTCCTCCATAGGCGTCATGACACTACCATTTTAAACGTTACAGTTCACTAGTAGGTTGGAAAGTAGAACCTGAAAGGCAATTCGAAGGTATGTTGAGGCCAGGGCTGCAGGCGACCGTGCAAGGTACAATGGGCCATTCAATACCTGGCTCTCAAGCGAGGCCGAAAGACAAGGAATTCGGCTTTCTCCTTGTCTTGCTCGCCATGCTTTTTGAGTTTGGTCGGCCGCAAGACTTTTTACCTCCGCTCAAAGTTATTCCGTTTCCTTCAGTAATAGATGCCTCTATTGCCTTGGCCGTAATTTTCTCAGGACGGGCAAGACTTTCCAACGTGCAGTCGAAATTGTGGATGGGGCTATTGGTTTTCATGGCACTCTGGGTGCCTTTTGCAACTAATAATTTTTATGCCTTCTCGCTATTGAAGGATCTCACGTTGTATTTCTGTTTTTATTTGGGAATCATTACATTTGTGAATACGACTGGGAAGATGCAGAAACTCATTCTGGTCTGGTTGGGGGTTCATGCTTTGTTGGCAATCAATGGAATGCTACATGGGGGGCGTGGTGTTGGAGGTTGGCTTGGAGATGAAAATGACTTTGCGATGGAGATGAATGTCGCAGTTCCCTTCGCATTTTTTCTCTACCAAGGGACGACAGCGAAAGGTGCAAAGGTCCTATACTTGGTTCTGTTGGGCATATTTGTGTTGTCGTCAATTGCCACTGCGTCGCGAGGAGGATTTCTTGGGTTGTTGGCTGTCGGTTCGTTCTGCTGGTTCTATTCACCGCGAAAAGTGTGGTCGATCGTTTTGTTGACGGGTGTGTTACTGCTGGTGTTGGTTGCCGCTCCTCAGGAATATTGGGATCGAATGCGAACAATCACCGATGACAGTACGATGGAGTCCGGCACCGCCGGTCAGAGAATGTTCACATGGGGAATTGGATGGGAAATGTTCCTGGCCAATCCCGTCTTCGGTGTGGGGCAAGGCAATTTCCCCTGGACGATCGGCGAATATCTCGGCGGTCGGACCTGGCAGACCAAGTCCCTGGCTGGCCGTCAAGCGCACTCGTTGTACTTCACACTGCTGCCAGAATTAGGTCTTCTGGGCGCGTTTATTTTTGGAAGCATGGTGGTTTTCAACTACAAGGCTGTCAGGTATTGCAACCGCTTGGGTATGCGACAACACCTGGCTCATGGGCACGAAGCTGTCCCAGTTGATGCCGATTTGGAAAAGGCAGCATGGTTTGGGAACGCAATTTTAGGGGCCCTCGTGGCGTACCTCGTTACCAGCACATTTATTTCGACCCTGTACTACCCTACCTTTTGGATCTTGACTGGTCTTGCCGTCGCTTTGAAAAATACTACTGAACGATATTCTGAAAATTCTCTTGAAGCGGTATCCCCGTCTACGCCTGCTCGATTGACCTCTTGGGGCAGGCCCAGGCCTCGCCCGGCGAGATAATGGCACTTTCTGGATGAGTGGTAGGTATTCATTGGCTGATGTGGAATGGGTGCGGTCAGGCACCGGCTTACGCGTGCGTGCGAGACCTGCGCCAGCAGATACTACGCAATGTGATTCCGAGATGCGTCGAGTATGAGCACACGTACGATGGTGCTGGGTGCAATCGCCCTTTTCCTGATACGGATTGCCCTGATTGCCTGGGGAGGGCAGCACGAGGCGCCTGGTGGGGATCAGCTTGCCTTTTATTCCGGCTCACAACAGCTCGTCCATTCATCGGCCGAGTGGTTGAAGGGAGGAGGTGAGTTTGGATATCGCGCCCCCATGTATTTTGTTTATCTTTCCGGGGTTTTAAGCCTAGTTCCCGGCGCAACCTTTCTGACAGGCCAGATTGCCACGGCACTCATTGGGGTACTCAACTGTGTCTTGATGTTTGTGCTGATAAGAAATCTGTCCGGAGAGGCAGGGGCCAGGTTAGGGTTTTGGCTTAGAGGTTTGCTGCCGTCATATGTGGTAGCAGACACATTTGTGATGAGCGAGCCGCTGTTCGCCACGTTCCTGCTCTGCTCTCTCGTGATCATTTCTTTCAAGCCGAATTGCCCAGACAGCCGCCAGGCCTTAGCTCTCGGGGTCCTTATTGCCTGTTGTCTTCTTACACGGGAAGTGGCCATTGTCTATCCGCTCATATTTGGCGGATATCTGATCATGACCTCAGCCTCACGACACGATGGGTTGAGGCATGTTGCAGTATTCGTCATGATGCTGTTGATTACATTAACACCTTGGATGTGGAGAAACGTCATTGTCTGGGGGCAACCACTCCCGATCAGCTATACGTCCGGGGTTAATTTGCATATAGGAAATAACCCAGAGGCAACCGGGAAATGGGTTCGTTTTTCAGCTGAATCGGAAGTGGCCAGCCTGGGGTTCGGCACACCGCAATCCGATGCGTGGCATCGAAAAGAGGCGCTCAAGTATATCCAGGAAGACCCAGTCCATTTCCTGCGGTTGGGGTTCAAGAAGGTAGCCTGGTTTCTTTGGCCAAGGTTTGAACGAGAAGAAATCAAAGAGTTGTATAAGTTGCCGGCTAGGCAGGCTACCTTGCTGAGTGGGCTGCTAGGCGTCTTGAGTGCCGGTGTGGTGGTCCTAGGTATCGCAGGATTTGTATTCGGAAAGCGCGACTGGTTCTGGTGGATCGGCCTGGCGTTGATCGCGTACACCATCTTCGTGACCTTTGTTGTATATGGTTCTCCTCGCTACCGGGACGCCGTCGACTACCTTCTGCTGGTGTTTGCAGCGAACGCGATCACACGGTGGCGTTCACTTTTAGTAGAGGTACGAACGAGCGGGTCGTTGGCTCGAAAGCAGCTTTTCATTCTGGCGCCCGTGCTTTCCTACATCCTGATTAATTGGATGTGGATTGCCTATGATCTGGCTAAGTCCGGTCATTAGGCAGATGCGTCTGTCTGGTGGCACGCTGCAGATTTGATTAAATGCCGAGTCCTCACGATCTTAAAACAATTCTGTACCTCTCGACCAGCAGCGGTCCTGGAGGTGCCGAGCGCGTCATCAGCAATTTGGCCGCCTCGCTGGATCCAGAGAGATATCGAGCCATTCTCTGCTTGTTTCGTCCCGGGTGGATCCAGGAGCGGAGCGAAGACCGCGGGATTCGAACGTTCATTATTCCAACGCACGGGATGACCGATTGGCGATGGGCACTTCAATTCAAGCGGCTGCTGCGACAGGAGCGGGTGGACTTGATTCACGCGCATGAGTTTGATGCCAACGTGCAGGGAACTTTTGTCGCAGCGATGTCAGGAATTCCTCTTGTGGCAACCGTTCATGGGAAGAATTACTTCTGGGAAAGATTCAGGCGTCGTCTGGCCTATCGGTGGGTCAGCCGCAGGGCAACCATGGTGGCTGTATCTGAGAATTTGAAGCAATTCATCGTTGAGAAAGCCGGAGTCTCCTCGGATCGAGTCAAAGTGCTTTACAACGGTGTGGATGTGTTGCCGCACTGTGGCCGTGCCGACGTGGATGTGTGTAGAAAAGAGTTGAGCTTGCCTGAAAATGGTCAGATTGTGGGCGTTGTGGGTAACTTGTATCCCGTGAAGGGGCATCAATATTTGATCGACGGGATCCCCGCTGTCTTGACGAAATGTCCCAACACGTCTTTTGTTTTTGCCGGAAGAGGCCAGCTCGAGACTGAATTGAAGGAGCAAGTGCATCGGCTCGGGCTGGATTCACGAGTGTACTTTCTCGGCCTGAGACAGGATATTCCAAGAATTCTGGCCATGCTCGACGTGTTCGTGCTGCCCTCGCTGTCGGAGGGACTCTCGATGGCAATACTCGAAGCGATGATTGCCGGAAAGCCTGTGGTGGCGACGCGGGTTGGTGGGAACCCTGAACTGGTGCTCGACGGAGAAACGGGGTTTCTGGTTCCTCCGCGTGATGGAAAGGCCTTGGCGTCCAGCTTGGTGACGTTGCTGACGAACAGGCAGCAGGCTGCTCGGTTTGGGGAGAAAGGAAAGCGTCGCGCCGAAGGACAGTTCAGCTTACAGACCATGGTGCGGGCCTACCAGTCGCTTTATGACGAATGCCTGCAATCAAGTCTGTAAACTATCGTAATGAGGCTCCCTTCATTGTATTGTCCGGTTTCCGACGGGGCTAATAGATTTTCATGAACAAAATGGATCGCGATGGATGATGTTTCGCAGCGAGCTTCAACCATCAAAGTCTGTCATGTGGCGATGGGAGACTTGTGGGCAGGGGCGGAAGTTCAATTGCTTGCACTCATGACCCACCTGGTTCGATTGCAGGGATTCGAATGGTCCGTGATCCTATTCAATGAGGGAAGGTTAGCGGATGAACTTCGGAAGCTTCCCCTGTCACTCACGGTGATCCCTGAAAGACATCATAGCACTATCGCCATTACTTATCGTCTTGCAAAGATCTTTCGGCAATTTCATCCGGATATTGTTCATACCCACAAGTATAAAGATTCCATTCTCGGGGCACTCGTCGCACGATTTGTGAGAGTGCCCCATGTAGTTAGGGTCGTTCATGGTATGCCTGAACCATTCAGAGGACTGAGAAATGTGAAGATGGCTGGGTACACGGTTGTAGACAGGTTGGTGACCGGTCGGCTTATCGATAAGGTGGTTGCCGTGTCCTCTGATATTGAAAAGGTCTTGGCCCGAACCTATGGCTCGAATCGGGTGGTCTGTATTCACAATGGGATTGATCTCGACGCCGTCCACGTTACCATGCAGCGGCCGGAGATGCGCAGGGTGTGGCACATCAACGACAAGGCAGTACTTATTGGAACAGTCGGGCGGCTCGTTCCAGTGAAAGGCCATGCCGTATTGTTGGAGGTGCTGGGAATTCTGCGCCAGTCGAATCATAACGTGACACTATGCATTGTCGGAGATGGGCCGTTGGGTCGAGACATTGAGGCGGAAGCCAATAGGCTGGGTTTGGGACAATCAGTGATATTTTGTGGCCATCAAGTGCAGTCCTATGATTTCATCAACATGATGGACATCTTTGTGTTGCCGTCTCTGCATGAAGGAATTCCGATGGTCCTATTGGAGGCTCTCGCTCTGAAGCGGCCGGTTATTGCGAGTCGAGTAGGTGGAATTCCCGAAGTGGTGTCGCACGGCCATTCTGGAATGTTGGTAAGCCCGTCGAACGCGGCCGAACTTGCGTCGGCGATTAGGAATTTGATTGAAGATCCGGCGAAGGCGGCGGCATACGGTGCAGCGGGACGGAGCCGAGTCGAGTGCGAGTTTAGTGCGAGGATAATGGCAAATCGAACTGCTGCGATGTATCGGTCATTGGGTAAGAATTGAAATGAGAGTCCTTTGGCTAGGACATAACCTCGCTTTTCCGCCCAAGGGTGGGCCTCTTCAGAGAAATTACAACTTGCTGAGGGAAGCGGCCAAGTACCATGAAGTACATGCGCTTGTGTTCGATCAACCGGCATCCAGGCCACCGGGGGTCACACCTGAGGATTGTGTGTGGGCGTTATCGAAGTTTTGTGCCAGTGTTGAGTGGGTTCCGCTCCCAAGAGATTCTTTTGGTGTCGGTCGTTATTGGCGAGCGATCGGTGGCTTGTTGACAGGCGAACCGTATGAATTTAGATGGTTACGGTCCAAACAGATGGTGAAGCGCCTTGAACTACTGGCGGGGCGATTACAATTCGACGTAGTACATGCCGATACGCTTGGGTTGGCTCCGTATATGTTTCTTGTTCCTCATGCTGGCACTGTGCTCAATCACCATGATATAGAATCGGCTCTTGTCCAAAGGCGAGCTGCCAGTGAACGCAGTCTGTTGTGGCGCATGTTCTGGTCGCGCGAGGCGGCGCACTTGCTTGCCGCAGAGCGCCGATGGTGTCCATTGTTCCACGTTAACGTGGTGGTGTCCGATGATGAAGGAGCGTTGGTGAAACCCTCCTGCAAGGGGAGCCAAGTTTGCGTTGTTCCCAATGGTGTCGATATCGGGTACTTCACGCCGCGTCCAGACCCTGGAGGGGCCAGGTTATTGTTCTGCGGGCGTCTTGATCAGTTGGCGAACAAAGGTGCGATCACCTATTTTTTTCATTCCATCTGGCCTATGTTGTCAGCAAAGATGCAGGATCTTCACATCGACGTCGTTGGAAAAAATCCTCCAGCCTGGTTGCAGGAATTATCTCAGCGCGATATGCGTGTGCATGTCCCCGGGTTTGTGGACGATGTGCGCCCATATTTTCATGAAGCCACGGTATTTGTCTGTCCTATCACTGATGGTGGAGGGACGCGTTTGAAAATCCTTGATGCATTGGCGATGGGGATGCCCGTGGTCAGTACAACCTTTGCGGCATCCGGGCTGGCGTTGCGTGACGGCAAGCACCTCCTCATCGCAGATACGGCTGAGGCGTTTGTCGAGCAAATCGTACGCTTATTAGCTGACAAGGGCTTGCGCCAGCTGCTGGCTCAAGGAGCCGTTGATGTTGTCAGGCAGACCTATGCATGGGATACGATCGGGCACAGTCTCGTAGCTGCATACGAAGAGGCAGCTGCGCGGAAGGTCAAGGGTTGTTAATCGACGGGTGCGGACTCTCTGTGCCGGGAGGCAATCTTGAAGCCATGACATCGTTGATGCGCATACAGATGATTTCGAACCTGCGCCGTCTGAATGGGGTAAAAACCGAGCAGTATGAGGCGAACAGTCAATACGCTGGCGAGAAAGAGACGTTTTGGGATGGTATGTGTTTATTCTTTCGAGCGCATGGTAAAGATGTTCTCGTGTTGACAGGAGGAACATGGAGAGTCGTTGGGTTTTGTTTGATGAGATTCTTGTGGCCGTTCAATCCATGCAAACTTGTGGCGGTGGACTTTATCTTATCTCGCCCGCAGGGTTGGAGGCAGTCCATCATGGCCTGGTTCAAGGGGCTCTTGCTGCGAAAGGTCGACCGGTTCATTTTGCATTTCAAGGATACGAGTGAGTACGAACGGATCTATGGTATCCCTCCATCCAGGTGCGAATTCGTCCCCTTCAAAGTGAACTACTGGGAAAAACTCTCACCGGAAGATCGATCCTCTGAAGTCGAGGACTACATATTTACCGCGGGCCGCAGTTACCGCGATTTTTCAACTTTTGTCGAAGCCATGCGCAGGGTTGACTATCCTGGGCTTCTCCTTTACGAAGAAGCTGCCTTGCTTAAGCGATCGGCCACGGATGTGGATCTTTCGAATCTCCCGGCTAATTTGGCTGCGGAAAAAAACGAAGGGGAGCAAAGTTGGGTTGACTATATTCGTCGCGCAAAGATCGTGGTAGTGCCGTTGTTGCCGAGTACGATGTATGCGCCTGGCTTGAGTTTGTACCTAATGGCCATGGCGATGAAGAAATGCGTCATTGTCACCGAGGGGTTGGCCACCAGAGGTATGTTGAAGGACGAGGCGGTCATTGTGGCTCCAAAGGATCCAGAAGCCCTGGCGGCCGCTATCGTGCGTGTATGGAATGATGATGAGTTACGTCACGCAACGGCTGAAGCGGGACGGCGTTATGCCGAGCGGTGTGGTGGAGAGTCCCGCCTTCTGTCAGATATCGTACGCGTCTGTGGTGAGCTCTGTGTGCCGTGACGACTAGTAGTTCGTCGTCTTTCCCTCTATCTTCTCATTCATCTTACAGCCAAGGACGCTCAATATGGCAGACCTTAAGTTGCATTTAGGCTGCGGGAAATCGGTGCTTCCAGAGTACACAGGGGTTGATCTGAGTCCTCAGCCAGGGGTGAGTGTGGTTTGCGATCTTTCGAGGAAGTCTTGGCCATTTCAAGATTCAAGTGTTGAGAGATGCGTCTTGTTCAATCTCCTCGAGCACCTTCCCGACACGATACAAGTTATGGAAGAACTGTGGCGTGTCACTAGGCCGGGAGGAATCGTGCACATTCAGGTGCCATACTATAATTCGGCGGGAGCGTTTCAGGACCCCACGCATGTGAAGTTTTTCACCGAACGAACATTTGATTATTTTACGGTGGATGGAACGACGGAACTCAGTCACTACAACTACTATTCGCACGCACGATTCGAGATCGTGCGACTCGATTTTCACCAGCGACCGTTCTTGAAACGACTGCCCAGGCGGGTGCAGATATTCCTAGGCCATCATCTTGCGACTATCCAGGCACTGGATGTGGTTCTGAGACCAGTTAAGGTAATCTGAAGTACTTCGAGCCCCCTCTGGATCACGCTGCTGATAACATTTGACCTAGGGAGTCGTTACGCTCCGCATCGTTGGGCTCGCGGGCGGCCCCGGGGGTTGGTCGGCGGAGTTACTCCCCCCAGGGATGGAGATATGCAGGTGGTCAATATACCAACTCCAGTCCGCTGAGGGAATCGGATTTGTCACTGTCCCGTCCCACGTCTCGCTCCAGACCCACTCGTTGAGGCCGTCCTGACCATAATTGATATTCGTATAGTTTCCTGATAACACGCCATTGACCCACCAGCGTACGATACCGTCTCTGGATGTGGCCGTTGTGCTTTTTTTTACGTAGGCTTCGACTTTCGTCCATACCCCCTTCACCAATTGCACACCATTCACATTCGGGAAACATTTGAGCCCCAATTGATACGAACAGGTATGAGAATTGTCGAGGGTCCCAGAGTTATGGCCAAAATAAATAGATCCGCTCGGATCTCCAGGGTTGCCATCAAGGCCCCAAAATCCGTTCTGTCCGGGGCCGCGCAGGAAAAACATCTTGTTGGCCGTCGTGCGACCTTCAAAGGCAGTGTTGGTCCGAACCATCATGCCCATATACATCTCATTATAGGTTTGCGCTGACACCCAATCAAGCTGTGATCCACCCGCTTGGTTGCCAGCATAGATGGTTGATCTCGCGACACCAGAGGGCGATACTGTTGCTGACCCGTCTGAATCTTGGACAGCTGATGAGTAGACATCCAGGATCCCGCAGGCGGAGGGTGAGTTATTGAAGGAGCAGTCCAAGGCAACGCTGGCTCCAGAAGGTTCATTTGTCCAGACACCTGCTCCGTAAGTCAGCGGGGCGGCAACCAGTCCCATACATACAGTTATTGTGGATGCGACCGTAATTAACCTCTTGGAGGCACTGAATAGTAAGTTGCCGTCCATGATTGTCCTCTTGTAAGTGGTTAAAATCCTATCGACTGCTACTGTGGTCATGTGACTCCATTTGTCTGGGTTTCCATCGAAAAGAAGTTTACGAGTTCAATTTGATTTTGAATAGGGCTTATACTGTGAGTATTCGTATGGTTAAGCAAGATCAATGCCCACGTAACATTCAGGCGAGTCACCATAGCAATAGCTTATGCAACCTTGCAAATGCTTTCATGATTTTTGATCACTACATCGTAGAGATCAATAGGGGAATGGGACTCTTAGTAATTGAGACTGTTGGGGTTAGAGGTCACTCTCGGTCAAAATCGTTCTTAAATAGGTGGGTAACGAAATACTCTAATGTGACGTTAAACTTCCTTGTGGCGACGTTACCTTACCCATAAATTGTGCGATTCTGAGCCATCGTTTCACTGTTGTTGAGCCCCAGATCACGCTTGCGCATGCCGCCTGAGTGCTGACCTTCCCCAATTCCGTGGACACTTGGTTAAGCCACTGCCGTCCTCGTTCGAACTCAGCTGGGGAATCGTAGCCGAGGGTGGAGTGACGCCGCTGCCGATTGTAGAACACTTCCATGTACTCAAAGATCTCCTGCGTGGCTTCCGCACGCGTTCGATACTGGCAATGATAGATCTGTTCACGCTTCAGTGTTCCGAAGAAGTTTTCTGCACACGCATTGTCCCAACAGCTGCCTTTGAGACTCATGCTGGCGTGATGCAGTGCGCGCCCCGTTGTGACCAGCAATAAGAGCTTTGCGGATTGAGGCGAAGTCTTGAACGATCACGTGCTTGCCACCGCCTAACTCGTGGCCAATCAACCGGACATCGTCATCGGTGGAAAGGGGCCACCTCACTTCGGTGATTTGTGGACAACCATTTTCGGCCTTGACACCCAGTTTCCGATCTGTCCGTAAATTGAGGATCAAGGTGCGTTCTTGCTCGAAGATGCGTCGATTCGGAGATCGGGCGGGACGTCGGCTCCGACTAGCAAGCCGACCTCACCAACTTCGCGATACCGGCCTATCCACTTACGAAAGGTCGAGTACGAGATCCCGCAGCGACGACACACCAGCCCCGCATCTCTCGTCTGCTGAAAGAGTTTCACCCAAAGCAGTTGTCTGCGTACGTCGGAGTCCATCACGGCGGTTTACGTGAAACGATGTGTGCGAATTACACACATAAGTTTACAAATTTCTGCTTAAAGGAAGGTGCCGGATGTCTCGTTCCAGGTTGATCCTACCAATTGCCTCCAGATCGTGGGCAAGATACATGCAATCGAAGTAAGGGGACTCTGGAAAGGGCCGACCCACCTTGAGCCCACGCCATATATCAATTTTCACACTGGCGTTCCATTCGTTAAATTCTTTGATTGCCAGTAATTCGCCGGCAAACTGATGGCTCACCAGAGTCTCTCTTACATCGTCAAAGTACAGAGGGACTTTCTTCAGCATTGACTTCTTGGGATGACTGAATACTTTTAAGGCATGCGTGGTTGATGAGTACAAGTCTAGATCGAATGAGACGAATCCGATCGGGACATCCTGAATGTGCTCGATGAATTCGGGTACGGTTTTCTTTACCTCCCCCAGCAGCAATCGCGTACGCGGTGAGAGCTTTCCGCTAAGTGACTTCTCGTCTAAGGGAAAATCTCCCGGCTTCCAGTAATCTGGATGGTCTCGATGATCGCCGGTAAATTCGGGGAGTCCATCCCCGCTGTCAAATCCGAAAACCTTGATCCGGACTCCGGTTTCACGTTCAACAGCCTCGGCTTCTTCTTGCAGGGTCACCAGCCCCTGGCCTCCGGCGACACCGAATTCAATCGCGATAATTTCAGAAACGCCCTCAAGGTAGGCAAGGCCTGCGGCACTAAGCAATCCGGTAAGGTATCCCGGGCGTTTTGACAAACACCACTGGTCGCGAGTGCTTGCCGAAACCGTCAGGCGTTCTAGCAGGAATCTCGTGAAGAGACGAAAGGGTGGTTCCATGGACAGTCGCTTCAACCAACATGGAAGCCTCATTGTTTTTATCGATTTTGACATAGTCAATGTCCTTCCGCCTGAGAGTCCCATATGAGAGGTGTCGAAGCGTTTCTCTCACAAGCTTGGCACAGGAGGTTTTGACAGCTCGCGTGTATTATTGTCAACTGAGCGTATGAAATGGCATATGACCTTTCAGGTAGATTGTGATTGCCCTTCCCTCTGAAAGCTAGACCATTGGCATTGCGGTTCGGCCGTGCTGAGAGCGCCGTCCACCTAGCTGGGGCACCTGACCCCGAACGAGTTTCTCGAACAATGTCAGGGGAGCCAGATTGTCGAAGAGAGGGGGCTCGGGAAATTCGGACAGTCTGGTAAGTGGGAGCCTGGCTTCACCGACGCCACCAGTTGGCGGCAAACCAGAGGAGCGAGGCAATGAAGCGAACACGACGGAATCACGGAGCCACGTTTAAGGCCCAGGTGGCCTTGGCGGCAGTCAAAGGCGACAAGACGCTCGCGGAATTGGCCGAGCAGTTCCATGTCCATCCCACGCAGATCACCGAATGGAAGCAGCAACTGCGGCGCGGACCGCTGACGTATTTGGCGGCACGACGCCGAAGCCGGATGGGCCGAATCTCAAAGTGCTCCACGCGAAGATCGGGCAACCGGCGCTGGAGAATGATTGTTTAGAAGGGGCGCTCATCAAGGCGGGATTGTTGAGCGCAACGCGATGATCGATCGAACCCACGCGTTAACAGTTGCGCGACAATGCCAGTTGCTGAAGCTGGCTCGGTCCACAGCGTACTATCAGCCAAAACCAGTTTCTGACACGGTACTGGCGCTGATGCGCCGGATTGACGCACTGCATCTGGACTATCCGTTTGCCGGCGCCCGGATGCTGCGGGATCTCCTCCGGCAAGAGGGCCATGCCATTGGGAGACGGCAGGTCGCGACCCTGATGCGGCGTATGGGCATCACCCCGGTGTATCGCAGGCCGCGGACGAGTCAACGGCATCCTGCCCACCAGATCTACCCGTATCTCCTGCGCGGCCTGACGATCATCCGCCCCAATCACGTCTGGGCGGCGGATATTAGTGCGCCATGCAAGCGTGGTGGGAGAACGACCGACCACGCTGGCTGGTTGCCGACCGGCAGCTGAACTGCTGCCCCGCTTGGGAAGGAACCCGAGCGGAAGGGGGCTGCAAAGTTCCGCCATGTGCCGACGGCGGGATGCCATAAGCAGAGCAGCCTGAACTGTACCGGGCGTGGGCCATTCTCCACGGGCCGGGCTACCACAGTGTCGAGGGTGAGACAACGAAATGGGCGCCGGAAGCCTCTGTATTTAACGCCAACCCTCAATGACGGAATGGCGTGGAGGGATCTGTGGTGCAATTCGGTTGGTCTTGATGTTGCCGACTGAAGGATGCGCGACGCGCATTCGACGATGGGAGCTCCTCTGAGCCATCGTCCGAAGCCACCAGGGGTCGAGCACGTCACCTACGGACGCACAGGTCGGGAATCGGAACATGGGAACCTATTGGCATTCGCCCTTGACGGACAAGGGCTATCCGCGGCGACCGGGTATGAAGGTCAATATGGACGGAGTCTCCGTAGTAGTCTGAGGTCGGGAAAGCCGGCCACAGGGCGAAGGGGGACAGGTGAGCGATATGCGTTTGAAACCGGAGGAACGATCCGTGGACTCGGATCTTCACACCGATACGGTGTGGCTACTCGGCGTGCAACGAACGCTGTATCAGTGGAGTCAACAGCATCTCGGCGAGGCCTATCGCGAACTATGGAACTGGATGACAGATCTCCGTAGCCTGCGGTGCGCCTGGGATCGCGTGGCCCGGAACAAAGGGTAGCGCACCCCAGGTATCGACGGGATGACCGTGGGCAGCATTCGCCAGCAACAGGGTGAAGGCGCGTATGTGGGGGAATTGCACCGATCACTCAGGAGCGGCGCCTACGCGCCGAGCCCGTGCCGGCGCAAACTCATCCCCAAGCCGGGCAAACCAGGGCAATTCCGACCCTTGGGAATTCCCACGGTCACTGATCGCGTCGTGCAAGCGGCGATCAAGCAGTTTCTGGAGCCCATACTCGAAGCACGCTTCTGGCATGTCTCGTACGGATTCCGTCCGGGTCGAGGCTGCCACGGCGCACTCGAGCATATTCGCATGGCCACGCGGCCACGCAAGACAAGCAAACGAGACGGAAAGCGTCACGACACCCCGTATCAATGGGTGCTCGAGGGGGACATCAAGGGCTGCTTCGAGCATATCGACCACCACCTGCTGATGAACCATGTTCGTCAGCACTGCGTGGATCGCAGGGTGAATCGATTGCTGGTGCAGTTCCTGAAAGCCGGGGCACTCTCGGAAGAGCAGTTCCTGCGAACCGAAGCTGGCACCCCGCAGGGCGGCATCATCTCGCCCTTGCTTGCCAACATCGCTCTGTCAATCATCAGACCAAGCGCAGGGCGCGAGGGAGTTGCGATGGCATCACGGCGGCGATGGAGGCACGTTCCTCCGACCGCCGAGCGGGCCGAGCCGTGTATTTCCCGGTCCGCTATGCCGACGACTTTATCGTCCTGGTCAGTGGTGCTGCAGAGGATGCAGCCGCCGAACGGGAGGAGTTGGCGACCGTGCTGCAGCAAGGCATGGGGTTGACTCTCTCACCCGAAAAGACGCGCATCACTCCTCTGACCGAGGGGTTCGAGTTCCTTGGACACCGGGTCAGAATGCGATGGGATACGCGGTACGGATGGACACCGCGCATCGAGGTTCCGAAGGAGAAGGTTGCCGACCTGCGGTACACGGTCAAGCAACTCACTGGACGAGCCACCACACCACTGCCATTGATCGCACTTCTCCAGAAACTCAACCCCATCCTGCGTGGGTGGGCCCACTTCTATCGTCACTGCACCGGAGCCAAAGACATCCTGTCAAATCTGGACTGGTATGTCGGCGACCGACTCTGGCGATGGATGCGCAAGAAGTACCCGAAGGCCCACGCACGCTGTTACGCCACCGCCGTCCAAGTTGTATCCGCCGCACGCGTCGGGTATGGCAAGAAGATGGTTGCGAGCAATTTCAGATGTCGTTGCTCAAGGTCGAGCGCTACAAGCGGGGGTGGATGCAACATCCTGACTTCACCACGTTTACTGGAGAGCCGGATGCATAGCGAAAGGTGCATGTCCGGTTCGGCGAGAGGGCGTGCGAAACCGCTGGTCGCAAGACCGGAATGGCGCGCATGTCCTACTCAAACCCCTATATTCCGATGGCACGGGGTGTCAGTAATCATGCCAAATTGACTCCTGTCATCATGTGAAATGAACCCCTCTCCATCACCAGGAGAGGAGACATATGGAACTAGCAGACGCGGTGACGAGCCCAGTACTATCTTCGCGGGAGACGGCTCCAACGGAGGAGGCTGGGATGCTGCGAGAAGACGGCGTGCGAGAAGTGTTGGCGCGACTACAGCGCGGCGAGCATATCAAAGCCCTTGCGCGGGATCTCGGTGTGGCCCGCAATATCGTGAAGCGGTGGCAACGGCTGGGGGACTGGCGTCCCCGCCCACCAGCCCATCGTCCCTGTCAAATCGATCCCTATCGGCGCTTTCTGGAGCGCCGCGGCCCTGAAGTGAATTGGAACGGCCGGGTGCTCCATCGGGAACTGCAGGCGTTGGGATTCGCGGGGACCTATCAACAAGTGCAACGGGCGATGCAGCCGCTCCGGGCCGATCGGGCGTGGGCGACCGTGGCGACGGTGCGGTTTGAGACGAACCCAGGCCAACAAGCCCAAGTGGATTTTGGCCAAACCCATCTCTGGATTGGCGAGCGGCTGGAAGTCATCCACATCTTTGTGTTCACCCTCGGGTACTCCCGGCGCCTGTGGACGTCGGCCTATCCGCATGAACGGCTCAGTGCGCTGCTCGATGGGCATGAATGGGCCTTCCAGCATTTTGGGGGCGTGCCGGTGGAGTGTCTCTACGATAACCCGCGGACGCTCGTCCTGGGGCGGCGCGAGGGCCGCGTGCTCTGGCATCCGGTCTGGGAGGATTTTGCGCGACGGTATGGCTTCACCCCGCGCGCCTGTCAGCCATATTGGGCGCAGACGAAGGGCAAAGTCGAAAGCGGCGTCAAATATGTGAAGCGCAATGCCCTGGCCGGCCGCCACTTCGGCTCGTGGGAGGCCTTGAACGCCTGGCTGCAGGAGTGGGCGGTGACGGTCGCCGATCAGCGCGTCCATGGGACAGCCCGCGAGCGGCCGATCGACCCGTTCGCTCGGGAGACGCTCACGCCCCTGGGCCAGCGTCCGCCGTATCACCACGAACGGGTGCGCCTGCGGCGCGTGCCGACTGATGCGCTCGTCGCCATCGCGGCCGCGCGCTATTCCGTCCCGGTAGAGTATGTCGGGACGACGGTGCACGTGCAGGAGACCAGTCACCACTATGAGATCTTCCATGGCGGCATGTGCATTGTGCGGCATGCCAAGACCACCCGCCATGCCGTGGTGGTGGATCGGGCGCACTATCGCGGGCTGCTGTGCGCGGGCGAATCCGCCGCGACGCCCCGGCCGCCCCAGTGGGATCCCGGGTATGGCGACCTCGGCGAGGTGATGGTCCGGGATCTGGCCCTCTATGCCGCGGTGGCGGAACCCGGCGGTGCCGCATGAGCACGCCCCAACTCAAGCGGCTTCAGGCGCACTGCCAGCGCCTGCGCCTCTATCAAGTCGCCGCAGAACTGCCGAGCTTACTCGAGCAGGCGGCCAAGGCCGAGCAGTCGTATACGGACTTTTTAGAAGAGGTCCTGCGGCGCGAGGTGCAGGCCAAGACGGATAAGCATCTGGCGATGCGGTTGGCGATGGCGCGGTTCCCGTTCCAGAAGACGTTGGAGACTTTCGACTTTAAAGCCCAGCCCTCCATTGATGTGAAACTGATCCGTGAACTCGGTACCGGGCGCTATCTGGAGCAGGGCGAGAATGCCTTGTTCCTCGGGCCGCCCGGCGTCGGCAAAACCCATCTGGCCGTCGCCCTCGGTATCACGGCCTGTGAACAGGGCCACCGTGTGCTGTTTACCACGGCGATGGGATTGCTGGCCACGCTCGGCAAAGCGCTCTCCGAAAATCGGCTAGAGGACCGGCTCAAGATGCTGGCCCAGCCCCAGCTCTTGATCATTGACGAGATCGGCTATATCCCCATTGATCGACAGGGCGCCAATCTGTTCTTCCAGCTCATCTCCCGGCGCTATGAGAAGGGCTCGATTGTGCTCACCAGTAATCAAAGCCTCGGCGCCTGGGGCGAGGTCTTCGGGGATCCCGTCATCGCCACGGCGATTCTCGATCGGCTCCTGCATCATTCCATCACGGTCAATATTAAAGGCGAGAGCTATCGCTTGCGGGAGAAACGGAAGGCGGGCCTCTTCAAGTCCCCCGTCAGCGCCGCGAGCCATTCAGATGCCTAACGCAACCAGATGTACCGTCAACCCGGGGAGGGGTCAATTTCACATCAGAACAAAAGGGTCCACTTCGGCTGATGATTGACACGGGGCTTCGTCTATTTGTTCGCCGTGCTTGACTGGGCCAGTCGCCGGGTGCTGGGCTGGCGACTCTCCAACACGCTCACGACTGATTTCTGTCTGGACGCGGTGCAGGAGGCGATTATCCGGCACGGCCTTCCGACTATCTTCAATACTGACCAAGGGTACCAATTCACCAGCCACGAGTTCGCTGGGCTGCTCACCCAGCACGGCATCCAGATCAGCATGGACGGAAAAGGGTGTGGGCGAGACAACGTGTTCGTCGAGCGACTCTGGAAGAGCATTAAATACGTGGAGGTCTATTTGCACGCATACGACACCGTCAATGCAGCCGCCAGGGCTTGGAGCGCTACCTGACATCCTACAGTCAGACCCGGCCGCATCAGGCGCTTGACTGCAAGACGCCCGACCAGGTGTACTATGACAACCTGACGACACGGCTCACGGCCGCGTAATCAGTACCCCGCCAGGCACCCGCCACTTAAGAATGGCAATAGGCTGTCCAACCAACCGGGGCCACCTCTAACAGGCTGCGGAAAAACGCGACGTGAAGGCGACGGCAGCCTCCCACGTTCGGTCAAGATTGGCTTCGAACCCCATCCAGGCCGGGTAGCTTTCCACCACGACCGCCCGCTGGGGGAGACGGGGCGCGTGGCGACCCTGTCGGCTCATGTCGCGGCCTCCAGAAGATTACGCATCCGCACCAGGTTGTACGCCGCCGCCGCGAAGGTGAACAACCAGCCTACCCGCTGCACTCCACGCAGTTTCACTTTGCGCAACAGCCCGACCGTCTTCAACCAGCCGAAGACCTCTTCAACCCGTTTGCGCTTTCGTTGACTGATCGCGTAGCCGGGATGCCGCGGGGTCCGGCCATCAATCGCACTGGCACGGTTCGTCGTGTGTTGGGCCACATGGGGCGTGACCTGCAATGCTCGCAGATCTTGCACGAACTGGTGGGTGTCATAGTTCTTATCGCCACCCAGCGTAATCCGGCGTGGCGTGGGCCGAGCCTCCAGGAAGGCGACGGCCGCCTCCCGTTCCGCCGTACCGGTGGCCGGGGTGAGGCGCGTGTTCACCACCAGTCCATGTCGATTCTCCATCAGCACATGCCCCAAGAAGCACAGCTTGGCCTCCTGGCCCGCCGCCTTCTTGTACAGCCGAGCCTCCGGATCGGTCGTCGAGACGTGTGTGGCATTCGTCCGCCGCTCGCCCCGAAAGTCCACGCTGGGATTGCCCGGATCCTCCGGCGGGGGTATGGGCGCGGCAGGGGTTTTCTGCTTGAAGCTCTTCTGGCCCGCCCAGGCTTCGATCAGCGTCCCATCAACGGTGAAATGCTCGTCGGACAACAGGCGCTGGGCCTTGGCTTGCGCGAGCACCTCCTTGAAGAATGCGGTGGCCACTTCGCCCTCTAACAAACGATCCCGATTCTTCGTGAAGACGGTGACATCCCACACGGGCGCATCCAAATCGAGCCCCACAAGCCAACGAAACAGCAGGTTGTATTGCAACTCCTCCATCAGGAGCCGTTCACTGCGGAGGCTGTAGAGCACCTGGAGCAACAGGGCACGCAGGAGCTTTTCCGGGGCAATCGAAGGCCGGCCCATGTGGGCATACAGGGTCGCCAGCTGAGAAGCGAGGGCAGGCAACGCGGTATCGACGTATTGCCGGATCGGTCGCAGAGGGTGCGTCGCCGGCACTCATTTCTCGGGCGACAAATAACTAAACAGGCCGGCTTGTTGGGTATCCTGACCACGCATCGCAATCCTCCTGGCGTGAGGGGAAAAGAGTTCCACTCTACCTACTCCAGGAAAGAGACAGACTCAAGAGTTTTTCCGCAGCCTGCTAAGATGCCCTCTGCTCCGGTTAATAACCGTCTCAGAACGGAGCCATCGTCAAAGACAGCTTACAATCGGTCGTGAGTTCCAGGTGCGGTTGCAGGAAGTGGCGAATGTCCAGTGCGACGTGGTCTAGCCTTGGTAGTTGGATCAAACCGCGGGAGGTTATCGTTTAATATCACGTTTTTGGAGGAGGAATTTACATACCGCTTCCTGTGTTTAAGAAACGGAAGTTCGATGAACCGAAAGCTGAGATAGCCAATGGGTATCATTGCTAGAAAGCAGACGGCGGACCATGCACAGGCCAGATAGAAATTGGACAGGTCCATGATGTGGTCGTTGATGAATCTGGCGGCGCGAAAAACCACGTTGTAGTGCAGAAGATAGATCGAGTAGGAGTAGGCACCCGCATACCCCACATATCTTGAAAAGCCC
>WBZQ01000842.1_pt1 | contig 22775 bp, 32 predicted proteins | sample 5204251 | NCBI WGS metagenome assembly WBZQ01 (sample SAMN12412402, study PRJNA552823) | activated sludge metagenome | isolation source: activated sludge from nitrification reactor of wastewater treatment plant... | place: USA: Virginia | collected 2017-09
ACGTTGTTGCCGCGGAATGAAAAGGAGATATTGCTGACGCCGCCGCTGACCTTGGCCAGCGGGAGATGCGCCTTGATCCAGCGCGTGGCTTCGATGAAATCGACGGCGTAATTGTTATGTTCTTCCAAGCCGGTCGCGACGGTGAGGATATTCGGATCGAAAATAATATCCTGCGGGGGAACTCCGACCTGTTCCGTCAACAGACGATACGAGCGCTCGCAAATCTCGATGCGCCGCGCCACCGAGTCGGCCTGACCACGCTCATCGAATGCCATCACGACGATGGCCGCGCCATACCGCCGGATGAGGCGCGCCTGCTCCAAAAACTTGGCCTCGCCTTCCTTTAAGCTGATGGAGTTGACGATGCCCTTCCCTTGAATGTTGCGAAGCCCTTCTTCGATGACCTCCCACTTGGAGCTGTCCACCATGATCGGCACACGCGCGATGTCCGACTCGGCCGCCAGGAGACGCAGAAACTTCTGCATCGCTGCCTTGGAATCCAGCAAACCCTCATCCATGTTGATATCGATGATCTGCGCCCCGCCCTCGACCTGCTGGCGAGCCACGGTCAAGGCCTTGTCGTAATCGCCGGCCAGGATCAGTTTGGAAAAGGCCGGTGAGCCGGTGATATTGGTCCGCTCGCCGACGTTCACGAAGTTCGATTCCGGCCGCACGGTCAGCGCTTCGAGGCCGCTGAGCCGCAAAAACGGCTCGACCTTGCCAGGCCGACGAGGCGACAGCCCACGCACCGCTTCCGCAATATTGTGAATATGATCGGGCGTGGTCCCGCAACAGCCCCCGACAATATTGAGCCACCCGTTCTGCGCCCATTCACGCAGCTGAGGCGCCAGCGACTCCGGAGTTTCAGGAAAGCCCGTGGGCAACAAAGGATTGGGCAAGCCGGCATTCGGATGGCTACTGACAAAAATCGGCGCGAGCTGCGACAGTTCCTCGATCAAGGGCCGCATTTCCTTCGGCCCCAGCGCGCAGTTCATGCCGACACTCAGCAACGGCACATGGGAGATAGAATTCCAGAATCCCTCGACCGTCTGCCCGGAGAAGCCGCGATTGCTGCCGGCCTGAATGAACGTCACCGACGCCATGATCGGCACCTGCCGGGCGCCTTCTGCGAACAGTTGCTGTATGGCAAAAAACGCCGCCTTGGCGTTCAGCGTGTCGAAAATCGTCTCCACCAGCAGCAGGTCGACGCCGCCGTCCAGGAGACCGCGTATCTGTTCGCCATAGGCCTGCACCAATTCCGGATAAGTGGTCCCTCGCGCTGCCGCATCATTGGAGTCAGTCGAAACGGACGAGGTCTTCGTGGTCGGCCCGATCGCGCCCGCCACGAAGCAGCGCCGCACCGGCTGTGCCGCGACGACCTGAGCCACCGCTCGCCTGGCGCACTCGGCGCCGGCTTTGGACAGTTCATAACCCAGATCATCCATGCCGTAGTCGGCCAGTGACACGGATTGAGAATTAAACGTGTTGGTTTCGACAATGTCCGCCCCGGCTTCGAGGTACTGCCGGTGGATTCCCTCAATGACGTGCGGTTGTGTGACGTTTAAGAGATCGTTGTGTCCCTTGAGGTCTTTCTTCCACTCCTTGAACCGTTCCCCGCGAAACGCGGCTTCGTCCAGCTTATGGCGTTGGATCATGGTCCCCATGGCGCCATCGAGGATCAGGATACGTTCACGGAGCAGGTCTTGAATGTCGTGTACCGGCATGACTCCCTATGTCTTTCTGTCACCGAGCTTCAGATATGCGGCGACTGCGGCGATGAGTGCGATCGAGCGGGCATCATATCGGGAACGGACTTTTTTCAGCAAGCCATGACGGGCTTCCCGCCTTGACATTGACTACCCCGGCCGATACGATGCCGAACAGTGTCTGGGCCGAGCCTGAGTCGATTGTATGGCGCATCAGACAGTGACCCGCCTCATTTTTTGTTGTCTCCTCTGCATCAGCCTCATCGGACCGGAATGCCCTTCCCTGTGGGCGGGGTCTTATTTTGAGGATGGGTATCTCGGGCTGACTCAAACCGAATTACACGACAAACTCGGCCTGCCCCAGGCCGTGCGAGACCGCAAATCGGCCTTGCGCGTCTTCACCTATTACCCCATCAGCGACTGGGAACAATACTTTAAGAAGGTCGTCGCTCCTGAAAACGGAGAAGATGTGTACACCTTCAAACGTGACGACGTCGAAGTCCGGTATTCCTTCAGCTTTACCTTCGATCCCAACGATCAGAACGAGCAGCGCCCGCTCTTCGTTCGTCTGGTCGATATCGAGTTTTCTCCACCCGTGGCTCTGGGCCGAATTCCCCAGCTCGTCCCGGAATTCAAACCGCCGGAGGACGCCGCGGCCCCAGTCTTCCGCTCCAATATCATGTTGTTGTTTTTTTCGGGGAGCCCGTCGGCGGATGCGCGCTTCATTGTGCGGGAAAAAGGAAAGGATGCACTCGACTGGTCGCTCGCCTTCCAGATGTTCGCCCTGCAGGGTCTACCTGATCCACTGACGTCGAAAGCACCGATCGACCGCCTGGAAATCAGTACGCAAAGCCTGCCGCTGGTCAAACTGCGCCAGCGCAACACGCATGAACCGGTCGTCAATCCCTACTCCACAGCCTTCGCTCAGCAGCCGCCGCCTAAGCCCGCCGTAAAAAAGATTCCGGTACCCACGTACGCAGATTAGAGGTTCAAGGAGCTGGTTGTTCGGCTGATTCTACCTGGCGGGCCGTGCGTTCGTCTTGTGCGCGGTAACTCTGCTCGGTCTGACTCCGCATCCGCCCCAGCATATTGTCTGCCAGCCGACTGGTTCCCGATTGAGAAGGTCCCGCAAGCGCCTCCAGAGAGGGAGCCTCGATCGCGACGACCTGGTAGAGGGCAGAGACTCCCACCACCACCAGCAGCACCTTGCAGAGAATCCTGATGGCGGGATTGGCGCTCAAAAAAATGAACAGCAGCAGGGTCAGGGAAGCAACCCCTGCCACGAGCACGACGGCGGTTTGATAGGCCGTCAGCCCTTTGATTGTTCGAGAACCGACTTTTGCCGCAACGGCACTCAGGATATCGCCGATCACCCCCGAAGAAGAAGGCTGTTTGGTCTCAGTGATGGCCGGCGCGGCTACAGGAGTGGGAGCCGACGAGTCCGTACCGGTCATGGTGCGCACGCGGCCCCGGTAGGCAGCCGGAACCTGGTCGATATTATCCGTCAAAACTGCTTGGCCCTGGGCGTCCGTATAGACATAGAGAGACCCTGCCTCGGCCTCAATCCCGGCATATCCCAGGAAACAGAACCCCAGCGCACCTAACCATACCCAGGCCTGGTTCCGTCTCCAATCCCTATGTCCCATGCTCCGCCCTCCTACGGCCGTCCATTAAGCATAGCAGGTCGAAACAGGGAGGACGGCGACAACACGCCGTCCCTGGAAGGTTTTCTCCTCCCTTGACGGACCGAAAACCTATTGTTTAGCATGCAGCAAGCACCTGGCACTCGCACACTCGTTGACGGAAGGATATTTGTGACCGATCAGATGACTTCGGCAGACCCGGTTTCCTCCCTTCCCCCGACCACGGAGCCCACACCGTTTATCCGCCAGCGGCCGGTCAGGATCATCATTAATTCGTTCCTGGCGCTGTTCGTGGTCGCGCTGATCGCGTTTCGGTTCGTGCCAGGCTGGTTGGACCCCGATTTCTCCAAACACATTGAAAGCCACCGGGTAATGGTGGGCATGGATCGCAAGCAGGTCCTGGATTCGTGGGGGTCGCCGAACACGATGAACGTGACCCATACCAGCGATGGGCTACGACGCGAAGAATGGATCTTTGAAGATTGGGAAAGCCCGGCGGTCGTCAAACACCGGTATCTCTACTTTGAGGAAGGCAAATTGATCGGCGGCCATTTTTCAGGGTCCGACGTACGCCTCCCGCTGCCGACCACCCCGGAACCGGTCAAACCCAAAGGCCACCCGTAATCGTTACCTATTGACGCCTCCGGCCAGTCTCCCCTCAAATCTTCGTCTCAATCGGCCTCGCTGGTTGCCTCGCGAACGTGCAGCGCCAGTCGGCTCAAGAGAATCTCCGCCCGTTGCCTGTCGCGTTCCGCAACCATGACGCGGCTGCCCAAGAGCGCCACCCCCGGATACAGCGCGCCGATGTGTTCGTGCTGAACGGCATAGGGAATGCCATTGCCGTCGAGCAAGCTCCGGATCAGCGCCAGTTCCCCGACATCTGCCGGTTCGCAGAGACTCACCAGAGCCTGAAGATGTTCAGAATGATCCCCTACCGTCACAATCCGCCTCCCGCCAGGCACCGTCGCACATTCACCAAGCCGGAATTGCCGGGAACCGGCGTCTCCGGCTGCGAACAGCACGTGATTCGTTGCAATTCCTTCGGATGGTCAATACACTCACGGAAGCGCAGACAGGGTCCGGAAGCAGAAGCTGGCCTTGATATGGAGCGATGACTGCGCGGAGATCGGCGTTGATGTCGTTGCCGCAGGGGGACAACGGACAACTTACGGGGTCTCGGTGATCTGAACGCGCCGTTCTTTCCCTGGCCCGCCGGACACGGTCAGAACACGTTTCCATTCACGGACCTGGTAAATGGCCCAGGCTTGCGGCTGATTCTTGTAGAACGCGTCCGGATCTTCGCCGGAGGCATTGAGGTAAATCGGCTCCGTAAACCCTTCTTCCAGTACATAATCCAGCAAACAGTCCGTGGTGAACCCTTTTCCGTGCAGGGCGACCTCGGCAAGGAAGTTGAGAATCTCGTCGGAATCCTGAATGGTGATAGGCTTCATCTGACCGGTGGCTGATTGTAGCCAGTAGGCACGAAGGAAGGCAAGGCATGGCACAGAAGAGATTGACCCGCACGCAATTTCTCGAGCGGCTGTTGTCCCTCATGGATCGTAAACACCATTGGGCCTGGCCGATCATCATGGGGCCCGGCATGACCAAGGCCCAGCTGAAGCTCCACTACCAGCAGGAATACCTGGTCTACGTGCGGGACTTTCCCGTTCTGCTGGCTCGAGTGCATGGGCAAAACCCACCGCCCGACGTCCGGCGGATGTTGGCCGAAAATATTTATGAAGAAGATACCGGTGGCCTGTCGTTTGGACGATCTCATCCCGAGCTCTTTCATGAAATGATGCACGGGCTGGGATTCGACAGCCGCGTCTTTTTTCGAGCGACGCTCCTTCCCGCCAGTCTTCGCTATCGGCGCTGGTTGGAACAGGTGACGGCCAGCCGCGACTGGGTCGTCGGCGCCGCCGCCCTCGCGGTTTTCGTGGAGGGCAGCATCAAAGACCGCCAGGAAATTCTGGAACCCTCGAAACCAAAAACCGAGGCGGAGATCGAAGCCTATATCGACGCGCATCCTCTGATTCGGCATCACAAGATCGAGCGGCAACATATGGATCTCATACGCGCGCACCAGAAGGTGGAGGCTGGACATCGGCAAGACGCCTACACGATGGTCGTCAACTATGCCGAACGCAGGCGCCAGCAGAACGCGGTGTTGGCCTGCGTCAGGCAAGGACTGACGTTGTGGATGGCCTACCGCGACGGCATCGCCAAAGCCTGCAAATTGGCCAAGCCATGAGGAGATTAGACGCCATTCCGCGACTGCTGCCGCTGTGCGGCTTCGTCATACTCACTCTGGTTCAAACAACCTGGGCATCGATGTCACCTGAGGACATGGTGCTGGTTCCAGCCGGTGAATTCATGATGGGAGCCTCCGCAGACCAGGGCGGCCTCCCCGATGAGCAGCCGATGCGTCTGGTCTCTCTGGGCGCGTTCTGGATCGATCGGTACGAAGTCACCAACGCCGCCTACCTGCAATTCGTTGAGGCCACGAACTATCAGGCCCCTGCCAATGCTGCCGGTCGCTTGACTCTCTGGGAACAGAACCGTCCATTGCCCGGCATTGAGCAACATCCGGTCGTGAACGTGAGCTGGTTGGATGCCGTCGCATTCTGCCGCTGGGCGAACAAACGGTTGCCGACGGAAGCGGAATGGGAAAAGGCCGCCCGAGGAACCGACGGACGCACCTACCCCTGGGGCAATGAATGGAGCACCGACAAGGGAAACAGCGCGAGTTACTGGGCCGGGAAAACCGTGCAATTTGCCGATAGCGCGGAGTGGGAAGCCTTTTGGCTCAAAGGCCTGGGAGCGGAAATTTCCAAGGCCAATGGTCTCAGGGGTGAAATCCTCACGTTGCCGGTCGGCAGTTTTCCCGCCGGCACCAGTCCTTATGGGGCGCTGGATATGGCCGGCAATGCCGCCGAATGGGTACAGGACTGGTACAACCCCAACCATTACCGCTCGGCACCGCTCACGAACCCCCAGGGACCCGAGCGAGGCGCCATTAAAGCCATGCGCGGCGGATCCTGGCTCAAACCGGCGATCAGCCTGCGCACCTCTGATCGTGATTGGGGGACGATGGACAGCCGGCCTTCCGGGACTGGATTCCGCTGCGCCAAGGACAGCTATTAATCCAAATCTGCTCCACTGACCACGGCCCTGCCTGAGACCCAAACCCCGATTTCCTCTCCCTGCCGGTTTTCAGGAGATTCTAGGTCACCCGGGCTTCAACGGCTATACTGCTTCTAAGTACTGTCACATCCGTACCGACTTACGTTGCTCCTTCGAGTTTTCGCTATGGCATCCCAGCTTTCTCGCGCCCCAGACGCCGTTTCTGGACCAGCATTCCGGGTCTTGCTAGCCGATGACTCGCAAGAATCACAGGTCTTGATTCGATTGTACCTGCAAGGCCTCCCCTATCAGGTTGACGTCGCAGGAGACGGAGAAGAAGCGGTCGCCCTGTTCAAGGCCCGGCCGTTTGACCTCATTTTTCTCGATCAGCACATGCCGGTCATGGACGGTTTTACCGCCGCGCGCCTGATGCGCCAGTGGGAATCATCCAATCATCGGTCGCCGGTACCTATTCTGGCTCTGACCGCCGACTCATTGGTCGAAGCCAGGGAGCAGGGGCAAGCTGCAGGGTGCACGGCATTCTTAGCCAAGCCCATCGCTAAAGAACAGCTTCTCGACGCGTTGCAGAGGCTTGGCGTCACCTCCTCCATGAAACGCGTCACGCCACAAAACAGTGCCCCAGCCGGGCTCGCAACCCTCATCGACGAGGAAATCGCGCGACGGCGTCCCCTCTTCCTCGACAACCGCCGTCGAGAGCTGAGACGCCTGCAGAATGCCGTCGAGCGAGGAGATTGCGAATTCATCCGGATCACGGGACACCGCCTCAAAGGCCTGGCCGGATCATATGGGTTCCCCGACATCGGTCTGGCGGGTGCAGAGTTAGAGGAAGCGGCGAAGGATCAGGATCTCGCCGGGATGCGACGGACCATCGATCAGCTGGCTGCGCTTCTTGCCCAGGCGAGCCAGGCCGTGTAAGCGGAGTTCCGGGACGCGCTATAGGAAACCTACGACCATGAGCATTCTCATCATCGACGATTTTCAGGAGGAGCGGGATCTTCTCCACGCCATCCTGCAGCGGGCCGGATTCGGGCCTCTCCTGCCGGTCGCGACGGCTCAAGAAGGATTGAACCTCTTAGGAATCGGCAAACGCGGAAGACCCGGCAACGGCATCGATCTCGTTCTCATGGATCTCGAAATGCCCGGGATGAATGGATTGGAGGCCTGCGAGAGAATCAGGATGGAAGAACCGCTCCAGGGCCTGCCCATCATTATCATTACCGCCCATACGGCAGAGCACGATATTCAGGCCGCCTATACGGCGGGCGCCACGGACTATATCCGCAAGCCTGTGATTCCGGTGGAGTTGCTGGCGCGAGCCGCCACAGCGCTGAGCCTGAAACAAGAAATCGATGCGAGGAAATTGCGCGAACAGGAACTGCTCGAACGAACGAAGGAACTCGACCATGCCTTGGAGCACATCACCACGCGCCATGGCACCGTGCAGATCTGCGCCAAGTGTAAACGCGTCAATACCGAAGGATCCTACTGGCAACGGATCGAAGACTACTTACGACGGCTGGGGCGCTCCACGGTCAAAGAAGCCGTCTGTGACTCCTGCATGGATCAGGCCTATCCTCATCTGAAACGGATGCCGTAGCAGGCTGTTCAGACAGGTCGCCAGCGGCGTTCTCGCGGCGCACAGAAGCTCCCCCTACCGCAGCGAGTACGCTTCGCCTCTGAGCTGGCGGCCACCTTACCGGACAACCTTTCTGGGCAGCCTGCGAATAATGCTGCTTTGTCCACAGGTGGCCGAGAGCCGTCGCGCAGGATTCTTGAGTAGTGTGTCTATCACCTGCTACCCAGTACCTCGTACATCAGACGACCGGGACGGTTATCGATTCGATTGGGCAGGCAACACAAACGCCACCGCTTCGATACGCACAACCGGCATGATCAGCCCTTGTCCTTCGACGTCGTGGGAGAAATCGTAGACAAGAGATTCGTCCGGGATCAGTCTGCCGCACAACACCACGTCGATCTCGATGCGCTCGCCCCGTTGCATCCTGGCCTTGAGGTCGGCGGTCGCCTCCCCTGCCGAGGCGATCAGTGTCGCCGGAAGATCTTCATGTTTGAAACGCACCTCACCCCATGACGTCCGGGTGAACTTCGGCCCCAGCGCGACACGAAATCCTCCCTCTTCCTCATCAAACCGTGACAATTCGCCAAGCCAGACCACAGTCACCAGCCATTGCAAAGCCTCCTTGCCGTCGCGCCGGGCATCGCGTTCACGGTTCAAGGCAAAAAGTCGTTCGTCATGTCCGGGATCATGGTGTCCCTGGCCATAGATCTGAGGCCAATCCGGAGGCGACCCGTCCAGCGCCACGAGAAACCGTTCGATGGGTTCAGGATCGAGCAGGAGATGGTTGTCGGGAGGAAGTGTCGCCAGCGCCGCAGACAGGCTCTTATGCAACGGGCGCAGCGGAGAAGCGTGTGCTGCGGAACTTACTCCGGGCATCGACCAGGCCAGCAACAGCATAGCCATGGCAAGAAGGGTCCGCACGTGGAAGGCACTCCTCAAATCAGGCGGCAGGGAGCGATAGGCTGCGAAATAAGTCTCTGAGCTCGCATGTGGCAGGATGCTCCCAAGACAACACACCGGCATCCACCAGCACTTGAAGCCGTGGCACCGGGTCTAATCGAGGCAGCATCAGGGCATTGAGGGATTGAGACTTCAAGACCTGCGTGTAGGTCCCGATCCAGGATTCGACGACCGCCCGTAATCCGGCATCCGTCGCCTTCATTCGACCCAACCGGACTTCCTGTAGCAATTTGATCAACGGGTCTGATTGGAGCAGCGTGCCGATCGCACGACGCAGTTGTGTGTCTTGATCGTCCATCATGAATGACTCGGCATCGTAATTAATTCATGGAACAGGCACCGGGGCCACGCGGATCGCCACAGGAGCCGCATCCACTGCCGGAATTAGACACCACCGGCCAGCCGCCGGTTGCGCCGACCCCGAATGCGGAAAATTGTTTATTCAACGCCGTCGCCTTGCAGGAAGGACAGGCCGGCACCGTTTGTCCCTGCACGATGAGCTCGAAGCGGTGGTTGCATTCCTGGCAGACGTATTCGAAGATGGGCATGGGGCTATACTCCTTAGAATTTGAAATATTATAAGTAAGGCTCATTCACTTTCGCAATCATCAGCCGATAGGAGCCCACACATGTGGTCAGAAGATAAATCCTTCGTCTTTCGCATCAGCCTGGAAGCGCAATTTCCCGACGACTACGAGGGCCCGCACGATGAGCAGGCCTGGCTGCGTGAGTGGGAACTGCAGATCAAGCCGCTCCTGATCAAGAACCTGTTCGACACGCTGCGGGAATACCCCGCTTGGAAATCGCATGTCAGAAACCGGGGGAAATCGCCGGCGGAAGAAATTGAAGTCGCCATGATCCGCGATTTTTCACCAACCCCATAGGCACGCGAGCCGCTATGTCCCAGGCTACCGCTCAGGGTCTCTACATTCATATTCCCTTCTGTCATCAGCGCTGCCATTTCTGCGCCTTCTACCTCGAGATCCATCACGCGCGCTCCGCGGAACAGTTTGTCGCTTCGCTGTTGATGGAGTTACGGTTGTACGGCGAGAGCGGTATCTTGGGACCGGCCCCACTCGATTCGATCTATTTCGGCGGCGGGACGCCGACAACGCTCTCCTCCGAGCAACTCACGACCATCCTGACGTCGAGCAAGCAGACGTTCGGACTGGTTCCGGACGCCGAGGTCACTGTCGAAGCCCATCCGGGATCGGTTACGCGAGAGAGCCTGGCGCATCTTCGCGACGCCGGATGTACCCGCCTCAGCTTCGGCGCCGAATCGATGGACCAAACGGAATTGGATCGCGTCGGACGACCAGGGTCTCCCACCAGCACAATCCACGTCATGGCCGTGGCACGTGAAGCCGGCTTCACCAACATCAACCTCGATCTTATGTACGGGCTGCCGGGCCAGACTTTGGAAAGTTGGGCGACCTCATTGAGGCAGACAATTGAACTGGCTCCGGAACACCTGTCTTGTTATGCCTTGACCATTGAGGAAGGTACTCACCTCAAGTCAGCGATTCAGCGCGGCCACGTCCCCGCCCCTGATGAAGAGCTTCAGAACCGCATGGAAGACCTGGCCGAAGAGATCCTCTGCCAGGCCGGCTACCGTCGTTATGAAATTTCCAACTATTGCCGACCTGGATTTGCCAGCCGACACAACCGGCTTCACTGGACCGGCGGGCATTACCTGGGCGTCGGCCCCAGTGCGCAGTCCTATATTGGAGGTCGGCGATTCGGCAATGTGAGCGATCTGGCGGCCTATAAGGCAGCCCTCGGAAACGCCCGCCTCCCGGTCGCGGAATCCGATCAACTCACGCAGGCGGGTGAAAGTTGTGAACGGCTGATCTTCGGGCTGCGCCTCGTTGATGGTATTTCACTCAAGCAGACAGGTGCCCTGTCATTTCCGGCACTCACGCAGGAAGTGGACAAATTGCTGGCGGACGACTTGCTCGAACGCCAGGGCGACCTGGTTCGCCTCACCACAAGGGGCCGACGATATGCGGATACGGTAGCGGTATCCCTCCTGACGAGCCTGAATGGGTAGCGACGTTCAATCATCCCATTGACTTCCATCCCCGGCAGAGGGGAGACTGTTGATTCGAAAGGAGATTCATTCCCATGCCCGTGAATATGGATCCCAGCAAGCGCCGCCGTCGTCAACCAGTCGAAGCTGCCGCGTCCGCCACCGATCAAGACACGGCTCACGTGAAGCGATTCGGTGAAGACACGGAAGCCGACCGTGAAAAGGCGATTGCGGAAGCCGAGTTGAAGAATTTGTGGGACGCGACCGAAGTCATCGACATGGATAGCTGGTAATCCGTCTCTACACACATCTGCACCGTCATCTTCATCTCGCAGGACCCCTTACCGAATCGCCCACTGAACCAGATGTATCGATGAATTCCTCGCCCGTTCGGAATGCCCTGTTTTATCCGTTTCACCTCTGCGCTCCGGATACCCTGGATTACCTGCTGGCGCACTATGGATCCATTCACTTTCGCGACTATATGGCGCTTCGCCTGACGCCGTTCATGGGGACGACGGCCTACCAGGATCGAATGGGAGACGAGCACCCGGACCTCGTCCGCAGCGGCCGCATCGTGCAAGGCCATGCGGTCAGCGGGCCACTAGATGACGCCGCCGTGGCCGGGATCGATCGTGATTTTTCTGATCCGCATTGGAGACAACTGTTCCATGCCGGACTGCAGGAGGATCGACGGTTTCAACGAGGCCTTTTTGATCTGACGCATGCCATGCGGATCGGATCGACCCTCGTGCCGGGCCCGGCTGCGTTGCTTCGACTACTCGAATCGCAACGCGCCGGCGCTCAGTGTACCGTGGCGCTGGTGCAACAATGGGCTCGTTCGTCTCCTAGCCTGGAGGACGCCTACAACTTTGAATACGGTCTGGCGCTTCTCAAAACGGCTGCGGCTCAGGTCTACACCTTCCGCCTGGCCAGCGCGCATGGGTTGATCGCGGTCACGGATTCCGTGACCCATCATCGGTTACTGAGCCACACCATGGCGCGAGAGGGCATCGACCTGTCGAACGAATATGTCGCCCCACCCCGGAGGCACTCCTCTCCATGACCACTTCGCGCTACGGAAGTGACATGCTGGGCATTCCTCTGCTGCAGCGGGGGAACGGAGAAGCTGACGACCTGTTGCACTCGCCCCCGTTTCACCTGGTACACTCGGCGCCGGACGAGACGACCGCATGAGCACCCTCACCCCCGTCATGACTCCCGATGCCCTCGACACCACTGACGTGGGCACCGGCGACGATCTCGAAGCCCGCGTGATCGTGTTTAATTGCGAATGCCACACCTACCAACAGGTGATCGCACTCTTCTGCAAATGTATTCCAGGTATGAACTCGTCCCGGGCCTTCGAATTGGCCTGGCGCATCGATCATGAAGGCCAGGCCACGGTCTATTCAGGAGCCCGAAAGTTAGCGGAAGAAATCGGAACCAAACTTGCGGCCGGAGGATTGCGGGTGGGTGTTCAGTAACAGGAATCGAGAGGCGGCCCGGCGGTCTGCGCCGACCATCTCGACGCAGACGCAGGTTACTTCGCGCGCTTTTTCGGTGTGGCGACTTTCGTGGATTTGGCTTTGGATGCCGGAGCAGCCGGCGCGGCAGGCTTCTTCGCAGTCCCCTTGGCGCTGCCGTGAGTCGCGTGCGAACTTTTTGCCGACTTGGCCGGAGTGTGTGCGGCCTTTTGCTCCTGCGCAGCCGCCGCCTTGTAGTAGGACTTGTTGAGCTTGCTCAGCATATCGCCGTTCAGCACACGCACTTGGTACAATTCGAACAACTTGCTGATGGCCTTGGGGTCGCCCTTGCGCGCCAGCCCCAACAGCCGTCGCCGCTGGTTCATTTCTTCTTCTTCAGTATGAGACGCCGCTCGCCGCTCCATAGCGCTCCTTTCAAGGAATGCCCGAAACTATGGTACACATTCGCCAAATTGCCGGATGAAATGCCCCGCAGTATAACAGATTCGGCCTAGCCAGTACTACACAAACCTTGATCAAATGAGAGAAATTGTGCCGACCAGGCAACATGGGATTGTCGGCGAATGGAGAGTCCGCACGGTTGTAGATGAACGGGAAAGATCACTATAATTATTTTTCACCCCATATGAGACAAAGGAGTCCCCGATGCAACATGCTGCCCCTGCCGATACAGAACCGACCGCAGCCGATGATCCCCAGGCACGTGCCCTTCTCCAACGCGCCTTCGAAAGCACCGCCCGCTGGCAACCGGATTTTCGAGGTTTTTCGGCCGACCTCAGCGTCAACACCAATGGACAAGTCGTGACCGGAACCGTCGTGGTCAAGGGACCGCGAGAGGTGACCGTTCAACTCGCCGATGAAGCGATTCAAAAATGGGCGCAGGAGCAGATCGGCATGATCGCCGTGCACCGCGCTCCCCGCAAGTTCGAGGAATCAGACGGAAAACACCGCCTCACGATGGAAGCCGGCGAGGGGCATCCGCTGGGCCGCCGGCTCGACATTCATGGCGACGGCATGCAGTCCTTCTATCGCATCAAGGATAACCGCATCACTCAAATCAACCGGAAGATGCCGCATGTGGCCTTCACGATCAATGTGGAAGAGAGCAGCACGACCCAGGATCAGAAGCAACTGACGACGAAGTACACCGTGTATTATTTCGCGCCGAAGGACGGCACACTGCGCAATGTCGAGAGCTTCACGGATACCCATGTGCGCGTCGGCGCGTCCGATCTTCCGGCCACACGGCGGATCATCTCGTATGAAAACGGCAGCGTGCTCGTACGAACGCTCACCTTCACCAACCACAAACTACTGGCCTGATGGATTTACGCACGGCATTCCCGCGTAGCATGAAAACCAGGCTGGCTGGCTATGCCCACCTGGCACGGATGATCGACAAATGCCGCGCGGTGCTGGCCGGAACCGAAGGGGAGTATATCTATCCCTGCCCGATGGATGAACGGCTGCTGGACTATGCCGGTATCACCCCCGGGCAATTCACGGCTGCCGTGAAGGCCCATCCGACCGATGACGGGGTGGCGGAATGGTTCCGACGTACCGCCCCCCCTCGTGGCACACAGGAACTCGAAGACTGGAACGGCACGTTGCTCGAGCGAGGGCCGAGTTCGCCGGACAGTGCGGCGAAATTCGCAAAGTACCGCGATGCGATAGACCCTTTGCGCACCGACATCACGGCCTGGTCGGACCTCCAGGATCTGGAGGAAGGCAGGCCCGTTCCCCGCAGAAAATAGCCCCTCACCGACGTCATCAACCGGCATGCGCCGATTGATGACGTCGGTTTCTCGTTACATTTCTTTCGTATCGGACCTCCGAGCGTATCCGAACAGATTCACGCTGTATCCCTCCCGATACGTTCCGGTTGGATAATTGAGACTTTGCCATACAGTCGACCGGAGTGGTCGTCATCTATATGGGCTACCGCGTACTACCATCACAGGTTCAGTCCAATCACATTGCGTTAGAGCGGCCAACCTGGCACGCAAATGGCATTTGAAATTCAGGCATCGCACAATGGCAATGCCCCGTTTCCAACCATCGGCAGGAGGTACGTACATGGCTCTGGTTCAACAAAATCTCGTTCCCGGCACCGGCGACCACCTGATCACGCTCGACACTGACACGAACCTCGAATGGCTCAGTCTGAACGCCACCGCTAACTTGTCCTACCTTGACGTCCTGGGCGGCGCCGGCGGCTATACCACCACCTACGGCTTTCGCTTTGCCACGGGGCAGGAAATCAGCCTGCTTCATCAACATGCCGGCGTGACGAAATTCGGCCTCACCCAAACCGTGCCCTTTCCTCAGAGCAATCATGTCGCGATGGAAACGCTGATTGAATTGATGGGCGGCGCAGCGCTGTACCCATCGGTCTCCAGCGGGTCGGTCCTGGTTCAGACACAGGGCATGATGAAATTTCGTGGAGCCGGCGTCCCTACGCCGACGACTCCCATGAGCGTCGTACAACTCTGGCTGTTCAAGCATAATCCTGCCAGCTCCTATGCAGACAGCAATCCGGCCGGACCTGCCGGCAACCGAGTTCCTGAAATCGCCTCCTACCTGGTCCGCAATCGAGTGATGCCCCTTGGTGGCATCTCTCGAGGAAAGTCGGCCAAGGCTGCCAAAACACGCGGAACCAAGAAAAAGTTCTGATTCCATCCGCCGCCCTCGTCCCCTGAAGCCGGTCACACGACTTCAGGGGACACCTGCCACCGCGCAAGACAGCCAGCAGCCCCCTCCAATCTGACTTGCCCCTCGATTGATTTGTGCTCAAGAGAAGCATAGGCTAATGATTGTACGGATGCGGTACACGTCGGCGGCAGCAGTAGGATTCACACTCCAGCCCGTCTTTCTGAGGACTTCATGAAACGTCCTCGCTTTCGAGCAGCACATCTCGCTCCAGATTGTCACAGCCACAGGACCGGCACGGCACCAACCCAGGTATGGTGACATCATGACCACCTCTGCGTCGCATGACCAATCCCGCTTCGCTCCCGGCCGGAGCTCAAACCCTTCTATTTCGCCGAAAAACCTCCTCATCGCCGTCGACGATTCGAACGCCACCATCCGTGTCCTCCATTACGTCGGAGTCTTGCTTCGCGAGACGCCAGCGGTCACCATCACCTTATTTCATGTGTTGAACCCCATGCCGCGGGAGTTGATGGAACATGGAGGCTCGGAAAATCCCGACATGGAGCATCAGCTCGGCGAGCAACTTCGCAAGGATCAGCTAGAATGGATGCAGACGGAGGAGACCCTTGAATATCCCATCCTTGAGAGGGCTCTCGAGCGACTCAAGGAGACAGGATTTCCCAGCGAGCGTGTGACGCTCAAATTGGGATACGCGGGCGACCTCGTTGACACCATTCTCGATGAAGTACGAGCCGGCGGCTACGGCACCCTCGTAATTACGAAGCGCAGCCAGCCGGATGCCGCGCACCTCTTCAGCAGCAACGTTGCAGATCGTCTCTCACGAGAGCTTTCCGGCGTCGCACTCTGGGTCATGGAGTAGGCTCAGGGCGTTCATCACGACGCACCCTTGTCTCTCTGGGAGACAAAGCCAGTCACTCTTCCGACACCTCAACGAACGCCCTTCAACTCCAGCACTCGGCGATCAATCCAGCGATCGGATGACTTCGTAGTATGGACAGGGGTCGGCGAACCGGCCGATGTGGCAGACACCAGCTCGTGAGATCACCAGGAGGGCTGACATGTCAGATGAGACAATTCCCGCAGCCGTGCGGCAATACTTTGCGGCCATCGAGAAGAGGGATGCAGATGCCTGGGTGAACTGTTTTGCCGAGGAAGGTACAAGTCACGAACCAGGCGCACCGGCTCCGTTGAAGGGGCATGTGGCTCTACGGCAATTTCTGGTGGGAGTGCTCGGAGCGTTTGAGAAAATCAGCATGACGGAAGACCATGTGTTCCAGTCCGGAAACCGGGTCGCCGTTAAATTCACGGGGCGCGGAACCGGCAAAAACGGTCGACCGGTTTTCTTCGAGGGTATCGATGTATTCGAGATCAATCAGGAAGGAAAAATCCAAACCATGTGGGGCTACTGGAACCCGGCAGCGATGATGAAGCAACTGCAGGGGTGAGGGAAACTTGCCTTCGTAGATCTTTTTCGAGAACCGACTTCATCAGCCAACCAGCGAAAAGACCGCAACATGTTCTGTGCTTGCACCGATCGGAACTGCTGCGTACATGCCTTTATACACAAGGACAGAACTCAGAGAACACGATGCAGAACATGCTCAAACTAAAAGTCACAGTGCAGCCCGGCGGAATCGTGCACATTGAGTCGCCGGAATTGGTCCCAGGATCGATCACCGACGTTATCATAACTCTTGAAACACCCGCTTACCCTCACCATTTCCCTGTCTCAAATAAGTTCAGTGAACCTCGGACTGTCTTTGCCGATCGCGCCGTGGCAAGCACATGTTCTCCCGATGTCTTAAAAATCTTCTCCAAAAAAGCCGCAGGGACACCCCATGGAATTCGCGGTTCCGGTGGGTCAGCTTTTAGAACACCCACTACACCGGCGTGAATGCCAAGTACTTCGATATTTCCATTCAGGCTCTCAGGAAGAAGTTTCAGCCTCATTGAGTCGAGATCGTACAGCCGTTGCACAAACACCAAGCCCATCCTCCAACGTGCCTTGCCTTCCCCAACTCCAAAGTCAGAGGGATTGAAGGATGATGCGTACTTCCTGCGACATTCAGCCACAAAGACATCAAGGGCGAGTATCGTGTTCTTACGCTCAACTACCACAATTTCCTTAACTTGATACCGCCCATGTTCATTCAGCCCAGCAAGCAACCGCAATCTTATTTGGTCATTAGCTAACGGGGAGACCAGAGCGTAGTTCCCGGTAGTCCCATAGATTTTGGCTTGAGTGTCAGACCCTCGAAGAGATTTCTCCACCAACTCTTCTTGTTCCTTTTTATTGCCTCGATTATGACCAAAATTGCTCAGGCCGTGCCCGAATGCAAGTAGTTCTCGCATCGAAACCTCCGACGACCACCGATGCGCGCTTCCCTTTTAGCTCTTACTGCGCGCATGGGACGAGCACCTTCTTAGCGTGCGCGTTCTGCGAGCAGGAGGACGACCAGCCGGCCCTCGCCCCTACTTCCACCCCTCCCCGCTCATCCCGCCGCCCATGCCGCCGAAGTTTCCGCCGAATCCGCCTTGCCCGCTGCCCCAGTACTGTCCTCGACGCAGTCGTCCATAGGGATGCCGCAAATCGGGACGGCTGAGCCACCAGAGAAACCACAAGGCCCCGCTGGCAGTGGTGACGGTGATCCAAAATCCTAGTCCACGGAAATGCGCCTTTTTGGTCGAACTGACGCGGATCTCCTGCGAGAGAGACGCCAAGGCCACGACCGTGCGATAGAGCCCTTCGTCGAAATGCCCATTCTTAATCGCGGGATCGAGGTACTCATGTCCGACCTTGCCGACCACCTCCCCGCCCATCACCGGAATCATGCGCCGCCCCATGGTCACGGCCGCCTGGCGCTCCTGCACCGCCAACAGAATCAACACCCCATGTTCATCCTGAGCGGAGCCGATGCCCCACTTCTGGTAGAGGCCCATCGCATAGTCGTTGGCCGACGGATAGGGTTTCAGCGTCGGCACAGTCACCACGACCATCTCGACGCCGGTCTTTCGTTCGAGATCCTGGCAGACCGACCGGATCCTGGCACGCCAGTCCGTCTCAATCACGCCGGCATGGTCGCTGACATACCCTTGTGGATCATAATTCGGAATCGGCTCTCGCGCAGAGGCCGACGGAGCCGCCATCAGCACATACGCCATCCAGAGCCCTGCCACCAAACCGATGAGGACGGTGAATCGCTGTGTCATCGCGGCGCCACCGTGCCGTCCGGCCGGATCACGGCGATCAACGCTTCAAGATTGCCGGCATAGCGCTCGAATAAACGCGGGACCTCCACCGGCCCCGGTGAAATGATTCCACGCTTCAATTCCAGCACATCGCCGAGTCCCGCCAGATCGAGCCCCGTCATGGCGCGAATGGCCGCGAGCAGAGCGTCCGATTGAAATAACGCCGGCTGCCCCGCCAGCCGCTGTACACCGCGTAAACAGGGCAGTAACGCCGTCAACGACAGAGGCAATAGCATCGTCGTCGCTTCCTCCGTGCCCCCGCCCTCGATAAACCGTTGCCGCAAGCGCACCAGATTGCCCTGAATGCCCTGTTGCACCTGATAGGCCAAGTGCGCCCGGTCGATGTGCAGGCCGATAAACGGATCCCTTCCCCAGAGCACGCGATGTTGCTCCTGAATCTCCAGATATTCGAGCGGGAAGACGGTACCGGGCTTGGTCAACTCAGCCTCGGTCACCAGCAGCGGCACGACGAATTGTTCACGGCTCCAGCGCTTATGGGCCTTGGCGTATCGCGTCATCCCTTCCCGGTCGTAGCCGGAGAGCATCAGGAGGAGATTGAGATTGGAACGACCCGGCAAAAACTCTCCGCCCACCGCGCTGCCATAGAGGAGAATGCCCTCCAACTGCGGGCCGAGCAGGGTGGTCGTTTCTTTGACGTATCGCTGCAGGAGTTGTTGAACCTCGGAAGGAATATCAAACGCAGTAGGTTGAGTCACAAACACCTCTACCGTCATGTGAACAGGATGCTGAAAACGCCCGCCAGCGGCGTTCTCGCCTCGTGCAGACCCTCAACGTACCGCAAGGGTACGCCTCGGCCCTGCACTCGCTGCGGCCTTCTGGACGGCCATTTTGAGCATCCTGCCTTGTGTGTATTGTTGCCTGAACCGAAACTTCCCCGTCTCAGGCTTCATCTGGCAATCGCACCTGGGCGCGAGGATCGGGTAAGAACCCAGCAGCTATCACGCGGTCCAGTAAAGAAAAGGGCGGCTGGCTTCGCAATCCCGCGGTCGTCGTGAGCACACGATAGCGCAGTCGCGCATTACGGTCGAGCGTGCGAAACACCCGGTCGCGCAGGTAGGCCAGCAGCGGGTTGCCGGTGTTCCAGAATTGGCATTGCTCGTCTGCCAACCGTTGCAACATGCTCACCTGCGGCCGTCTGGCCAGTTCGAAGGCGCGCAAGGCCTCAGCCGATAAGGTGTCATGCTTCAGCCACCCGGGAATGAGATCCGCCACCGTCACCGCATCCACCATCGCTTGCATGCGTCCTTGAGAGGCGTGAGGATTCATCGCGTGAGCCGCATCGCCGATGAGCAACGCGCCATCCGCCACCCAGCGATCGGTTCGCACACGCCCGGTCGGCATGTACCCGGTCTGGCTCCAATCGACCAGACCGGAGACGATCGCTTCCATGCCCGGATCGATCCGGACCCAGGCCTGCCGCAACGCCTCAAGCCCTTGCGCCTTCACGGCGTCATACGATCCGGCCTTGATCATATAAAACGCATAGACCTGTTGCCCGGCGGCAGGGAATAATCCCAGAATCTCACGCTTGCCTACCAGATACCGCGCCTCATCGAACCTCGGCGGGGCTTTGAGAATGGCGATGAGATAACTTTCCGGATAGCGATAGATGTCCGCCGAGATACCGAGCGACTCGCGAACCTTGGAGAACGCGCCGTCGGCACCGACGACGAGACGCGAGGACACCTCGACCGGTTCACCATGACGGGTGGCCTGCAAGCCGACGACGCGGCTGCCATCGACACGAAGTCCGGTGAAGGTCGCATCGTACCAGAGCCCGCCGGGATTCTGTTTCTCCAACGCATCGAGAATCGCATGGTGCGCGACATTGGGCAAAGTCACCACGGCACGATTGTAGGGAGCAGGAAGGTCACTGTAGTCCACCGTGCAGAGCCGTTCGCCACCCGATCGACAGAAATTGAATCGATGCACCGATCGCACGGCCTGAGTCGGCAATTTGTCGAGCAACCCCAAACGATCAAGCACCCGCTGGCCGTTCGGCTGGAGAATTTCACCGCGCAGGCCTTGCGGCGGACCGGCAGCCCGTTCCAACACCACGGAGCGCACCCCTTGCTGCGCAAGCATCAACGCCAGCACGGCGCCTCCGCCGCCCGCGCCGACGATCGCCACATCCGTCTCAATCATCGCCCGCCCCATTCGCTCTCGCCTATTCCGTCCACAGAACAAACCGATCGTGGTCGTTCCACATGGCTAAAAATTTCTCACGGGCTTTGGTCGTCAGCCGTGCATCGGTGATGACATCGAGCCGCTCATCATTGTACCGGTTGCCGCTCGTCGTGTGGTTCGCTGAACCGGAGGTGCTGATCTTATCGTCGATCACCACCTGCTTGAGATGCATCAAGGCATCATGCCGGTTGATTCGTATGGGCACCCCCGCGAGCCGCAACGTCTTCACGGCACGATGCTGCTTCGGATCGTTGAGGCGTTCACGATCGGTAATCACCCGCACATCGACGCCGCGATGCTTCGCCTCCACCAACGCCTTCACCACTGACGGCGCCGTCAACCCATAGACCGACACATAGATGTAGGCGGTCGCCCCGTCGTACAAACTCACCACTCGATCAATCGGGTGATCTTCGGGAGCGTAATAGACATCGATCGTGGCGGAGGCACAGACAGGCAACAGCGGCAACAACACAGACGCAAGAACCATCACAGAGATCAAGGGAAGACAGGTCGGACGACTCATGCGTAGTCTAGCTGGAAGAAGAGATTCGATGAACGCACGTGAACCTCGATGACTGACACATGAAACACCGATGGATTCCCGCAGGACGCTCAACGCGTTCGTCCACTTCGTCGTTCGTGAAGGGTCGTTCGTCTCTCGTATCTCGCCGTTCGTCTTACGTTTCACCTTTTGCGTTTCACGAGATACGCGTCACGATTCACGCTTCACCGATCGGCAAGCGAATCAAGAACGCCGCTGGCCAAGGGTTTCTGCCTCCTGCTGGAATGGATCACTCGAGGTCAAAGAGGGTTCGAAAATGGTCGTCGGATTCTTCCCAGGCTTGGGGTGAGGTCGTGGACAACCACTCGCGTAAAAATCCCTTCTGCTCCGGCGTCAACATCTGCTTGATCTGATGCGTCCGTCCCTGCAAGGGCTGGAGAAAGCCCGCGCGGGTTTTGAAATCCAGCGTCGCGGTACGCACATACATGTTCGTATACATGGTGGGGCGTTCGTCTTCGCCCTCCCCTTGTACCCACACTGAGAGAAATTTTTCCATTTGCAGTCCGGCGCTGTCCAAAGCCGGTTCGGCATCGTCATGAAACAACTCGTTTTCAGATTCTTGCAACGGTGCCGCTTCATGCGCACGAAACAAGAAATTTTTCTTCCACATACCCTACCCTCCAGACCGGCGCATACTGTAAGCTAGGCATGGTGAAAGTCAAGAAAGCGGCCGCCTCTACCACACGACCTCGCAGTGACCTCTTCGTCGCGACCCGTTGGGGGTCCGTTGCCTTGACAACACAAGAACGCGTTTGCTAACTTCTTGAAATTCTTTAGCAGTTTCTAGAGTGACCTCGTGGCCTCGCAGCAAGACACGCAGCGCCGCAGGGAAGATGCACCAGGAATCTCTGGTCACGGGACCGGCGAAACAACCATCCGGCAATCTCGGCACCGGTCAAGGACTGAATCGTTTCAGTCGGGACGCGAAACACAGACCAGGCGAGTCGCCGCCGAGAAGGCGTTTCAGCATTCTGTCAGACTCTTACCATCTCAGGAGCAGATATGCAGGTGATGATCAATGGCAAGGCGGAAGAGATCGCAGGCGGCACGGTCCTGGACCTCTTGAAAGCCAAAAGTATCGAGCCGCAAATGGTCGCGGTGGAAGTCAACGACACCATGCTGGAACGGACGCACCTCGAAACTACGCAGTTGAAAGACGGCGATCATGTGGAATTTCTTTTCTACATGGGCGGTGGCCGGTGACCGCAAAGGCCCACGCAGACATTACCGAGTTGATCGGCGGCACGCCGCTGGTGCGGCTGAACCGGTTGACCAAACCGGGCTCGGCGACGATCTATGCGAAGGTCGAATCGTTCAACCCCGGTGGGAGCATCAAGGATCGCATCTGCCTCAACATGATCAATGAGGCGGAGCGGCTGGGTAAACTGAAACCGGGCGGGACCATCGTCGAGCCGACCAGCGGCAATACGGGCATCGGCCTGGCATTGGTGGCTGCGGTTCGCGGGTACAAACTGATTCTCGTGATGCCTGAAAGCATGAGCATGGAGCGAGCAAGCCTGTTGTCATCCTAT
>WBZQ01000094.1_pt4 | contig 22751 bp, 25 predicted proteins | sample 5204251 | NCBI WGS metagenome assembly WBZQ01 (sample SAMN12412402, study PRJNA552823) | activated sludge metagenome | isolation source: activated sludge from nitrification reactor of wastewater treatment plant... | place: USA: Virginia | collected 2017-09
AGACCAGCCCGTCGAACTCGTCGTCGGACATGAGAACGGGCATCGGGTCACCCGGCCGGTGCGGGGACTTCGAGGTCGTTGGCGTCGTAGCCACCCGGCAGCGGCACCGGGGTGGGCAGCGCCCGGCCCGGCGGGGCCTGCGGCGGCGGCACCGGCAGCTTGCCGTTGATCAGCAGCGTCTCCCGGGCGTCGCCCACGAGTGTGGCGAAACCGCCGCGGTCGGGCAGACCGAGGTAGCAGACGGCGGTGCGGCTGCCGGCCAGCCAGCTCGGTTCCAGGATCACCGACCACTGCGTATTCAGCGTGGTGGCCTCCAGCTTCGCCTTGCCGCCCATGAACCGTTCAGCCTGGCCGGGGCACACCGACGCCAGGAAGGTGTTCTGCTCCTCCTTCGACGGCCACGGCCGGTTCGCCACCCGGTCACCGAACTTGACCGCGAGATCGACCGTTCCGGTGGTCTGGAAGGAATGCTTCTCGGCACAGTTCACCTCGGCCGTCGGCTTGCGCGCGGCGTCGATGCCCACGCAGGTGCCGGGGGCCCACTTGAACGACTGGTCCTGGTTGGCCACCTTGCCGGCGAACTGGGCGGGCTTGTTGTCGGGGCCGGTCTGCTGCAGGCCACAGCGCAGTGCGCGCGCGCCCTTGTCCCACTGCACCTGCGACGGGAACATCATGCTCACCGAGAACCGGCCGTTCGGGTCGCGTTTGCCGACGAGGTAGCGGTCGACGATCACCGCGCACTGTTCGTCGCGGATCTGGGCGAACCGCTGCTCGCCGGGCCAGGTGGCGGACTCGCCGAACTCCGAACCGGGCAGGAGCGCCGTGTCGAGCGGCCCGGCGACCTCGAACCGGTGCCGCAGATCGCAGTTCACCTTCTTCGGGTCACCGGGATTGCCCGCCGGCCAGTCGAGGCAGTCGCCGACCACCGATTCGGTGAAGGCGTTCTTGGCCAGTTTCTCCTTGCCGCCGATGCCGGTGTTCGCGACATCGCCGCCGTCGCCGACGCCCTGGACGAGCGCGATCGCGCCGGCGATGAGCGCACCGATCACCGCGGCGGACAGGACCACCCGCAGGGGATTGCCGAGCAGCCCGCGCCGGGACCCACGTTCGGGTTCGGCTTTGTCGTCGTTCTCAGGGTCGTCGTCGGGGACCTGCGCGTACGCGAGTTTTCCGGAGTCTCGGTCGACCGGGGGCAGCACCGTTGTCTCGGAGCCGTCGGCGTCGACCCAGTCATCGGTGTCGTCGGCTGCGACGGCGTCATCCAGGTGCGGGTCGTCCGGGTCCTGCGGGTCGCGGGCTTCGTCTCGGTCTTTCATCACCGTCCATCATGCCTGCCCGAGGCGCTCGGACCCAGAGGTATGGCCGTTGTGCCCTGGTCGGTGAGGCGAAACGGGCGACGAACCGGCAGGCCGGTAGGCTTTTCTCTCGTGATCGACCTCAAGATTCTTCGCGACAATCCCGACCTGGTACGCGCCTCGCAACGCAAACGCGGCGAGGACGAGGGCCTGGTCGACGCGCTGCTGGCCGCCGACGCGACCCGCAGGCAGTCGATCCTCGAGGCCGACCGGCTGCGCGCCGAGCAGAAGGCGCTCGGCAGGCAGGTCGGCAAGGCGGCCGGCGACGAGAAGACCGCCCTGCTCGCCCGCGGCAAGGAACTGGCCGAGCAGGTCAAGGCGGCCGTCGCCAACCAGAACGAGGCAGATGAGGCCTCCGCGGCCGCGCATCGCTCGATCTCCAACATCGTCGCCGACGAGGCCCCCGCCGGCGGCGAGGACGACTACATCGTCCTCGAGCACGTGGGCGAACCCCGCAAGCTCGACGACCCCAAGGACCACCTCGAACTCGGTGAATCGCTGGGCCTGATCGACATGAAGCGCGGCACCAAGGTGTCGGGTTCGCGGTTCTACTTCCTCACCGGCCAGGGTGCGTTGCTGCAGCTCGGCCTCCTCAACATGGCCGCCGCGAAGGCCGTGGCCAACGACTTCACCCTGATGGTGCCGCCCGTGCTGGTGCGTCCCGAGGTGATGGCCGGCACCGGCTTCCTCGGCGCCCACTCGGCCGAGATCTACCACCTGCCCGACGACGACCTGTACCTCGTCGGCACCTCCGAGGTGCCGCTGGCCGGCTATCACATGGACGAGATCCTCGACCTGTCCGACGGCCCCAAGCGGTACGCCGGTTGGTCGAGTTGCTTCCGCCGCGAGGCCGGCAGCTACGGCAAGGACACCCGCGGCATCATCCGCGTGCACCAGTTCGACAAGGTCGAGGGCTTCATCTACTGCAAACCCGAGGACGCCGAGGCCGAACACCGCAAGCTGCTCGGCTGGGAGCGGGAGATGCTCGCCGCGATCGACGTGCCGTACCGGGTGATCGACGTCGCCGGCGGCGACCTGGGTTCGTCGGCCTCGCGCAAGTTCGACTGCGAGGCGTGGGTACCCACCCAGAACACCTACCGCGAGCTGACGTCCACCTCCAACTGCACCACCTTCCAGGCGCGGCGCCTGTCGATCCGGTACCGCGACGAGAACGGGAAACCGCAGGTCGCGGCCACCCTCAACGGCACCCTGGCCACCACCCGCTGGCTGGTGGCGATCCTGGAGAACCACCAGCAGCCCGACGGCTCGGTCGTCCTGCCGCCGGAACTGGCCCGCTTCGTCGGCACCGAGGTCCTCGAACCCAAGTAGCCGGACAGGGCGAGCGGTGTCACCGGTTCGGGTGTCAGTCACCCGTACCCACTACCTTCTTGCCCATGGCAAAACATGGAGTACGGAAGTGGATCGCGGGTGCGCTGGTCGGTGCCGCCGCGATGTCGGGTGTGGCGGTCGGCGCGGGTTCGGCCGAGGCGAAGATCGATCAGGGTCGCTACAAGATGCAGCAGTTCGTGTACGGCGTGATCCCGACTCCGGTGGCCAACGCCCGGGTGATCGGTTCGACGTTGTTCTACGACTACTGGGGCGTCGGACCGTGGAACCTGTACAGCCAAAAGATCAAGCCCACCAGGTCCGGGGGCATGGCGTCGTTCCTCACGACCCATCCGGCCTCGCAGTGGTACTCCCGTATCGAGTTCAGGAAGACGCGATACGGCTACAAGGGGACGATGTACAGCACCGGCAGCGTCGCCATGGGTGACATGATCCTGCGCAAGGTCCGCTGACCGACGGTGTCACCGATTCGGGTGTCATCCGGGCGGACATATTAAGTTTCCTTCCCATGGCTAAACATGCTCTACGGAAGTGGATCGCGGGTGCGCTGGTCGGTGCCGCCGCGATGTCGGGTGTGGCGGTCGGCGCGGGTTCGGCCGAGGCGAAGATCGACTCGGGCTGGTACACGATCCAGTGGTACGAGTACGGCATCCTGCCCATGCCCGTGCAACCTGCCAAAGTCGTCGGCAACACCCTGATCGGCAACCCGACGGGATTCCTCCCCTGGGACATGAGCAGGATGAAGATCAGGCCGACCCGGCACGGCGGTGTCGCGTCCTCGGCGCCCGATCCGGTATCCGAGTGGACACTGCGCATCGACTTCAAGAAGACGCCCTACGGGTACAAGGGCATGCTGTTCGAGTTCGGCGTGATCGTCGGCGACGTCTACTTGCGTAAGGTGCATAAGAAGCACTGACTCGCGGTGGCTGTCCGAGATATCCGCCCGATCTCTCGTCCGCACGCCAGGGGCTGTTTCGTCTGACCCCATCGAATTCGTCTGATCTATCGAAACAAAGAGGTATCGCACCTTGTGCGATGCCTCTTTGCATGGGGCAGAGGTTGCCGGGCGTGCGCTGAACGCGGCTTTGGATCAACTGTGGTGCCCGCTACACTGCCGGTCATGACGAAGCATTGGGTGGGGAAGTCTGTTGCGGGCGTCATCGTGGGTGCGGCGGCCATCGGGGGAGCGGTGGCAGGCACGGGCGAGGCGTCGGCGAAGATCGAGTCGGGATTCTACGAGCTGTCCACGGTGGTGACGGGCGGACCGTCGTTCACGCCGACGTCGGCGGTGCCGTCGAACGCGCGGGTGATCGGGAACCGGCTCTATTACGACGAGGGCGGCGTCGGGCCGTGGAACACCAATCAGTACGTGATCAAGCCGACCCGCAAGGGTGGGACGGTCACACCGGGCGGGATCGGCGATGTCGTCTACCGGGCGGAACTGCACAAGACCCGCACCGGGTACAAAGGGCCCCTCTACCTCTTCGGGGTTCCCTACGGCGAGTTGGTGCTGCGTAAAGTGGACCGGAACGAATCGGACTCCTTCCGGCAGACCCGCGAATCGAGGGAGTCCAGGTTCGAGAACACCCCGGAGACCCCGAACAACCTGGACATACCCGATGCCCCGGACGCGCCCGAGCGCCCGGAGGCCCCGGATGCTCCGGATGGGCCGGATTCCGGGAGCCAGCCGCAACAGCCTTAGCAGAGGTGCAGCCATGAACCACTCCGGATCCTTTCCCCAACGGCACCACGAGGGGACCGGGTCCGGACGATGATCGCGGGTTCGATTGTCGCGGCGATCGGCGCGTTCGCGTTCGCCGCGGCGGCGGTGTTGCAGGCCCTCGGCGCGGCCAAGGTGTCGCGGAGCGCGACGACCATCGAGGAGCGACGTTGCTCCGACAAGTCGCATCCGTCGTTGCGGTCGACGGGTGCGACGATGATCACCGGCCCGTTCCTGATCGGATTCATCTTCGACATCATCGGGTTCGTCGCCACCATCGCGTCGGCGCGGATGATCCCGCTGTTCCTGTCGCAGACCATCATCTCGGCCCGGCTGGTGGCCACCGCGCTGCTGGCGATGGTGGTGATGAAAATCCACCTGACGATGCGCGACTGGATCGCGGTGCTGGTGGTGGTCGCCTCGCTGGTGCTGCTGGCGGTGTCGGCGGGCAAGGAGGGCGTCGACGACGACCGCTGGATGCACTGGGTGGTGCTCGCGGCCGGTCCGCTGCTCCTGGTGCTCGGGATCGTCGCGATGCGCAGGCTGCACCGGCACATCGCGTCGGCGACCGGGCTGATCGCCGGCGCGATCTTCGGGGTGATGGCGGTGGCCTCCCGTATCGTCGACGGCCTCGACCCGTTCGACGTGGCCGACCTGTTCACCGATCCCGCGTTCTACGGGCTGCTGATCAGCGGCATGTGCGGCTTCTACCTGTTCACCATCGCGCTGCAGACCGGCTCGGTCAACGGTGCGGCGGCGGCGCTGGTGGTCGGGCAGACGGTGCTGCCGGGTGCGGTCGGCATCACCTTCCTCGGCGACATCACCCGGTCGGGGTGGGGGCCGGCGGCGATCGTCGCGTTCTGCGCGGCCGTCGTCGGCGGTGTGGTGCTGGCGTGGTCGGGTGTGGTGACGACTGTCGAGAAGGCGGAGAACGCGAACATGCACGTCCCCGTCGGCCATGTCGGCTGAACGGATGACGTAACCTTCGTACGGCTAACAATCTCCGGGAAACGGCGATACTGCCACCAGACCAGGTGTGGATCACAGCGATCGGAGAAGCCATGAATAACAGGACAATTCGGGCAGCACTGCTGGGTGTTGTCGTCGTGCCGGTGGTCGCGGCCCTGGTCACGGGCTGTTCGTCCGACGACGAGCCGAGCACGTCCGCCATGTCGACGGTCACGGTCACCCGCTCCGCCGACGCCGCCGCGCCGTCGAACACCAGTTCTGACGGCGGCTCTCTGTCCGGCCCGAACACCGATGCGCCCGGTACCGGCGACGATGCCGCTCCGGTGGTCACCACCGATGCACCGGGTTCTTCCGACGAGGGGTTCACCGCGGCCGACCCCGCCCGCTATCGCGCCGACAGCACCGGGGGTGATGTCGCCTTCGTCTCGCCGACCCTCAACATCTGGTGCCGGCTGGGCCAGGCAAGGTACACCGCGGGCTGCCAGGCGAAGTACGCCCCGATCCCCGCGGGTGCCGACTGCAAGGGAACCGCCGACTACCCGCTCAGCACGCTGAGCAAGGGCTTCTTCCTGGAGGGCGACAAGGTCACGCCGTCGTGCTTCAACCAGGGGATCTTCACCTCCTCCGAGCGCCACGTGTTGCCGTACGGGTACTCGATCTCAGCCCACGGCTACACCTGCTACTCCCGCAGCACCGGGGTCACCTGTAAGACCCCGTCGGGCCGCGGCTTCGTGCTGTCGATGCAGGAGGCGCGCACCTTCTAGGGCGGCTACAGCGGGTGTTCGCGGACGAGGATCGCCGCCTGCACCCGCGACGACAGCCCGAGCTTGGCCAGCACCCGCGACACGTGCGTCTTGACGGTGGCCTCGGTGATGTAGAGCCGCTTGCCGATCTCCCCGTTGGACAATCCGTCGCCGAGGCACCCCAACACGTCCCGCTCCCGATCGGTCAGCGCACCGAAATCGGGGGTCCCGGACGCCGCCACGGGTTCGGTCCGCGGCGCCGACCGGAAGGTGTCGACGACGCGCCGCGTCACCTCCGGCGCCAGCACGGCGTCACCGGCGGCCACCGCCCGGACCGCACCGACGATGGTCTCCGCCGACGCCGTCTTCAGCAGGAATCCGCCCGCCCCGGCGGCCAGCGCCCCGAACACGTAGTCATCGAGGTCGAAGGTGGTGAGGATGACGACGGGGCAGATCCGTTCGGCCACCAGCGTGGCGGTGGCGGTGATGCCGTCGGTGCCGGGCATCCGCACGTCGAGCAGTGCGACGTCGGGGCGCAGCGTCCTGGCGGCGGTGATCGCCTCGTCGCCGTCGGCGGCCTCACCCACCACCTCGATGTCGCCGGCGTTCTCCAGCATCATCCGCACCCCGGCACGTACGGCGGCGTGGTCGTCGGCGATCAAAACCGTTGTCATGGATACTCTTTCGCCGAGTCGGTGGGGTGACCCGCGGTGCGCAGGGGGAGTGTCGCGGTCACGGTGAACGCGCCGTCGCCGGGGCCCGCCGCCAGGGTGCCGCCGGCGACGGCCGCACGGGTGGTCATATTGGTGATTCCCCGTGCGGTGTGCGCGGGTTCGGCCTCCGCGGGTGGGTCTGTGAGCGGATTGGTGACGACGAGCACCAGGTCGTCGCCGGCGATGTCGATATCGATGCTGATCGGTTGTCCGGGAGCATGTTTGGTGGCGTTGATGAGGGCCTCGGCCAGGATGTGGTGGGCGGTGATGTCCACGAGCGGTGGCAGTGGCGGGTCGAGAACCTCCGGGGTGCAACGTAGTTCGACGTCAGTACCGGATCCGGTGACGGGTTCGATGAGCCGGTCGGCGCGCCGCAGCGTCGACGTCGCCCGGCTCCTGTCAACTGTGCCGTCGGTCAGCAGGTCGATCATCGCGCGCATCTCCCGCAGCGCCTCGACGCTGATGGTCCGGACCGACCCGAGAACCCGGTCCGACAGCGCCGGATTATCCAGTGCCGCAGCCGATTGCACGGCGATGCTGGAGAGCTGCCCGGCGATCACGTCGTGCAGGTCCCGGGCCAGGCGGCGCCGCTCCTCCTCGACGGCCTCGACGCGTTCGTGGTCGGCCAGGGTGGCCAGGGTGCGGGCGTGCTGCCGCTGCACCTCCGCCGCGGTGCGGTGTTCGCGCAGCGCGTGCCCATACGCCAGGGGCGAGAAGATGAGTGCGATCACCCATAGGATCCCGACGAACACGGTCCGCCACTGCGTGGGCTGTTCGGCGGCGGCCAGCAGCACCACCACCGCTGCCGACACGATCGCGCAGAGCACGTACAGCCGGCCGACGAGACGCTGCGAACCGTAGCACGCCACCGCGTACACGATGTCGGAGAAGATGATCCACACGGCGACGGTCGGACACAGGACGACGTCGACGGTCAGCACCGCGGTGGTCCCGGCCAGTGCGGCGGCCGGCCGGTCCCGGCGCAGCAGCTGGAAAGCCGCGGCCACGGTGAGCGTCACCCACGGCAGCCACGACCCGAACCGGTCCGACAGCAGCCCGCTGACCTGGTTGAGACCGGCGATCTGCAATGCCGCGCCGACTGCGAAGAACAGCGCCGTGAGCCGCACGTCGTCGAGCTGGGTGCGGCGCAGCGGAACGGACCACATGCGATCCATTCTCGCAGCGTGCGGGCGCCGGGTCATCCGACGAAAGGATGACTCCGAAGGTGGTGGTGGTGTCGGCGGTACGGCCGATGCGCGCGGTGGTGCCCACGCGCGAGGGTGGACGCATGACGAACACAATCCTTGCCGCGGACGCCGCCGGCTCCCCGATCCTGGCGGTGATCGTCGGCTGCGAGATCGGTTTCTGGGTGCTGGTGCTCGGCGGCCTCGCGGTCCGTTATCTGCTGCGCATGCCCGGCCTGTCGAGGGCGATCCTCCTGCTGGTGCCGCTGCTTGACCTCACCCTGCTGGTAGCCGTCGCGCTCGACCTGAACCGCGGCACACCGGTAGGCAACATTCACGGCCTGGCCGGCATCTACCTCGGTGTCACCGTCGCGTTCGGTCACTCGATGATCGCCTGGGCCGACGTCCGCTTCGCGCACCGTTTCGCGGGCGGCCCGAAGCCGGTGAAGCCACCCAAACACGGCCCGGCCGCCATGCGCCACGAGCTCCATCTGTTCGCTCAGTGGCTGCTGGCCGCGGCCATCGCCGCCGCCGCGATCTTCCTGCTCTCCAACACCGTCGCCGACGACACGCAGGCCGACGACCTCGCCGCCACCTACGACGCCCTCGGTATCGTCACCGTCATCTGGCTGCTCACCGGCCCGGTCTGGGTCCTGTTCTCCGCCAAGGATGACGACCCCGCCGACCGGCATCCCACCCGGATTCCGCGATGAATCACCCACTGCTGGTCGAGGTGTGAGGAGCGCAGGCGACGAGCCTCGAAACCCATTGAGCTGAACGGGAAATCGGGGTACGAATCAGGGTATTTCCCGGTTCCGCCGACCGCGCAACGGCTCCTAGCCTCGACGTGTGACCACAGATTCAGATCCCGTCTCAGCGCAGGTGCCGTCGCGGGGAGATACCCACGATGGAAGGCGGGGACTGTTCGGGCTGGTGCTGCTGACGTCGATCGCGATCGCGGTGTTCGCGCCGCTGCAGTATCTCGGCGGTGACCTGGCCGAACTCGGGGCCGGCGGCAACAGGGTGGCCGCGAACTACGCGCAGCGGTCCGCACTCATCCAGGCGGTGCTGTATATCCACATCGTCACCGCGGGTGTGGCGCTCGTGGTCGGCGGTGCGCAGTTCTCCCACCGGCTGCGGACCCGGTTCCCGTTGGCGCACAGGTATTCCGGGAGGCTGTACGCGGTGGCCGCGCTGCTCGGCGGGGCGTCGGGTCTGGTCGTCGCCTGCACCAGCGCGGCCGGACTGACCGGCCTCATCGGTTTCGGTGCGCTGGCCGTCGGCTGGATGTGGAGCACCGCGTCTGGCTGGGCGTCGGCGCGGTCCGGCCGGATCGCCGATCATCGCGCCTGGATGATCCGCAGCTTCGCCCTCGCCTACGCCGCCGTCACCCTCCGGGTGTGGCTGCTCGTCACGATCCCCCTTCTCGGCGGATTCGACACCGCCGGTGACAATTTCGCGCGGGCCTACGCCCCGGTCCCGTTTCTGTGCTGGATCCCCAACCTTATCGTCGCCGAAACCCTCATCGCCCGCCGGAATCTCCCCGGCCTCCGCCCCTCCGGCGGTTGAGGTGTGAGGAGCGTTAGCGACGAGCCTGGAAACCCGGTGAGACGACATTGTCCTCTCGCGGGGTTTCGAGGCTCGCGGGCTCGCACCTCAACCGGCAACGGGCGCACACCTCGACCCCTCCGGCGGTTGAGGTGTGAGGAGCGTTAGCGACGAGCCTGGAAACCCGGTGAGACGACATTGTCCTCTCGCGGGGTTTCGAGGCTCGCGGGCTCGCACCTCAACCGGCAACGGGCGCACACCTCGACCCCTCCGGCGGTTGAGGTGTGAGGAGCGTTAGCGACGAGCCTCGAAACCCGGTGAGACGACATTGTCCTCTCGCGGGGTTTCGAGGCTCGCAGGCTCGCACCTCAACCGGCAACGGGCGCACACCTCGACCGGCGCGATGAATCGATCCGGGCTACAGTTTTTCGGCGCGGAGTTCGTGGCCCTTGGAGGTGAGGCAGCGACCGGTGGGCAGGTTCCATTCCCAACCGTGCAGGTTGCAGGTCAGCTTGTCGCCGTCGACGACGCCGAACTTGTCGAGGTCGGCCTTCAGGTGCGGGCAACGGCGTTGAATCTCCCAGCCGTCCTTACGGATCGACGCGTCGTCGTCGTGGGCCTCGGCGAACCAGCCGTCGGCGTAAGCGATGCGTTCGTCGGTGAGGCATTTGAAGAACGTGTACAGGTACTCGTTGTAGCCACCGATGCGCCAGGTGGTGAACCGGGTGGACAGGAAGATGGTGTTGACCCAGTCGGGTTCGTTGTCACGCAACACCGTCCGCACGATCTCGGTGGCGATACGGAACCCGTAGCGGTACTTGCCCTCACCCTCCTTCGGTTCGCGCACAATACGATTCGGGAAGTCCAGGACGACGATCTCGGTCTCGTCGGTGACCTCCTTCGACGAACTGTGCGGGGACATCACCAGCCCGACCGGGTAGCCGATACCGTCGCAGATGAGGTCGGACTGCGCCATGATCGGCTCGAACAGTTCCCGCAGCGCCGGCAGCAGCTTGTCGCCCTCGGCCGGTGCCCACGATGCCTTCTCGGCGGCGATGATCGGCGCGAACTTGGCCCGCATCCGCTCCAGGTACGCCTTCTTGTTGGGGCCGAACACCTCCTCCGGCGGATACGGATGCTCGATACCGTCGAGCGTCGGCCCGGTGAAATCGGCCGCCGACCCGGACACCATCATCAGCCCGCGATGCTTCACGCCGTCGTCGGTGCCGTGGATACGCATCTGCTCCAGGAAGGTCACTTGGTCGGGGAAGATCGACGTCACATCGCCGGGCACCGGATTGGTTCCCGGCGCGACGTCGAGGTCGCCGATCGCGTCGTCGGCGATACCCGAACCGAGGTCGTTGACGCCGTACAGGTCCTCGTCGAGGAACATCGGCGGCCCCGCCGACGGCACCACCCACGTCGCCCCGACCTGCTCGATGTAGGAACGGGCCCGGTCCATGCCGCGCTGGCGTTTCTGCGCCGCGAAGTTGGCCTTCGACTTACGCGGGATGTCGTAGACCATCGGGTACCAGATGGCGCCCGAATACTGCAGCAGATGCACGTCGACATGCCCGAACGCCTCATCGATGACGTCGAGGTCGACGGGCCGGGCGTCGTTCATGTTGAAACAGACGGTCTCGCCGTCGGAGACGATGAGGCCGGAGTCGCCGATCGGTCCGTCGGCGGGCGCGCGCAGCGCGATGATCATGATGTCGAGCGAGCCCTTGGGGCCGGTGACGGTGGTCTTCACCGAATCGGTGGTCTCGACGAACTTGTGGAAACCGAGCCGCTCGAGTTCACGCTTGAGGTCGGGCACCGGATAGTCGGGCAGCAGGACGGTCGCGTCCTTGCTGACGTTGTCGCGCAGGTTGGCCTCGTCGAAGTGGTCGCGGTGCAGGTGCGAGACATACAGGTAGTCGCACTGGCCGAGGGCCTTCCAGTCCAGCTCGGAGTTGTCCGGGAAGGGGATCCAGGAGGCGAAGTACGCGGGATTGACCCACGGGTCGCAGAGGATCGATCCGGCGGCGGTCTCGATGTGGAAACCGGCATGTCCGATGCTGGTGATCTTCACGATCTGGGCCTTTCAGGTGTCGCGCGCGGGCTGGCACGCTCCGTACGTCAATTGTCCAGGGTATCGACTCCCGCGGGCGCCGGGACTGGGCCATCGGTCACACCAGGGACGGATGTGACGAGCGGTACACCCGAGTGGTGTGATCGGGGTACCCCGGCAAATCGGTGCGCCGATGTGGGGGGTAGCTGACTAAGCTCGTCGCCATGGAACCCGTCTACGGCACCGTGATCACCGCTGCCCGTCTGTTGTGGCTGGCCGAAGGCCTCAAATTCACCGTGTCCGGCGTCGGGAACGTGCCCAAGACCGGTCCCGGCGTGGTGGCGGTCAACCACACCGGCTACATGGACTTCACCTACGCCGGCATCCCCGCGTTCCTGCAGGGACGCCGCAAGGTGCGGTTCATGGCCAAGAAAGAGGTCTTCGACAACAAGATCGCCGGGCCGCTGATGCGCGGGATGAAGCACATCCCCGTCGACCGCGGCGCCGGTGCCGACAGCTACGCGCAGGCCGTCGACTACCTCAGGCGCGGCGAACTCGTCGGCGTGTTCCCGGAGGCGACGATCTCCCGCAGCTTCGAGATCAAGGAGTTCAAGTCGGGTGCCGCACGCATGGCCCTCGACGCGAACGCCCCGATCATCCCGACCGTCATGTGGGGTTCGCAGCGCATCTGGACCAAGGGTCACCCCAAGCGCCTCGGCCGTACCGGCGTGAAGATCCTGATCAGCGTGTGCGAACCCATCGAGCCTGTCGGCGACCCGGATGCCATCACCGCCAAGCTGCACAAGGTGATGAGCGAGAAGCTGCTCGAATTGCAGGACGCCTACGGCACGCACCCGGCGGGCGAGTTCTGGGTGCCGGCCCGGCTCGGCGGTTCGGCTCCCACGCTGGCGGAGGCCAACAAGCTCGACGCCGCCGACCAGGCCAAACGTGCCCGGCCCACACCCGACTCCGAGGGCCCGGCGGAGTGACGACCAACCTCCCGGGTCCGCCGACGCTCATCGCCAGCGACGTCGACGGCACCCTCATCGACAGCCGCAACCGGGTGTCGCAGCGCACCATCGACGTGCTCGGCGCCGCCCGCGACGCGGGAGCCGAGTTCGTCCTGGCCACCGGCCGCCCGCCGCGCTGGATCCCCGAGATCACCGACCAGCTCGCCGGCACCCGCGCCCGGGTGCGGTACTGCGTGTGCGCCAACGGCGCCATCGTCTACGACCTGGAGAACGACCGGATCCTGCATTCGGCCGAACTCGCCCCCGACGTGCAGCGTCACCTCGGCGATATCGTCGCCCGGCTGCTGCCCACCGCGGGCGTCGCGTCCGAACGGGCCGGGAAGTCGGCACACGATGCCGCCACCCCGCCCTTTGTCGCCACCCCCGGCTATCAGCACGCTTGGCTCAACCCCGACCACGTCGAGGTGTCCGACGACGAGATCTTCGCCGAACCCGCGGTGAAACTCCTGATCCGGGCCCCGGAGATGCAGAGCATCGACATGGCCGCGATCCTCGCCGACGAGGTCGGCGACCTCGCCCAGATCACCTACTCGACGTCGCACGGGCTGGTGGAACTGTCGGTGCCCGGCACCCACAAGGCGTCCGGCCTGCGTTCGCTGATCGACCTGACCGGCCTCGGCGACGTGACATCGATGGCGTTCGGCGACATGCCCAACGACATCGAGATGCTCACCTGGGCCGACCACGGTGTCGCCATGGGGCACGGCGACCCGGCCGCTCTGGCCGCCGCCGACGAGGTCACCGTCGGCAACGACGACGACGGCGTCGCCGTGGTCCTCGAACGCTGGTTCTGAACTCCACCCACTGTCGGTGGGTCTAGGACAGGATCTCCTCGATCGACGAGGCGGTGACGGCGCGGATCGTCCATGCACTGAGCTGATCGGTGTCTGCGCACGCATTGATCTGCCGGCGTGCCGCCTCATCGACCGTGATGCCCTTTGTCTCGAGCACCGTCAGCAGCGTTCGGGCCTGGTTTACCAGTTCGCGGTCGTGACCTTGGGCGATGCCTTGCTCGATGCCTTTCCGGAGCCCCTTCTGTAGGCCCTCCTTCTGGGCATCGGCCTTGAGCTTCTCGATAAGTTCGCGGCCCCAGTCGGTTTCGGCGACCCATGCGTGGGCTTGAGTCTTCAAGACGACCTCCAGTTGGGATAGGACATGGGCGGGAAAGATGGTCTGCGTGATCGCAGCGTACATCCGATGGTTTGGGATGTCAGGGTCGAAAACCGCAGGCAGGGCACGGAGGACAGCCCAGTTACGGGGATGAGTCATCGCCGAGAGCATCGCCAGATCAGGATCTGCTCGCGCCTCCTCCATGTCGGTGACCGGCGGTATCCGTGACGGACCCAGAACCACTGGGATGAACGACCCGTATCCCGTTTCGAAGGGCCCCGAGGCCCAGCGTGCCGTCGGCGTCGCGCAGGACCAGTACGGCGTCGGCGAGGAGCTGTTTGGGGAGGGCATCGGACAGGTCACTGTCGTCGATGATGACGCTGTGGTGGTCCGGCACCGGAACCCCGCCGAATTCGGAGAGCAGTTCGACGCCGAACTCCGCGCGGTTCCGGATGAGTTCCAGCGGCGCTTCGTGCTCGGGCGACGGCATGAGAGAACGGTAAGGCCCTGTTCTCGCGATCGGTCACGAGAGCAGGGCGCACCGCCACATCTGTGGATAGATGTTCAGTTGTGCACAGACAACCGTCAGCCGACACTGCCGGAGCAGTGCGCGCTCGCAAACGGGCCTTTGGCGGTCTGGGTGAACTTGACCTGGCCGTCGACGATGATCTCGCAGGTCGACTCGGTGCCGTCGTCGCTGCTGTTGGTGACGGTCAGCGACGCCGTCTTGCCGAGGCCGGAGACCACCACCTGCTTCTCCCACGGCAGCGTGGCGTCGGTTTCCTGCGCCATGTTGAAGTCCTTGTCGGTCCAGGTGATCGAGCCGGTGCCGTTGCCGGTGACCCGGTAGGTGACGGTCACCTCCCGGTTGATCTCCTTGTCGATCTCGTTGGCGGCGCCGCCGAGGATGGCCATGCAGCCGCCGGCCATGGCGACGAACAGCAGGATGATGCCGCCGAGGATCCACGGCCACTTCTTGCGCTTACGCGGCGGGGCCTGCGGCGGGTACTGACCCCCATAGGGCGCCTGGGGGTACGGCTGCTGAGGATACTGCCCCTGGGGGTATCCGGGATTATTGGTGCTCATGTTCTTCCTTTGCGAGTGAGCGGATGGTCAGTGAGGGCCGTCAGCAGACGGCGACGGCATACCGGCCGGTGGCCGAATCCCGGGATACCTCAACGTTGTTGACGAACACGCGGCATTCGGCGTAGTAGCCGTCGGTCTGGATGGCGGCACCGGTGAGCTGGTAGGTCGAGCGCGAGGTGAACGACTGTGTGCCGGAGCGGCTGCGGCTGCGGTGATCGCGGCGGCCGCGATGAACTGCTTGTTGTTCATGGGGTTCTCCTGAGAGACGTGAATACCCGGAGGGAAGGTCCGGAGTGCCGGCACGTCGGTCTTTCGGGAGCTCCGATGACCGTTCGGCCGGTGACACTTGAGAAGTATTCCTCCCGGGTACGACAAAATGGTTTCGCCCGGCCCGCCGAGGGTCCCTGAACACTGTCAACCGTTCGGTCTAACCTCGGTAGATCATTGGCGCGCACTCTATTTGGCATCCAGGTGCCACCACGTGACACCTCGATTCCGAATAGTTGCGGTGGCCGAAGACGAATGTCGTAGGTGGGTTCTATGTTGATGTGCGGCTGGTTCGGATACCTGCCATATGCGTCGCCGGCGAGGCCCGGCGAATCAGGAGGAAAGCAATGCGAAAGACTTTGATCGCGGGCGGCGTCGTCCTGGGGATGCTGGCGGCCGGAGCCGGGGTGGCAGACGCCGCCGGCACCTACACCCGCGGCGGAGACGTGCTGGTCACCGTCGCGGTGTCGGGCGGCTGTGCAACGGTGACCTGGCCGAAAGGCACCACGCGGACCATCTGCGACGCGTATCAGACGTATCAGCACGACATCCAGCCGGGCGATACCTTCGGTGCGAAGATCGTCTCGTACACCGGTGGCGGCGTGGCCTGCCGGGTCACTGACGTCGAGTCGGGTGGTCTGATCGGTAAGGATTCCGCGGGCCCCGGCTACACCGCGGACTGCATCTACCACGCGAAGACCAAGAAGCGCAGCCGCGGCAACGACAACTCCAGCAGCAACGGCAGCAGCGCCTTCGGCAGTAGTTAGCGGGCGGGCTGGGCGCAAACCACACCGATACGGTCCGGCATCACAATAATTGCGATGCCGGCCGCTATTCGGGGGGTTTCGGTCAGCGGCCTGAGTGGCCGACAATGGCAACCATGAGATGGGACAGCTTCGTCGGCACGCTCACCGGGATCAGGCACGTCACGCCGAACATGATCCGTTCGACGTTCGTCGTCGACGACGGGTACGTACCCATCGAACCGGCGGATGAGTCGGTGGCGCTGTACTTCTCCGGCGACGGGGTCGCGCTGCGGACCAAGCAGAGCGACGGCCCCGACTCGTACGGCGGCTGGGAGGTCGCCGACACCGAGCGCAGCGCGGGCAACCGCAACTACACGATCCGTGACTACGACAGCACCACTCGCGAACTGGTCATCGACATCGCCGAGCATGCGCACGGTCTGGCCATCGACTGGTTCCGCAGGGCCGAGCCGGGCTGGCAACTGCTGATGGCCGGTCCGCGGTCGTGGTACGACCCGCCCGCCGACGCCGCGCACCACGTGCTGGGTGCGGATCTCGCCGCACTGCCGGCGTTGGCGCGGATCCTGGAGAACACCCCCGACCACATCAAGGTCACGGTTCTCGCCGAAGTGCTTGATGCCGAGGAGCTTTCGTATCTGCCGACTCGTGAGGGCGCCACCGTCGTCGAGCTTGTCGGTTCCGGGAATGGCGCGTCGCCGTCGCGGCTGTCGGCGGCACTGGCCGAACTCGCCCCGGAACCCGATGCCTATGTCTGGTACTCGAGCGAGTCGGCCGACATCAGGGCGGCCAAGAAGTCTTTGCGCGCGGCGGGATTCCGCCGCGAAAGCTACGACATCGTCGGCTACTGGCGGCAGGATTCGGAGGCGTGGCTCACGCGGTTCAACGAACGCGCCGACGAGTTCATGACGGTGTACGACGAGGCGGTGGCAGCGGGGCAGTCGGCCGACGAGGCGCTGGACACCTACGAGCAGGCCCTGGAAGAAGCCGGTTTGTAGAGATGGCCGCAGCAACAGATGATCGGACTGCCGGAGCGCTGTGGCGCGCCGGTCACCTCGCCGCTGAGTACACGGTGCTGCCCGACGGCTGCATGGACATCATCTGGACGGGCGAGCACCTGCTCATCGTCGGCGCCGACACCGCTCCGTACGTGGGTCACAGCGACAACGGCTGGTCGCCCATCGGATTCCGGTTCCACCCGGGTGTCGCACCGTCGGTGATCGGGCACGACGCCCAGGCCCTCACCGACAGCAGGATTCCCGCCGCCGACCTCTGGCCGTCGGCAAGGGTGGCCGAATGGACTGAACGGCTCTGGGGCAGCACGGATCCCGCGGCAACGCTGACCGCGCTCTGCACGGAACGCGCCGGGCGTCCACCCCGGGTCGCCGCCGCCGCGACACTGCTCGGCACCGGTCGCCCGATCGCCGACGTCGCCGACCGGCTCGGAGTCACCACCCGCACTCTCCATCGACTGTCCTTGCGGCACTTCGGATACGGACCCAAGACCCTCGCCCGTATCCTGCGGATGCGGCGGGCTCTCGACCTCCTGCCGGGCGACGATCCCACGACCGTCGCCTACGCCGCGGGCTATGCCGACTACGCGCACATGTTCCGCGACCTCACCGAACTGACCGGCCGATCACCGGTCACCTTCACCGCGAATCAGGAAAGCGCACAATAGAAGTCGACGGTATTTCCATCCGGATCGCGGACCGTCGCATACCGCTGACCCCACGGCGCGTCGAACGGCGCGTGGACCGCCGGCGCACCCGCCCCGACCAGCGAGTCGTATACCGCGTCGACGTCCGCCGGTGTCGCGCACGCGAACGCCAGAGCCATCGCATGTCCACCCGAGGGTGGTGTCCACGCCGGATCCAGCGATGCCATCACCGCCCGGGTGTCGAACATGATCCGCCAGTCCCCGGCCTGGGCCTCCGCATGCGGTGCCGACCGGGCACTCTCGGCGTCGAGGTCAGGGAAGCTCAGTCCGCACCGCGAATAGAACGTCAGCGCGGCCGCCATGTCTTCGACGACGATGGACAGTGCGTTCGGGACGGGAGTACCGGGTACGGGAGTGCTCATGACACCGACGCTAACCGGCCACGGACATACCGCGCATGAACGTTTCGGACATCCCGGCCTGCGCCAAGCCTCTCGAACGACGTTTCCCGGGCACGTAGGGTGGCGGCATGAGCGCCGACAACCAGCAGAACACCGCCCGGGGCGCCGCACTCGTGACCGAGGCGTTCCGGCTGGCCGACGAGGTCCTGTTCCCGGCCGCGGGCGAGGTCGACCGGACGTCGACGATCCCGGACTCACACTGGAAGACCCTCGCCGACGCCGGTTTCTACGGCATCGCGCTCCCGGCCGAACTCGGCGGTCCGGGCCTGGAGTTCCCCCAGCTCATCGACATCCTCGAGGCGATGATGAGCGGCTGCCTGACCACCGCCTTCACCTGGCTGCAGCATCACGGCGTCGTCATCGCACTGGCTGTGTCCACGAATGCCGAACTGCGGGAACGCTTTCTGTCGGGAGCGGCGTCCGGGGAACTGCGCGCCGGGGTCGCCTACGCGGGCGCCGTCCCGACTCCGCCGCGGATGCGCGTCACCCGCGTCGACGGCGGCTGGCGGCTCGACGGGCACGCGCCGTTCGTCAGCGGCTGGGGCATCACCGAACTGCTGCAGATCAGCGCCCGCGACATCGAGACCGACGACGTGATCGCGGCGATCGTCGAGACGGACACGCTGCCGGACTCGGCGGTTCGGGTGGAACCGGTCGACCTGAGCGCCGGCAACGGCTCCCGCACGGTGGCGCTGGAGGTGGAAGCCCTGGTGGTCCCCGACGCGGCCGTCGTCAGCCGGACCCCGCTGGACGTCTTCTTCGCGACCCAGAACGTCGGCACGCGGATCAACGGCACCCAGCCGTTCGGAGTGGTCCGCCGGGTCATCCGCCTGCTCGGCGACGCCGGCCGGCCCGAACCGGCCCAGGCCCTGCGCGACCGCGCCGCCGAGATTCGCACCCGCCTCGACCAGGGCCTCGGTGACGAGGATGCCCTTATGCAGGCTCGCGCCGACGGTGCGAGACTCGCCGTCGAAGCTGCATCGACGCTGGTCGTGGCTACTGGAGGCCCGGCCCTCGTCCGTGGCAACCCCGCCGAACGATTGGTCCGTGAGGCCGCATTCACACTGGTGGCAGCCAGCCGTCCCCCGCTGAAGGAACGCCTTGTCGGCAGTTTCAGTGGTGTGGATGGTATCTCGTGATCGCGGCATCGGTGCCCCACCGATCCGGCGGTCCCGCAGAGTCAGGACGGCCCTGCTCCCGCGAACGGTCGCGGGAACAGGGCCTGCCTGCGGTTCTGACGTCGCCCGCTCAGACGTACGAGGCTGTTGTCGATCAGCCCACGCTGCCGGAGCAGTGAGCACTGGCGAACGCACCCTTGGCCGTCTGGGTGTATTTGACCTCGCCGTCGACGACGATCTCGCAGGTTGATTCGGCGCCGTCGTCGGTGCCGTTGGTGACGCTCAGCGATGCGGTTTTACCGAAACCGGAGATGGTGACCCGCTTTTCCCAAGGCAGGGAGGCGTCGGTCTCCTGCGCCATGTTGAAGTCCTTGTCGGTCCAGGTGATGGAGCCGCTTCCGGTGCCGGTGACCCGGTAGGTGACGGCCACCTCCCGGTTCACCTCCTTGTCGATCTCGTTGGCGGCGCCGCCGATGAGGGCCATACAGCCGCCGACCATGGCGACGAACAGCAGAATGATCCCGCCGACGATCCACGGCCACTTCTTGCGCTTCTTCGGCGGCAGCTGCGGCGGGTACTGACCGCCATACGGCTGCTGGGGGTGCCCGCTCTGCGGGTACTGGGGCGGTTGACCGTTGTTCATGATGCTCCTTGGGGTGAGAGGTGGGATGGTCAGCAGACGGCAAGGGCGTATCGGCCGGTCGCCGAATCCGCCGACACCTGAACGCCGTTGATGAGTACGCGGCATTCGGCGTAGTAACCGCCGGTCTGGATGGCGCCTGCGGCGAGCTGGTAGGTCGAGCGCGAGGTGAACGACTTCGTGCCCGAGTAGAGCTTGGCGCCCGAGCTGCGCGAGTACTTCCCGTACTTCGGCAGATACGTTGTGGTGAGCGATGATTGATCGTTGTCGGCATTGAACCAGTTGGACGACATATTGTCGGCGACATCGCTGATGAAGACGTAGGTGACCCGGTCGCCGGCGGTGGGATTGTCGGTGCTCGCCGCGACGGTGCCGACGCCGATGGCGATGTTGGCTGTTGCGGCGGCGGTGATCGCGGTAGCCGCGACAAACTGCTTCTTGTGCATGGGTTTCTCCTGTAATTGGAATGCTGCTGTGTCATACAGCGACGAGTCGCCTTGTAACCGTGCCTATTCGCTATTCCGCCGGTTGAGGTGCGAGGAGCGTTAGCGAACTAGCCTCGAAACCTCGTGACCCGACCAGGTAAGCGACAACAACCCAGCCGCCGTCAGGTCATCGGAACAGACGGCGGAGCGTCTCGCTCCTCGATCCCCGGCGGACCGGCGACCTGGGAACAACGATGACCGATGCAGATCCAATTGCCGAATGAAACTAGTGTTAAGGGGGCTTAACGGCAATTGTGCATCGAAATGTCGCGGCGTGCGGCTAGTGTCATTCGAAAGGTACGACGAGACCACGACCCCGGGGAGGTGAAGCGCCGGTGAGCACGTTGACGATGCAGGACATCGCGACCCTTGCGAGGGTATCGCGACCCGCGGTCAGTCAGTGGCGCAAACGCACCACGGTGCGCGGCGAGGCCATGCCGTTCCCCGCGGTCGTCGAGCGTGTCGACGGCGTCGAACGTTTCGACCAGGCCGATGTCGTCGACTGGTTGCGGCGCACCGGCCGCGGCAACAACCAGGCCGAACAGGCGTTGGACGCCGCCGCGTTCACCGCCCCCGACGAAACCCATTTCGACGATGTGGTCACCCTGCTGGCGCTGTACGCGCTGTCGGGGGCCGATTTCGTGTCGATGTCGCACGGCGAGCTGGTCGAGACCGCCCGCGCCGCCGACCCCGACGACGAGGTGCTGCTACGTGAGGTGCGCCGGCTCACGGTGTCGGCGGGTGTACTCGGCTACATCGACGATCTGGTCGGTGCGTCGTTCGGTCCCGCCGACGCCCTCGCCCGGCTGGAGTCGAGCCGGGTCGGCCGGACACTCGGCCTGCGCGATCTCACCGGCGACGCGATCGACGTGATGCGTACCGTGGTCGGCGCCGCCCGCACCCATGTCGGCGGCGACGGGGTGCCGCTGGTCCCGGCCGGTGACCCGCTGCTGGCGCTGTCGGTGGCCGAACCGGACACCTCACTGGTGGTGCACGCCGGCGACGCGGCGGCCCGGGACCTGAAACGACGCGCACTGGTCCTGGGTGTCGATGTCGATTCGGTGGCGTACGGGCCGACGGTGACAGTGTCGTCGCTGGTCGGGCTTTCGGGGCGGGAAGCGCTCGACGGCCTCGACGACGTGATGCTCGACCTCGCGCCGGGCAGTGTCGCGGTGGTGCTGGGTCCGGCAAGGGAGTTGACCGACCATCTTGCCGGCCCGCTGCACACCCGCCGCTTACAGACCTTGGGCGTCGGCAATCTGGTTGCCGCGCTCCGGCTTCCGCGTGGCCTGTGGCGGGAGGCGCACCGTCAGTGCCTCGGCGCGTGGGTGTGCCTGGGCGGGGCGAATGCGGCGGAGGTGGCGACGGTCGACCTCGCCGCTGACGGGCAGTCCGAGGATCTCGCCGCCGATATCGCGGCGGCGCTGGAGGATTGTTCCGGATACGACGGTCTGTCCGGGTCGCGCCGCGCGTACCGCTATGTGCGATCGCGTGAACTGCAACGGATCCGCACCTCGGCCACCCTCGTACCCCGCGGAACGAGTGCCCCGCGTCTGCTCACCGACGACCCGTCGCACCACACCGACCGCGTGCACGCCGCGACGCTGGTGACCTCCGCATCGCTCCCACCGTTCGACGTACCTGTCGGGCTGTCACCGGGCCGATTCCGGTTGCAGCGGTACTCCTTCCACGAACTGTGCGAACGCGGCCTCATCAGGGTGTATTCGGGCAGCCGGTTCAACACCGACCACCACGATCCCGCCGGAACGGTCCCGGTGCTCCCGGACCGCACCCTCACCTTCGACCCATTCGACGCCGCCCAGCTGTACCCGAAGGCCCGCCGCACCGACCCGGGCGACATCGTGTTCTTGGAGAAGCCGACGCCGCAGGCCTGGATCGACACCCACGGCGGCTCCCTCGTCGCCTCCCCGGCGAAACTCCTGCGCATCGGCCCCGACGCCGCGTTCGGCCCGCACCTACTGGCCACCGCCGTCAACACGCTCGCCGAACCGGGTTCCGAATGGCAGACGTGGAGCATCCCCAACCTGAACGACGACGACGCCCACCACCTCGAAACTGTCTTGGCGCAGGTCGACGCCTACCGACGCGAAGCCGAGGCCAAGGTCCGCGCCGCCCACAACCTGGCCACCGCCCTGATCGACGGCGTCGCCGCCGGAGCTGTCACTCTGGACACCGCCGACACCACCAGCGGAATCGAGGTCACCACCCACACCGCCTGACCCGCCGGCCGAGCCTCGAATCAGTTCCCCGCAGGTTGAGGTGCGAGGAGCGCCGGCGACGAGCCTCGAAACCCAGTGAGATACCCACCAACCCACCCAGAAACTCAGAGGAACTAACCACCCATGCCCCCCCGCCAAAAACAGCCCCCTGCAACCCCTTCAACGATGAAGGAACTCAAGGACACCCTGTGGAAGGCCGCCGACAAGCTCCGCGGCTCGCTGTCGGCGAACCAGTACAAGGACGTCATCCTGGGCCT
>WBZQ01000844.1_pt1 | contig 22748 bp, 19 predicted proteins | sample 5204251 | NCBI WGS metagenome assembly WBZQ01 (sample SAMN12412402, study PRJNA552823) | activated sludge metagenome | isolation source: activated sludge from nitrification reactor of wastewater treatment plant... | place: USA: Virginia | collected 2017-09
TGGCGTTGATCATAGAATCGGGCCAGTTTCAGCCGATGGTCATATAACGTGGGCTCTTCCTGAATGATCTGGCGTAAGACCTGTTCCGTGGCTTTGTCGTCGTGGGCTTCGTCGAGGATGGTTTTCAGATTATGCAAGAGATCCAGGTGATGCGGATGTGCGTGAAGCGCGGCTTGCAACGTCGCTCTGGCGTCATGCAAGCGACGCATCTGGCCATACAGCGTGGCCAGGAGAATCGCGACATCCGGCTCGGTCGGGTATTTTTTGCTCAACTCCTCCGCCCGCACCATCGCCTGATTCACCTGGCCCTGCTGCGCGAGCAGGGCGATCTTCAGCGCCTGTGCCTGCGGGTCTTGCGGATGTTTTGCGAGCACCTTGTCCGCCGCCCGTCCCACCTCATCCACCAGTTTGGCCTCGAGATAATACTTGGCCAAAATGATGAGGGCATCTTTGTGATCGGGTACGATCTCTATCACCTGTTGATAGTTGGCGACCGCATTGCGCCAGTTCTTTTCCTTTTCTTCCACCTGTGCCACGAGAAAGTAGGCGTCGGCGTCTTTGGGATCGATCTTCAATACGTTGCGCAACGCCACCCGGGCCTTCGGAAAGTTCCCCGCCTGGATGTAATCCTGCGCTTTGCTGCGATATTGTGCCTTCCGTTCCTGCGGACCTCCACAGGCTGATAAGGTGAGTATCACCGCTAGCGCGACCATGGCCGCGAAAGGCCTGAGGATGGAAGGCCGCAGGCCGGTAATCGGGATCATACGATGCACTGGTTGTCTCGATCCTACAGCCATGCCTTTACTCCCAATCCGAACAGGACCCATAACGAGAGGAACCCTAAGTGCTTCACTCGGTCGACGAACGAATGGAGTAATAACTCGAACGAAAAATACAACACGATCAACTTGGCGGCGAGAATGCTCAGGGTCGGCATATCGGCTCGCATTTCCGGCAGCAAGGGGACGATCAAGGCGAAAAATACCATCAGGTAATCCAGGGGTGTGGTCTGGAATCGATTCCCGCGGCTGAATCGCATGCTCAATAACACCAGAAGGGCGATGAGCGCCAACAGGGTATTCTGCGTCACGTAGATGGGCCAGATCTCCGGAATGCCCGACTGCTCTCCCATATACATCAGGAAAGCGCTGCCGACATACAGGCCCCCGCGCACAAAATGGGAGCGGTATTCGGGCATGAACCACAGACCTCCCAAGACCACGGCGAACAGGCTGAAGGCCGCGTACCCGACATCCATCGGGACATGTCCCGGCAAGAACACGCTCGCGATCAAGAACAACGGCACCACGACCGCGAGAAACCGCGGCGCCATGTCGCTGAGCCATATCCCGGCACGGGCCAATTTGGTATCGGAGAGCACTCGGCCCTTCGACGTTTCCGATAGCAGAAGGCCTCCCCGCTCGGCCGCGACGAACAGGGCGAACATGGCCAGGGCAAATGCGCCATACATGGTGAAAATCAGGGCATCGGATTGCCAGCGCAGAAGATACGCGAGGCCCACCATCACCGCCTGGATCCCATAGATCACGATGACGGCTTCATGGTGCGAGAGTCCGAGAGCCAGCAACTTGTGGTGGACATGGTTCCGGTCGCCGATGAAGGGCGACCGGCCCTTCGCAAGCCGCTGCCCCATGACCGCAAGCGTATCCAGAAACGGCAAGCCCAGCACCAGCAGTCCTACAGTCACAGGAAAGGGGGCGCGCGCAGGGTCACTCATGAGGAGTACGAGGACGCCCATCGAGAACCCGAGCAATTGGCTTCCCGCGTCGCCCATGAAAATCCTGGCCGGATAGGTGTTGTACCTCAAAAATCCCAGTAAGCCGCCTAAGAATCCCGCTGCCAGCACCAACACGGTGGTCTCGTGCGACAGATAGGCTAGATAGGCAATGCCGGCAAAACTCAGAAAGGCTAGACCTCCTGCTAGACCGTCGAGGCCGTCGGAGAGGTTGACCGCGTTCGAGGCCCCGACAAGAAATACCACGGTCAAGGGCATCGTCAGCCAAAGCGGCGCTTCTTCATCGTGAAGAAACGGAATCTGTTCGAAGTGAATGTGACCGAAAATGACTACCACGAAGATGGCCAGCAATTGCCCGACAAGTTTGGTTCTGTAATTCAGGTTGGCACGGTCGTCCCAAATGCCGAAACCCAGGATGATTGTCGCGCTCACCAATACCGGCGTGATGATAGGATCCTGCGGTGCCCAGAAGAAAACGGACAGGAGTGCCGCGAAGCCGAACGCGATGCCGCCGATCCTCGGAATCGGATTCGCATGGACCTTTCTCTCGCCGGGAAGATCCATGAAGCTCCAGCGACCCGCGTTCAGTTGTAGCGGCGGGATCAACGCCATGCAGATAAACAGGGAAGTGATGAAGCTGAAAAAGATCGCACTGGTCATGGTTAGTCCGGAATATACCGAGTGAGTTGAGGCTGAATGCCTCGAGCAAATTGCAATAATCGCTGCTCGACTTCTTGCTCATCTTCACCTGGATCGACGGCGGCGGACAGTCGAATCAGGGCTCCATCGCTGCGCTGTCGCATCAATGAATCCCAGAACAGGTAGAACTTGACGAGATATTCGCTGACAAGGTGCCGATCGCGCTGCTTGAACCAATAGAACACCAGTTGTTTCTGCCGATCTTTTTGGATGAGCACACGATTGATTTGTATCGCCGGCGACGTTTTCCCATCTGCCGACACATTGAGGGTAGTGTGGGAAGTGATTTCCCACCCTCCTCCAGGAATGCAACTTTGCGGGGAATGGGCTGACTGTCCCTTTCGTTGGGACCGATAGTAGGCCATGTAGAGGGTGATGGGGCTTGAGCCGGACGCCGCGTAGTCAGCCAGCAAATAGTCATCAAATCGCAGTGCAGAAATGAGTTGAGGCTCCACGGGTTGTGGACTGCCTTGCCATTCTCCGATTCGCATGCCGAAGTCGACGAAGGCAGTTCGTTCCGGTGGCACTTCTTGTCGCTCGCCGGCCGACCAGGAAAATAGCGCCACTGGGAGAATAAGCGCGAGGCTGCCGACATAGGCCGGTACCCGCAACACCATGGCCGGTGCGGCCCGAGCGGCTGCTGGGATCGATTCAGGGCTAGCCGATCCTTGAGAAATCTGGAATCGGTTCAGAAAGCCGTAACCACCGGGAAGCGGTTGCACGCGTGAGAGGGCCCACATTTCCGCCACCAGCATGGTCAAGGTGAAGAGGAACAGGACCCATCCTTCAAAGAGATGCAGAAATCCTTCCGCCGCCTGGGGCCCATACCACTCCACGAGGATGCCGACGACCCCGATGCGCAAACCATTGACGAGTACCGAAATTGGTAAGGCCGAGAGTACCAACAGGATTCGTTTCCACATGCGATCGCGGTAGAAGTACGCACACAACAGAGCCAGGGATGTCAGCGGAAACAGATACCTGATTCCGCTGCAGGCCTCCGCGACCTGCAATTGCACCGGGCCGAGATCGATTACGTTTCCTTCACGAAACGCCGTGACCCCGATGAGCTGGAGCACTCCAACGCCCAAGGCGGACGACCACAATTGCAGATGGCCCGAGAGTACATTGTAGAAGAATACCGGTAAGGGGATAGCGGTCAGGAGATAAGCAATAGGGAATGCCAGTTTCTGAAGCGGTTTAAGTCCGATGAAAGAGAGAACCAACCCTACGATCACGATCCAGAGGGAGAGGTGTAATATAAGATACAGGGTGGCAAGATTGCCGACGACATACAGCGCAAGACCAGCGAGAACGACTATTGATCCCCACCAGGACGGAGTGAGGCCCATTCCGGCCAACCGGTGTCTTTGCTGCCACGCGAGGATCGCGCTGATGACCGGAACAAAAAGTCCATGGCTATAGTCATCACTCCCCCATTGGTCAAATAAGAAGACTAAGCTGTCAGCGTACATGTAGCCCAGTAGGGCGACAAGAATCAACGCGATGACGGCCACGATACACCTTGATAGAATTCTAGTCCTCTCCCCCAGGCGGAGGAGAGGAGACATGACGGCGAGTTGCGCGGGTCGTAAGAGTGTCGCCGAGGGTAACGTGCGCGCTGTGCGTGAAGGCGGATGAACGGATTCTCACGAAACCTACGAATCTTTTCGTGAAGCCAGGCCTCGTGACCCTAGTCCGACCAACGCGATCAAACCGGCTCCGAACAACCACACTGCCGCAGGCAATGGAACTAGGGATGTCAGCGCTCCCTGTACTCTGTTCCCTACGCCGCTAAACACCAGGCGCCATTGGTTGGAAGCAAACGATGAGAGACTTGGAGGCGTGGTAGGTAAGTGATCATTCGCGAAAACGTTGCCGTTTGGATTGACCAACTCCATTTCGAATGTCGTGGGTGTCAAGCTATTCACCGCGGCAGGACTGCTCGTAAATCCATTGAGCGTCACCTTGAACGTGTCACCGAGTCCCGGGTTGTTGATCACTTGCATGACGCTGGATCCAGGGCTGAAGGTGGCTGTGTAGTTTCCGACCTTGACGGTCATGTTCTGGATTGGATTGGCGTACAGGCCCCACATGGGATCCCCGGGCAAGACGTCTGGAGTGGAGGAGTTGTAGGTGAAGCTTCCAGACACTGGAAGCGCCGAACCGAACCCGTTCACTCCGGATCCTCCCGATGTGAAGACACCGCCGTGAACTTCCGCAACCGAGCCGCTGAAATTGAATGGGACATTAGCCGCCTGGCTGGGCATAGCCACAAATAGAAAACCTAAAGCACCCACCGTCAGGCCTACCGTTCTAAGGCAGATTCTGTGTTTGAAGTAGCTCATCTTTTCTCCTTAACGCAGTAAGTAATATCGCAAACGCCTGCCTCGATAAGAAGCAGAGGATCATCTGACTCGACTACTTATCACGAATGTTTTTTGAACCATACTTAAAACTAAGAAACTGCGCAAGAGTTTTTTCTCCAAATCAGAATATTGAATAGGTATTTTCATTAAGTGGATGGAAATGCCTTCACTCTGTATCGCTTTGATACGAAAAAGGGGAGTGGATGTATATGTATGTTACATCGTAAGCACCGCAATACATGATCGGCTCATGGTAGGGCTAAAAAGCCTGGGCCATTAAGCACCAGTCGAACGATTGCAGGAAGGGATTTTTTATCACCTTCCCGTGCCTAGTTGTGTCGGTAGAGGGGGCTCCGGAAATTCGGACAGCGTGGTAAGTGGTAGCCTGGCTTCACCAACGCCACACCGCGCGGTGGCGACATAAAGGAGCGAGGCGATGAAGCGAACACGACGGAATCACGGGGCCACGTTGAAGGCGCAGGTGGCGTTGGTCGCGCTCAAAGGCGACAAGACGCTGGCCGACTTAGCCGAGCCGTTTCAGGTGCATCCCACCCAGATCACCGAATGGAAGCAGCAATTGCTGGCGCGGGCTGCAGACGTGTTTGGCGGGACCCCGCCGACGCCGGATACGCCGGATCTCAAAACGCACCACGCCAAGATTGGCCAGCTGGCCCTGGAGAATTGACCTAGCCGGGCTGAATTGGTCCAGATTCAATGTTAGTCTGGACCCCCAACCCAGGAGGTCATCCCATGCCCCGCAAATCGTACACCCCGGAAGAAATCATCCAACATCTGCGCACGGTCGAGTTGGAAAGTGGCAAAGGGGGTACCGTTGGGGAGGCGTGCCGGAAGGTCGGCATCACGGAACAAACCTACTATCGATGGAAAAAGGAGTACGGCGGCCTACGCGTGGATCAAGCCAAACGGCTCAAGGCGCTGGAACAGGAGAATCTGCGGCTCAAACGGATCGTGGCTGATCAGGCCGTCGATCTGTCGATCTTGAAGGAAGTCGCATCGGGAAACTTCTAAGCCCGGCGCGGCAGCGAGAGGCCGTGCGCCACGCGATGGCGGTGCTGCACGTCTCCGAGCGCCGAGCATGCCGGGCGATCGGCCAGCGTCGATCCAGCTATCGCTATGTCTCGCAGCCAGCCCCGACGGACGAGCGGTTGCGGCTTCGAGTCATCGAACTGGCGAAAGAGTATGGGCGATATGGCGATCGAACGATCACGTGGTTGTTACAACGGGAGGGCTGGGACGTGGGGAAGGAGCGCGTGTATACGATTTGGCGGCACGAAGGCTTGAAGGTGCCGGCGAAGCAGCCGAAACGCGCGCGACTCTGGCGGGCCGACGGCTCGTGCGTGCGTCTCCGGCCAACCCACCGCAATCAGGTCTGGTCGTATGACTTTGTGGCGGAGCGGACTCAGGATGGGCGTCCGTTTCGCATCTTGAAGGTGCTCGATGAGTACACGCGGGAATGTCTCGCGTCGCTGGCGGCGCGCCGGCTCGGCTCCCAGGACGTGGTCCTCCTGTTGGCCGAGCTGTTTCTGCACCACGGCGTGCCGCAGCACATTCGGTCCGACAACTATGGGCCGGAGTTCATTGCCAGGAAATTGCGCCGGTGGCTGAAGACTCTGCAGGTGGAGCCGCTCTACATTGAGCCCGGCTCCCCCTGGGAAAACGGTTATATCGAATCGTTCAATGGCAAAATGCGCGCGCAGTTCTTGAACGGCGAGCTGTTCTACACGCTGAAGGAAGCGTAAATTCTGACAGAACAGTGGCGGATCCACGACAATACGGTCCGCCCACACAGTAGTCTCGGGGGGCAGCCACCGGTCCCCGAGACGGTCCAGCTGGCAAGCTGAAGACTAACAAATGAGGTGGTACAAAAACTCCCGGCTGGTCAGGACTTCCTGAGCAGGATGAGGCTCACGCTCGAAAGGGATCATAACTCCGGCATGCGTTATTTCTAGCCTTCTACCCTACTTAGTCATGTCTTAGGCCGCACGAATAAAACGTTCTTTCAGAATGCGATAGGCAAATATCGGGAGGGCTGTTTGGCGACGAAGCCGACCAGGGTTGCTGGTGAGACGATAAAACCATTCTAGGTGCAGGCTGCGGAAAAACTTTGGCGCACGTCTCACACGACCCGCAATAACATCAAACGTGCCACCGACACCTTGACAGACCTTCACCTTCAATTGTGGGAGATAGCGAGACATCCACAGTTCTTGGTGCGGGCTACCTAAGGCAACAAAGAGAAGGTCGGGCTGGCACTCGTTGATGCGCGCGACGAGTGAGGGCATCTCTTCTTTTTTCACATAACCATGTTGGGAGCCAACTATGCGAATCCCCGGATATCGGTCACGTAAGACTGCGACAGCTTGCTGGTTGACTGCCGTGCTCGCCCCAAAGAGGAAAACCGTATAACCTTTCGAGGCAGCCCGCTCGCAAAGTTGGGGCATCAGCTCGGAACCAGGGACTCGCTCGGCGTGGCCCAAACCCAAGAGTCGGGCTGCAAGGACGACACCGATGCCGTCAGGGATAAGCAGATCGGCAGACCGGAGCTGGTCAAGGAGTTCGCGATCCTGCTGGGCACGAATAATCTTCTCAGGATTTACTGCCAAGACAGTGCAAGGTTGGCGTCCATGAATCATGGATTCAGCCCAATCGACGGCTTCGTCCATGGTGACGCAGTCAACTGGAATGCCGAGAATCTCAATGCGCTTGGGTTTCATGTACGAATTCCAGAAAGAACGACAGTGTAGTTAATAAATTGTCAGGTGGACCGACACCATCAAGCTGTATCTGTGTGACAAATTCATGGGGAAGGGTTCCGCTGAAGGTCGTACAGAGGGTTGAAATCGGCTCCTTCATTCCATACTGTCTGGATCGCCAGCCGCTGATCGGATTAGTCTCGCCTCGATGCAGCGTGGTCTTACCCCCCTCAATGAGTAAATGCAAGAGGCCATCGTCACACTTGAGGATGTATCCATTGGGCGTGGTCTTTGGTTCAACAGCAAGATGCCAGTTCAGTTCAAGGTCATGGCTGCCCGAGCCGGACAGGTAGTCCCAGATGAGCCAACGACCGGCCGGCTCGTAGATCACTGCTCGCCAATGAGTTACGCCAAGGCGGCTCTTATAGCCATCATGATTTGCGATAACTGTTATTACCCCCTCCGGAGTAACATGCTGATGCGAGAGGCTCGAGTGGAACGGCTGCGACCAGAGGAAGGCAGTTTCCTGAACGGCCTGGTCGAGTCGATCTACGATAACGGTGTTGTGCGCTTGAGTTCCACGAAAGTAACCTCGCCATCTTGGGTCGCCGGAATAGGTGTAGGTTCCCGGATCAATAAAAATGTCTTGCTCACCGAAATACAAAATGATGGAGAGAGCGTCCGCATGGCCGTGACCAAAGCATGGCGGCATGCCCAAGGTCCCATGGTCGAGAACCAAGCGAAAAGGCGATGACGAGCGACCGCGAAGTATCGTGTACCCGGAGTCAGGGAATGTGATCTTAGCCACACTTCGATCCGCAACTCCATCCCAACTGATTCGCAGATGGCGTGACAGTGCATATCCCCCATCCTTGTCGCTGATCGAAGGCAGGTTGTTCGGGCTGTCGCCGAAGGCGATCAGAAACGCTCTCCCCTTTCGCACTGCGTTAGCAATTGTGGCTGGTACGGACTCGGCATGATGTTCAAGTAATGCCTGTACGAGTCCCAGTAGATCGATAATGAAAAGCTGATACCCGAGTGCCTGTTCAATCCCGCCACCATCAGGCAATATCTGTCTCGCCGACTCCTGTGCAAGAATGCGCATGCCGATAGATTTCCACTCCGATGCGCCTGAAAACTCGGGAAAGAGCGTTCCAGCGTAGACCAACCCACACCCCTCCGCGATGGTGTGATTACCCGCAGAGGAATAAAGGGATAACCGCTTTGCGATTAAGGGCGCATGGGAGGCTACTAGCTGCAACAGATTCGTTTGAGTGCGTTCTTGCGTTCGGAGTCTCATGCGAACCAAGTCTACCGCATGGCATGCAGCAATCAACCGTAGGGCGCATTCCATAGCTGAGACATAGTGGATTCCTGTGAGCGGCGGGTTTGCTGCAATCCAGGAAGCGAGGATGTTCTCCAATAACCCGATCGCCTGCTCCGCGTGGGCTGCATCCTGGCGCACGAGCAGCGCAAGGCTAACCAGTTGCTGCAATCGGGACGGTTCCCATGCTACGCGAATATCACCAAACGGGTTTCCGGCATGGTAAGGAATTGACCCAAAAAATATGCTTGGCCAAGCCTTACCGGTATCCGGTGCGCGGCTCCACAGGTGAGAATCAGGTTCCCATTTCCAGGGAAAGCCGAGGGCTGACCATTGCCCTTGAAGAAGTTGGTGAATCCTGTCATCAGTCGGATCAAAATTCCAACTTAAGGCGGGGAGCTGATCGCTTGTTTCCGTGCAAAATTGGAAATCATTCGGTCGTTCCACTTCCTTGGGTCGTGTCTCACCAAATCTGTGCTCACGGCGCAATCTAGCTAGTACAACATGCTCCCCGATGCGGTGAAACACCTCTCTGGGATGCATGACGCTTGCACGCTTGATATACCAACTTAGACTACGCATCGAGCCTTACTTGCAACCTTGCGTGGTCGATCAACTGGGGGTGACAGAATTGGTTTCCAGGATTGGGGTGGCACCTAATTCAACATACAGCGTTTCAATCTTGGGAACTACCCTATTAAGTGCAAACTGATCTCGCACCTTCCGTACAGCGGCTTCACCCATCTGCTGCCTGAGTTGCGAACCTAGGAGCAACTTCTCTATGGCTGCACACAAGGCGTCAACATTACCCGGAGATATCAGTGAACCTTCCACGCCGTCTTCCACGGCATCGGGAATTCCACCAACAGTGGTTGCGACAACCGGGAGTCCCGCAGCCATAGCCTCTAGTAAGCCCATTGGTAAGCCTTCATTGTATGAAGGCAAAACAAAGAGAGTCGCTCGTGCTAGTAAATCCTCCTTTTGACTCCCTTGGACCCAACCGAGTAACGTTATCCTATCTTGAATTCCTAGCTGCCTGGCATGCTCTGCTACGTTTTCGAGGCGACCGTCACCGCCGGCAAGTAGTCTTATTTGCGGAAAGCTCGGCGAAAGTTTCGCAATCGCTTCGAGGAGTTGGTAGATACCTTTTCGTTTCTCTAAACGCCCAAGAAATAATAGCGTAGCTGGCTCCCGTGGCGACCGCAGTGTATTAAGCTTCTGAAACGATACAGGATTCGGAATGCAGACAACGTTTCTGCTACTGGTGATTTTAGTAAGATTCGCCTGCCATGAGCGCGATAACCCAATAATCACAGCACAGTGATCCAAAACGAATCGGACAAACCACTTGCGCACCGCGCCGCATTCCTCGTGGTAATACAGCATGAACTCTGCCCCGTGAAGATGAAAAATCACGGGTCTACGCGCAGTCACTGCGAGCATAATGAACATCGATTTGCGCAGGAAGCTTGATCGAGAGGCCACATGTGCGTGTAATAGCCCCACCTGGCCTCTAGCCAATAGGCCCATGAATTTTGCATAACTTTTTATGACAATTAGAAACTTGTGTAGGTTGCCCTTATCGTCGTGGGTAGGGAGATATACAATTCCCCACCGCTCAAACATTCCTGCGACCCGGTAGGCGCTAACAACGGAAGCGATGCCACCCTTGGAATCATATGATGTCCCAATCATCACAATTTTCATGGTATCTTAAGCATGTGTTTCAGTATCACTTTGCAGTGTTTCTGGACGATCAAAGCCCCTTACTGATAATGGCGTCCTTTACGGTAATTGGAGATCCAGCTTTTAATCTACGAATCGCCTCTTCCATTGCGCGTTGTCGCGAGTTAGCCGATTGATCGTTTCCGTAACAGACTACGCAATCGATAGACCGACACCACGGGGACAATGCCTCTGAGGCTATCGAGACTTGGTCTCAACATGATGATGGTTTGAGGTGGGTTAATATCGTTGGGTCGATCGAAGCGCCCAGATATCTCCGGATATCAAGATGCTGAATCATCATCCGGTGTTTGCCTCGTTCGGTTCGCTCAATTCGAGGCACTGTCCGCACGGTCAGGGTGCATCCACCTTGGGTTTTTTGTTCGACCGCCCGAACAATCGCTCGCTGAGTTGCCGGACTGAGCGGGGTGGTAACAACCACATTCAGCACGACCTTGCCGGGCTCATGTTGCTCGTATTGAATCTCGTGCACGTCGACGAGCAGATCAAAATGGGCTGCGCCTAAGGTTGTGATGGAGACCAGTCGGTGGTCGTGGCAGACAACGAACTCTTGGAGCCGCCCCTCGATACGTTCGCAGACTGGATACAAGGGAAACTTCGGATGGTGTCGATCGCTCAGGGCGGCAAAGTCTCCGGTGCGGTAGCGGATAAACGGCATGACATGGTTGTCAAAACTGGTGCCGACGATCTCTCCGATCACTCCGGGCTGGGTGATTGGCTGGTTGTGTGGGCCCAGGAGTTCAACGTGCCCGTACTGAGGCCAGAACAAATAGCGCCCATCATCTGATCGCCCAGCTGCCATCAACACGCGTTCTGAATGTCCGTAGTGAGGAACAATGGGACAGGAAAATACGGCTTGGATTGCCGCAAGTTGATAGTCATAGATCGTCTCAGATGTGAGAAGGATTGCGCGGACGCTGTTCGTAATATCAAGTGCGGGATGATCATGCAGCCACTTTGCGAGCGCATAGACCGCTGATGGAAAGGCGTGGATGAACGTGGGTTTCCACGTCCGTAGAGGGTGCGTGTACCCATCCATATATTCAGGCTCAAGATGATCACAACTCAAAATGAGCTGCCGTCTGATTGGGTCATACATCCACAGTCGACCGTTCGGTTTGCCAGCCGTGGGTACAGTTCTCCCGCGCAGGACCAGCGTGATGTCCTGTTGGCTGACGCCCAAGGACTTCATCCATATGTCCACGTAGGCCGATTCTTTCGGTCGCGTGACATGCTTCTGCAAGTAAAAGCGCATCGGTTGCGCGGTAGAGCCCCCTGTAAACATCGGCATCCGATGATGGGCTGCGAATGATGATGAAACAAACCGGTCAGGCTGATTCTTGATCATCTCTTTTGTGATGGGACGGATCTGGTGGAGTAACTCAAGGGGGCATGTCGATGTGGCCAGCAATGATCTGTATTCCTCATAGGCGGGCACTGTTTGAATGGCCCTGGTGAGCGTGTCTGACAGCTTCTGCTCGATCAACGCACGAAGAGTCTGTTCATCTGTGCAGACTGCTTCGCTGTAGAATCGAGCATAAGCCGACCCGTATTTCAGACGGGAAGGAATCATAGCGTACACCGATCCCAGAGTGGACTTCACCCATTGCGGAGCGCTCGTGTAGGACTTGAGGAATGGATAAAGTAGATCTTCGAGTGGCATCTTCAATGGATCCTTATATTAGTAGGGGGCTCGAGTAGTGCATTACCTGTTCGATCCGAAGGCTTGAACGGACCCGCACGCAAGGCCGCAATCTGTTCGTCTGTCAAGAATCGATACTCGTAGAGGGCGGTGACCGAACTTTCCGGCCAAAGCTCACGACTTTGCGCAAGGAGCTGCAGGACTTGAGTTGAGGATCTTGCGGTCGTAAGCGCTGGGTTGGAAGGGTTAACTTCGTAGTTCCCAATGAGGATTGCCACCTTGGTCCGATCTGTAATTGTCCGCCGTAACTGAGTGAGAAATGAAGTGTTTAATGGATTGCCATAGTCCATATGGTAGATAAGGTCGATCCATCCGTTTTGTGCCCAAACCAGCCCATTAGCACCCTGCTCCATCCACTGTTGATCGCCAGCCAATGAGTCAATGGTGATGAACAGGCCTGGCCGAATACGCCTCCCCTCTTGGGCAACGAGCTCGATCAGACTTCCGACAGCATGATTATTCCAAATAATCAGCGATTCCCTAGCTGCTTGATCGAAGGATCGGGAAGCGATGTCTCTCAGCAAATTGCGGTGGCGTGTTAGTTCGTAATTCCGTTCACAAGACGAGCCGGTGCAGTGCCCTTTCGTCCTGACATAGTCTAGATTAAGTCCGTCGATATCATATTTCTGGACGACTTCGAGGATGATCCCAACCATCCAGTCTTGAAATCCTGCATGATGCCAATTGAACGACTTTTCGGGCGTGCCAGGCTCCGCAAATTCCGAAAAGAAATCTTTTTGGCGAAGTCCTACCGTAAACCAAGGATGAACATTGATTCCCAGGGCATGGGCCTTCTTGATGAGGTATCCAAGAGGGTCTGGGTTTTGGTTGACGGTCTGCTCCCATCGAGGCTCTCGTGGGGCGCGCTTCGATGGCCATGTTACACCTCGACCGTGCCAGACACATGGGATGATAGTGTCAAAGCCAGCTTCTTGGGCATGCTGGAGCAAGCGGTCGGCTCCCTCTTGAGTCAGCCATGAAAAATCTTCATCGAAGAGTACACGGCCTGGCTTTGGAGATACTTCTGCCGAAGAAGCGAGGGGGAAGGCCATTTGAATGCCAATAAGAATAAGCCAGGCAAGAAGTGGGAACACTGATCCCAGCCATTGCCCATGTTGGAAGGCGGGGTTTTGTAGGCGCATATTAGAACCCAAGAATACGTGGTTCATGCGTGCTCCGGTTTTCTATCACTCCTTGCGGAGGAACTGTGCTGCCTTGCTTGGAGATGTTCAGCCGAGCCTCATTGAGCCCCAGGAGAATAAAGAAAAGGTATGGCATGAGCCCGTGCATCATCCCATTGGTAAGGCCGTTGGCAAAGAGAAGGAACATCATCGTGAGGTTTCCTGCACACCAGGGATCAGTTACAGCAATTGTTTGACTGGACATAAAGTGAAGGAGAAGGATGCCGGCACACAGCAAATATCCAGCCACTCCACCGTACTCTAACCATTCCAGATGGAAATTATGAACCGTAGAGCCCAACTCGTCGGGTGGCCGTAATCCTGTCCCAAAGATGGGTGCTGCTTCAAAGTGGCGGAGGCTTTCTCGAAATGTGAGTAAGCGGCCGTGAAGGCCCTCCTTCCAGTACTCGATATTTGTTAGTCGTTCAATGCCATTTTCCTGGCCAGGCTTCCACCCTTTAGCTTTCATCAGCTCTAAGTTGGACGACAAGAACAGAGTTCCTCCAAGACTTGCTCCTAGAAATATCACAATCAAGAGGAACCCCCTTCCGGCTCGAACGATTCGCCAGATCCCTGGAGCAAAGACAAGGAGCACAAGATAGGAACGCGCCATCGAGGCTACGAGTCCACCCATGCTTGCCAATATACCGAGCCTGCGGATAAGGCGCGGAGCAGTTGTAGAGATAAAGAGAACAACTAGGGCGACCATACTCATGGTACTGACCGCAATCGCATCCCGAGACAAGACGCGCACGCGCATGGTCATTCCGGATTCAATGAAAGCCGCCAACGCCACCAAGGAGAACAGCGAAAATCCAATTGTCAGAGCTGTGATTGTATGTCGGTATTCCTTTTCCGTCTCGACGAGAGCCTTAATTACATAATACGATGCTACAGGAACAAAGATGGCATGGACGGCAAGGTATCCTGCACCCAGAGGATTGCTGGCAAAGAGTGTGGACGTAAGGTATGAGCTGCAGAGCAAGATGATTCCATAGTCTATCAGACGAAGACCAAACGGATATTTCCCAATGAGTTTACGATAGAGCGCCATGGGGATTAGGAGCAGAATGCTCGTCATGTAAAGTGTTAGCGTCACAAGACCGACTTCGAATGTTGCGGCTCCTACTGAAAATGGGAGCCATGCCAGGGCGGCGCAAAGCAATATCTTAGTCCATTTCATGAGGTACGCTGTCTTGGTGTCGCCAATGATGCCACGAGCGAAATGGTTTCTCTCTCATAATGAAACAACATGAATGCTTGCGAGGCGAGTGCGAATAGTGCGAGGGCAATATTGGGCTGAGCAGCGATGCCCATCGGTACAATGAGCCAGAGCGCGAGTCCTAAAGGAACGAAGAGTAGTGCCTGTCTGGAGAGTAAAGACACGCTCTGGTGAACGGTTACACCAGCGACTTGAAGAAGATACAGAATTCCAATCCCATACAAACCTGCACTGACCGTAGTAATGCCGATTAATACAATTGTCGGATCCTGAAACCAAGATGCTAATCCAATAATGGTTATGGTTCGAAGTGCGAGATTTATGGTGTCAAACCACAAGCGAGCCGTCTGGGCTTCGAATACATCGAAAAGCACGCTCAAAGGGCGGTGCAAAAACATAAAGAGGAAACCGATTGCGAGGACTTCTGCATAGGCGCCGGCCTGTTCCCAGGAGGCCCCGAATACCAGACGAAAGGAGGGTTTTCCTAGAAACCATAACGCCAGTGTCACGGGTATAATCACGCACAACATAGTCCGAAAAAGCCTAAGCGTATCATTTGCCAGCTTCGCAGAATTTCCGCGATTGAGTATAGCTCTTTGAAAAAAGGTACTAGCCAGTGCATCCCCGGCAATGAGTAAGGGGACATTCGCAACTTGAAAAGCAAGTGCATAGTACCCAGTAGTCACTGGCGAATAGTAGATGGCGAGCAACAATGCGGGCGCTTGACGTGCAGCACTATCGCACAGAGTGGCGCACGAAGAAACCAGCGCAAAATGGCGGTAACGACTCATGATGCGAAATAGTTGTAGCAGTGAGAGCGATGCCCACATTCCTCTTTCATAAGAACGGCGAGCAGCTCGTAGTAAAACATACGTTGACGTCACCGATCCAAGAAGACGTCCCCAGGCGAGGCCGAGATGTTGTGTGATTGACGAGAGTGCGCAGAGACAGCTAACTGCCCGATCTGAAAATGACTCTGCAACACGGGCAGCCGCGGTAGAACGATAGTCATTATGAGTCATGAGCCAGGACGTTAGTAATTGAGACACCCCAATTGCAGCGAAGTTGAGCGGCAATATCCATAGCAAGGCATGAATTCCGCTACCACTCCACTTATCTGGCAAGACATCCCAATAGAGAATCGGTGAGATGAGTAGGAATAGAAATGTAGTTCCAAAACCCAACACGCCCAGGGCGATCATGAATACCGCCATTGAATCCTCAGACTTCGTTGCGATAGCAATCGCTGTATGAAACCGCAGGCTTGAGATAGGAATCAGAGTACTCAGGACTGCGAGGTAAATTGAGAATGCGCCATAGTCCAGCGGACTGTACAGTCGGGTAAGCAGCGGAACAATTAAAAGACTCAGTACTTGAGCAGCCACATTTGCAAGGCCGAGATGGAATACATTTCGGATGAACATAGTCTAGATCTCGCGCTGTGGAATCAAGGGCTAAGAATTGCTGTGGCGCTGGAGGATTGTGAAGTACTTCTGCTCAAGCATTTCAGCAAGCAAAGGATAATCGCGCCTCGAAGCAATATAGGGGCGACCGCGCTCAGCCATCAATTTGGCTTCTTCAGGATGACTCAAGAGATGAAGGACCCCCTCAGCAAACGCCTGTTCGGTTGACGCTACGCACAGTCCTGCTCCACTTTGCGTCAGAATTTCACGTTGCTCTGGATGGTCATTTGCAACGACCGCTTTATTGAGTGCTAGATATTCGACTAGTTTCGTTGGACTCCCCACGTCAAAAACTGGTGAAGGTGGAATGTAGGACAAGCATACATCGGCCTTCAGGACATGTGCCCAGGCCTCCTGACGCGGGAGTAGACCGGTGATGGTGAGGAGACTCTGAAGTCCGAGTGCGTGGGCCTCTTCCTTCAGAGCATGTTCATCTTCCTGACAATTTCCTCCTCCCACGAAAACTAGATGGGTCCTTGGCTCTGCGCGTTGAATGATAGTAAATGCGCGCAAAAGAAATCCCAACTTTCGGAGATGACTCAAGCTTCCCAGATAAACTAAATAGTATGGCTGATTTGGCTCTCGGGCATTAGTATTTTGAGTGGGTGTTAACTGAGGAATATCGACTAACGAAACTCCCATTGGCACAGGAGTAATCTTTTCGGGAGAAATGCCGTGTATTACAAGAGTGGTTTTCATGCGGGTGCTTTGAACAAACACATGTGATGCAGCCGGGAGCGCAATCTTGTAGAGAATTAGGTTGAATAACCAGTATCGTACCAGCTGGTAGTACCTCGTCGGTCCGTGGCTCTCATCGGCAAGATACTGGGCCTCTTCCGGGTAAGGAAATGAGAGCCAATAGAAAAAGGGAGTCTTGTACCACTTGGCGATCAATATCGTCGGGATGACAGCCAGAAACTTGTCTTTCAGCTGCACGAAATCAAAGGATCCGGTTCGGAGAATCTTAATGAGCTTCAGGTCGTTTAGGAGGTCACGCCACCGATTATACAGATTGGTTACAAAACTGGTACCACTTCGCCGCCCACCAAGGTATAGCGGACCACAGGGCCATAATAATTCCAGCCGCGGCTCAGCTGGATTTTTAGAGGTGAGTATCCAGGTAATCTGATGATCCAGGCGAATAAGCTCCCGACCAAACAAGGTCATCACATCTGGGCGAACTGGAGGAAAGGGGTCGGCTGCCAGAAAAACGAATCGCAATCTGTCTCGCCTCGTCTGCCCGATGGTCATTCTTGCTCCCTAGGAGCCCGTCCGATTAATGATCCGACGAGCGATTAAAGCCGGCTTTCTTAGAAGCTGCTCAGATGTTCTCATTGGGAAGGGGCGGGATGACATGCCCCGAGGAACTCGGCCGCGTTGAACCTCAAGGCGGAATCGTGCCGGGCTCACACCCTTACCTGGTGAGGGCCTTCGCCAGTTTCAGGAGGTTATGGGCGCTGCACACCAGACTCCACTCCTGTGTCACCTTCTCGATCCCCCGCAGCAGCACCTGCCGAAACCCACGCGCCTGTTTGATCTGGCCGAAGACGGGCTCCACGGTCTGCTTGCGCAGCCGATATCGACTGCGACGACCACCCCGTCTCAGCTTCACCTGCATGGCTCGTGTTCGAGCCCAGTCTTCGCCTGACGGTTTCCGCCGGCCGAGGCCTGCCCGTGTTGTTGCCGACCCGTCGTGACGTAACTATGGATATGACGCCGATTCAGCTCTCGGAAGTTGGCTTCAGAACTGTAGTCCAGCATCGGCCGATAACTCCCGTGCCTGCCGACCGGTATTCTGCTTGATCTGGGCCACCATCGGAGCGAGTTGCTGCCGGTCGTTGGCTGCCGCCGTTACTCGGGGCGCCACGATGATCTGGCTGGCCGCATCCGCCGCCGCCTGCGCGTTGTCTCCTTGCACGAAGCCCTCTGTCGTCTTCATGAATCGGCTCTCGGGATCGGTGAAATTGCGCTGGGCCCTGTCCCGAGGGACGCCTGGCGGGTGTATGGGCAGGCGGCCGCGCTGAGGCCGAGCCTCGGCATTGCCCGCACGACGCGTGTGCGTGGCCTGGGCGGTCGCAGGAGCCTCTGCCTCCAAGGCGATCTTCGCCTGCCGAATCTTCTCCAGCCGGTGCTGTTTCTCCGTGTTCCACGCTGGCAGTTCATCCCCACGACGGTCTCGGCCCCACTCCACATCTTCTCGGGCATCGAGGGCCTCCGCCTTCTCCAGCCACCCCTGCACCGTCGCAGCCAGGTCCGCTTCGGCCTGTTGCATGCGGCCATCACTCATCGCCTTGTGCTTCGAGGCGTTGGCCTTGAGTTTCGTTCCATTGAGCGCGACATGCCCCAACGTGACCAACCCCGCCTTCTGGCATAGCTTGAGCACTTGCGTGAACAGCTCGCCCAACGCCGTGAGATGGCGCTTCCGAAAATCGCTAACCGTGCGAAAGTCTGGTGCCTGGCGGGCGGTCACCGCCATGAAATCTACCCGCTCCTCCCACGCCTTCGCGATCCGCCGCGAGGCGTAGCGTCCTTGGCAGTAGGAATAGAGCACCAGGGCGGTCATCATGACGGGGTCGTACCGCGGAAACCCGCGATCTTCCGTGTAGGTCTTCAGGATTGCCGACAGGTCCAGCGAGTCTCGGACCATGTCCCGCACGAAGTGTGCCAGATGTCCCGTGGGTACCAGTTCCTGAATCGCTGGAGGCAGCAGCACCAGCTGATCGACGTCCCACGATTTGAATCTTTTCGCCATGCAGCAGAGAAACCACATCGCGTATTGCCTGTCCAGTCAAAAGTTAGGCGTTACTCGGACAGGCTCCTAGCTGTGAGAAAAAAAAGCAACAGTCTTGTGATTTAGGGAAGGTCTGATTAATCCAAAATTCCAGACAGCAATGAGTTAGATTCCCTCTGTTTTAGACACCGACTCATCAAAGTCAGGAATTAATCAGACCTTCCTTAGGCATGCTGTGTCTCCATCTGCCGCCAGAGCCTCCGATGTTTCAGCATCGCATTTGAGGATCGTCAGCAACTTGTGCAAGGCAGTTTGGCATCGAGATTGCCGAGGTACAGTTCTTTCTGAACCCCCAACTTGATTCGAGCCGCGGCCCGCGTGATTTTTCTGGTCACGAAGGTTTCGCCGCGTCGAGGGGATTCATGATTGAATAAGATGCCGCTGCAGGCAAAGAGATCGTAGGCCTCGCGATAATTGACCGTGATCCAGTGGGCATACACTTTGGCGGCGCCATAGGGACTGCGCGGGTAAAACGGGGTCTGTTCCCGCTGCGGAATTTCCTGCACCTTGCCGAACATTTCGCTGGAGGAGGCCTGGTAAAACTTGGGTTTGATTCCGGACTCCCGAATGGCCTCCAAAAGGCGGACGGTTCCCAGCGCGGTGATTTCTGCGGTGTACTCGGGCACATCGAAGCTGACGCGCACGTGGCTTTGGGCGCCTAAGTTGTAAATTTCATCCGGTTGAATCGTGCGGAGGATTCGATTCAGCGAACTGGCGTCGTTCAGATCTCCGTAGACGAGCCGCAACCGCGCTTCCGGCACGTGCGGATCCTGGTAGATACCGTCGATGCGGGCCGTATTTAAGGAACTGGAGCGACGGACGATCCCATGGACTTCATAACCTTTGGCCAGCAGTAGTTCTGCCAGATACGACCCGTCTTGTCCGCTGATACCTGTGATGAGTGCTTTCTTCACGCGTCGCGTTGCTCCCTCTTTCTTGGCTCAACAGCACACCTGCGGGTGTCGCGGGTCAGGCGGAGTACGCTCACCTGACTTGGAGAGCCTTGTTCCTTATCACAATTCCGCTACGTAGTGTTAGTGCCGTTCGCCACTGGCTCCAGATCCATACAGACGATGTCTTATCGTGACACACTCACCGCGGATTGCCGCACTGAACTGTGTCAGGACTGACGGCCGGTCTTTACGTGGTATTTCGGCATTGACCTCAGCGCACGACGAATGTACTGTGCCTTCATCGACGGTGCACCTTACCAAGGCCGAATGGACGGAGCCTTGTTCACAATTTTCTTTCCCACTCATTCTGTATGGCGTGTCATTGCGCGTAACGCTTTCATTCAATCCCGATGCCCTTCCCCAACGCCTCGCCTCGTCGGTGAAAGCGCTCGCTGCGCCTGGACGTCTGGAATGGTGGAGCCATGCGCGGGAACGGGCGCTGTTTTCGCTGCTCCACCTGCGGCAGGGGCTCGGCAGGCAATCGCTCCATCGACAATTTTCCGCGCAGGATGTGCCGCGGTACTCATTCTGCACGAGTCCCTCGCCGCTGCTGCCTTCCCTGCCCTGGCATCTTCCGGCCGATGACGGACAGTTGGACGCGTTGCTCAAAGGCGTCGTCACCATCTTCGGGTATTCCTGGGCCTGGGCTCCCGATGGCTCCTGTTGGCATCGAGCGCCGGATACGGGAGCGCTGTGGCCGCGCCGGTTTTTTGCCGACATTCCGGTTCATGCCGGCAACCCCTGCGGAGATATTCGTATCGCATGGGAGCCTTCACGCCTTCAGCACCTGGTGCTCCTGGCCCTGCTGGCGCAACAGGCTGACCCGGCCGTGCGCACCAGCGCCGTGGCGGCGGTGGAGGCTCAGCTCGTCTCCTGGGTCGAGGCGAATCTTTTTTTGACCGGGATCCACTATATCTCCCCGACGGAATGCGCACTTCGACTGCTGGCCGTGTGTCATACCGTGGATGCACTCCGCCCGTTGGTGCCCGACTCTGCGCCGCTGTGGCCTGCGCTGCTGACCCTCATGTTCGGCCATGCGGAGCTGATCCGGAAACGCCTGTCGCTGCGCCTGACTACTCCTCGTGACACATTGGCCGCGGCGGTGGCGTTGATCTATGCGGGCAGTCTCCTGCCTGAACTGGACATGGCCGAGCGCTGGCTCGCCTTCGGGCATTACCTGCTGGAAGAAGAAACTCCCCGGCATATCAGTCATGACGGCGGTAGTCAGGAACAGGGAATGGGGTACCTTCAGTTCTGCACGGATCTCTACGGGATGGTGCTGTCGCTGCTCGATCATCGGCAGGCGCCCGTTCCGGAAAAGATCCGCCAGGTGTTCGCGCGCAGCTGCGATTTTCTCTCGGAGTTCCGCAATTCCACCGACGGGAGCCTGCCGCGGATCGGGGAAGGTGAGGATGAACACGCGCTCTCTCCGTACATGCATTTCGCTCACCCTCACAAGCCGCATTCCCCCGGGCTGACCACCTTTCATCTCTCCGGCTATTCGATTATTCGCGGCCGGATGCAGGACAAGGCGATTTTCGATCATGGTGCATTGGGCATGGCGCCCCGGTTTGCGCACGGTCATGCCGACGCCCTGTCTCTGTTTCTTCAGGTCGGCGCGCGCGATGTGTTGATCGACCCGGGCACCTACACCTGCGCCGGCAATGAAGAGTGGCGGATGTATTTTCGCAGTACACGGGCCCACAATACGGTGACCATCGACGGGCTGGATCAGGCGGTCCAGGACGGCCCGTTGGCCTGGTCACTGCCCTTCGAGACTCGCCTGGTCTACAAAGATGAGACACCGGAAGGGAAAATCACCGTGATCGCGAGGCACTATGGATACAAGGATCGATTGGGTGTGACCCATTTACGCGGGGTGTCGTATGAGCCGCCCGGCTCCTGGATGATTTGGGACTGGCTTACGGGCACCGGCACCCATCATGTGGAACTCAATTGGCATTTGGGCTGCCGGCCGATTCCTGTGGATGGAGGCTATCGTTTGGAAGGGTTCGATCACCCGCTCCTGCTCACCATTGAAGGTGGCGCGAGTACGCTCTGTGAGGGTAGCGTGCAACCGGTGGGCGGATGGGCTTCGAAACGGTACGGTTCCAAACATCCAATCACGACGCTGAGGGTCGCCTATACCGGTTCAATACCGCATGAATTCATGACACGTTTACGATTCGTGTAGAAAGCTTTCCCTGCTCTTTTCCCCCTCACGCCGCTGGTTTCTACAACGAGATTTTCGCCGGCCTGCGTGTTGCGCGGTGTCGGCTCACGCGGCGGATCCGGGCGAAGAACGTTGTGAGATTCGTTACGAGGCAGGGGCGTCGAACGGCGAGAGGGTGAGCAGCCTGCGGGCATGCTCAGGTGTCGGACTTGGAGGCTTCTTTATTGCGGCGCCAAGAGGCGCTCCAGATGTCCCACGATTCGCTCCGCCGCTTTCCCGTCCCATTTCGGCGGAATCGCGCCTTTCTTCCATTCACCGGCCATCAAGCGCGCAAGGGCCGGAGGGAGTTTACGCGGATCGGTTCCGATCAGTTCGTTGGTCCCGATCGTGACGGTCTCCGGGCGCTCAGTGTTATCCCGCAAGGTCAGACAGGGCACTCCGAGCACGGTCGTTTCTTCGGTGATGCCGCCTGAATCGGTGATCACCCCGCGGGCGTGTTTCACAAGATAGTTGAATTCGAGGTAGCCCAGCGGATCGACATAGTGCATGGAAGGAAGCGTCTTGCCGGCTTCGCGCAAATTCTTGGCGGTACGCGGGTGCACCGGAAAAACCACCGGCAACCCGTGGGTGCCGTCTGCAATCGCCTTCAGCAGTC
>WBZQ01000334.1_pt2 | contig 22742 bp, 11 predicted proteins | sample 5204251 | NCBI WGS metagenome assembly WBZQ01 (sample SAMN12412402, study PRJNA552823) | activated sludge metagenome | isolation source: activated sludge from nitrification reactor of wastewater treatment plant... | place: USA: Virginia | collected 2017-09
AGGTAGAGCAGCGCTTCCGCAGCCGGCTCGGCCACGGCCGCGGCGCGTTCGAGGTGCGGCAGCGCCTCGCCCGCGCGCTGGGCTTCGACCAGCGCCATCCCGAGGCGCAGTTGCGTGGGCTGATCGTCGGGATGCAGCGCGAGCTCCGCGCGGAACTCGTCGATGGCCTCGTCGAGTCGCGCCACGCCCTCTTCCAGCACGGCCACCATGCCGAGGTAGTAGTGCGCGCGGCGCACGCGACGGTCGAGCGCGAGCGCGGCCCGGAACTCGCTCCGCGCGCGCGCGTAGTTTCCGGCGTCGCGATAGGCGCGCCCCACCAGCACGTGCGTGGCGGCCAGCGGGCGCGCCGCGAGCAGGCGCGCGAACAACTCCGCCGCCGGGCCGGCGCGACCGACGCGCAGATAACCGGTCGCCAGCAGGTAGACCAACTCGAGGTCGTCGGGCGCGCGCCCGCGCGCCTCCTCGAGCGCCTGCACGGCTTCCTCGGGACGGCCGCTCGCGACCAACGCCTGGACGAGCTGGCGCCGCGCGCCGACGTCGTCGGGCTGCTGCCCGACCAGCTCGGTCAGGAGCGAGACGGCCGCGCCGGGCTGGCCACGGCGCAGCTCGACGTCGGCCAGCGCGCCCAGCGCGCGGCGCGTCTCGAGGGCCGCCTGCGACGCCGCGACGAAGGCCTCGCGGGCCTCGTCCCAGCGTCCGGCGGACGCGTGCAGCGCGCCCAGCAGCAGGTAGCCTTCGAGCAGCGCGTCGCGATAGCGACTCTCGGCGATCTGCAACTCGCCCTGGCGCAGGTTCTGCTCGGCCGTGGCCAGCGCCTGCTCGAACGCGGCGGCAGGCCCTGGCTCGGGACGCGCGCCGGCCATGCGCGGAGCGAGTCCGAGCAGCAAGGCGAGACTCACGGCGGTCGGTCGGCGGAACACTCCAACGCGCATTCTACGCGCCGCCGGCGAGCCAGCGCCTCGCCAGACGGGCCTGCTCGGGATGCTGCTGCGCGGCCGCCGAGGCCAGGAACAGCTCGAGACAGGCGCGTCCCGCGCGCTCACGCCCGGCGCGCATCAGGCCGGCCGCCAGGGCGACGAGCTTGCCGCCCTCGCGCGCGTCGAGCGACAAGGCCTGGCGCAGGTGATCGATCCCCACGGCGTCCTGGCCGTCTTCGAGCGCCAGGACGCCGAGCGCCATCCAGGCCGCCGCCCACTCGGGCCGACGCGCGCGCGCGGCCTCGAAGTCGGCCCGCGCCGCGGCGCGCTGTCCGGCCAGCAGGCGCACCGTGCCCGAGTGCAGCAGTAGCCGCGCGTCGTGCGGGTCGGACGCGCGCGCGCGCGCCAGCTCGTGCAGGGCCGCGTCCGTCTGGCCGGCCTTTGCCAGAGCCAGGGCGCGCGTCGTCAGCACGTCGACGTCGGGCTGCGCGGCGCGCGCGGCGGGCGCGAGCAGCGCGGCGGCCTCGGCTGCCTGCCCGGCCTCCGTCAGATTGGCCGCCAACCGCGAGAGCACGAGCGTGTCTCGCGGGCGCAGGGCCTGGGCCCGTCGCAGCGCCGCGATGGCGGCGGGCAGGCTGCCGCCGTCGCGTTCGAGTTGCGCCAGGTGCACGAGGGCCAGCGCCGAGCCCGGCCGCTCGCGCACCAGCAGGCGAGCCCGTGCACGCGCGTCCTCGACGCGTCCCGCCAGCGCCAGGGTGACGAGCTCTTGCAGGCGCGCCTCTTCGGCGATGCGGCGCTTGGGGTCGTCGTCGAGGGCGCTCGACGGGTGCTCGTCGCCGTCGCCGCCGAGATACCCCAGGCTGGCCAGGCGCGCACGGACGTCCGCCCCCTCGGCGCGCGGCGCGGGAGCCGCCGGCGAACCCAGCGCGCGCAGGCGCAGCAACTCCGCGCGCAGCAGTGCGACGCCCTGCGGGTCGCTGTCCAGACGATTGCGCGTCTCGCCCGGGTCGGAGCCCAGGTCGTACAGCTCGGGCAGCGGCGTGTCGACGTACTTGCGGCCGTCCGCGATCACGCCGCTGAGCGGCGCCCAGCCACGCGTGAGCGCGCCCGTGAGCGCCTCGAAGTAGCTCGCCGTGGGCGCGAGGCGCTCGCCGCGGGCCGCGGGCCACAGGCTGCGGCCGGCGAGGCCCGCTGGCACGGCCAAGCCCAGCGCGTCCAGCAGCGTCGGGGCCAGGTCGACGTGGCGCGCCGGCGTGGTGACGACGCGCGCGTCGAGCCGTGGGGCGTAGAGGATGAGCGGCACGCGCAGCGTGGCCTCGTAGGCCAACAGGCCGTGTGTGGCCTCGCCGTGTTCGCCGAGCGACTCGCCGTGGTCGGACGTCAGCGCGACCAGCGTGTGGCCAGCTCGGCCTTGGGCCAGGAGCGGCTGGAGCAGAGGCCGCAGGCCTTCGTCCGCGGCGGCCACGTCGCGCAGATAGGCGTCACGCGCCGAACCCGTGCCTTGGCCGTAGGGGAAGTGCGGCTCGTAGACGTGCACCCAGACGAAGGTGGGCGCGGCGCTCTCGGCCTTGAAGCGCAGGGCGCGTTGCACCGTCTCGCGCCCCGGCCGTTCGGCTTCGAGGAAGGCGCTCGTGCGCGCGTCGGGCAGCTCGTCGTCGTAGACGTCGAAGCCGCGTGCCAGGCCGAAGCGCGAATCGAGAGGAAAGGCGCTGACGAAAGCGCCGGTGCGATAGCCGGCCGCGCGCAGGCGCGTGGCCAAGGTCTCGAGCGTGTGCGGCAGACGGAAGCCGGCGTTGTCGCGCACGCCGTGCTGGTGCGGATAGAGGCTCGTGAGCAGCGAGGCATGCGAGGGCAGCGTCATGACGGCGTGCGCGTGCGCGTCGGCGAAGCGCACCCCGGCGGCAGCCAGCTCGTCCATCAGCGGCGTGACGCTCGGCCGCTGGCCGTAGGCTCCGAGCGCGTCCGCGCGCAGCGTGTCGACGGTCACGAGCAGCACGTCCCACTGCTCGGACGTGCTCGGCGTGGCCCGCCGGCGCAGCCCGACGCCCAGCAGGCCCGCGGCCAGCAGCAGGCCGGCCGCGAGCCACAGGCGCGCGCGCGACGGACGCGGCGGACGCGGCGGCGTGGAGCGCGTGGCTCGGCGGTTCGGGCGCGACAAGGCGGCCGCATCTTAAACTCCGCCCCAACCTCCGAACAACGCTCTTGACAAGTGCCGTCAGCTCGCATAAAAGCACTTTCTAAGTGTTCTTAAAGAACTAGTTGGGAGGCGGCCAAATGACCAAACGCGCGATCTTGGGCCTGGGGCTGGCCCTGCTCTCGCTCTGGATGCAGCCGTCGCTGGGTCAACGCGCGACGGCGACCATCCGCGGCACTGTGACCGACACGTCCAAGGCGGTGGTGCCGGGCGCGACGGTCACTGCCCGCAACGGCGACACGGGACTGACCCGCTCGACGACGACCAATACGAGCGGCCTGTATGCCTTTCCGGACCTGCCGCCAGGCAGCTACGACGTGACGGTGGAGTTGACCGGCTTCAAGGCGGCCGTGCGCGCGCACATCACGCTGAACGTGGCCGACGTGCGCGCCATCGACGTGGAGCTCTCGGCGGGCGAACTGGCCGAGGTCGTGACGGTCGAGGCCGCCACGCTCGGCATCAAGACCATCGGCGGCGAGGTGGCCGGCCTCGTGACCGGCGAGCAGGTGCGCGAGCTGCCTCTCAATGGCCGCAACTTCCTGCAGCTCGCCACGCTGATGCCGGGGGTCAGCGCGCCGGACTTCCTGAACGTGAAGGACAAGGGCCTGCTGGGCGGCTCCGACCTCTCGGTCAGCGGCAACCAGGTGACCGCCAACCTGTGGACGGTGGACGGAGCCAACAACAACGACGTGGGCTCGAACCGCACGATCCTGGTCTACCCGTCGCTCGAGGCGATCGAGGAGTTCAAGATCCACCGCGCGAGCTACGGAGCCGAGTTCGGCCAGTCGGCCGGCGCGCAGATCAACATCGTCACGCGCGGCGGCACGAACCAGTTCCACGGCAGCGTCTTCTATTCCGGACGGCGCGACAGCCTGAACTCCATCAACTACTTCCTGGAGCAGGCCGGCAAGGACAAGGAACAGCTCGAGCGCAACGACTTCGGCTGGACCTTCGGCGGGCCGCTCATCAAGGACCGGCTGCACTTCTTCGTGTCCCAGGAGTGGAACCGCGAGCAGCGCGGCACGGTGCGCTCGGCCTTCGTGCCCACGGCCGCGGAGCGCGCGGGCGACTTCAGCGGCCCGTCGATCAGCGGCTGCTCGTCGCCGGTGCCGATCGATCCTCTGACCGGCCTGGCCTTTCCAGGCAACCGCATCCCGTCCAACCGCCTGAGCCCGGGCGGGCTGCTGTTCCTGCGACTGTACCCGCTGCCCAACACGACGCCCGGCGCGGGCGGCTGCAACAACTGGGTCGAAGCCGTCACGACGCCGATCAACTGGCGGCAGGAGAACGTGCGCGTCGATTGGACCATCAGTGACGCCACGCGCCTGATGGTGCGCTACACGCAGGACACCTGGACCAACAACGCGCCCAACCTGCAGAGCAACCTGTGGGGCGACGATCCGTTCCCGGGCGTCGACTCGAACTGGGAGCAGCCGGGCCGCTCGCTGGTCGCGACGCTCAGCCACAACGTCGGCAGCAGCGCCGTCAACACGCTGCAGTTCTCGTACTCGGCCAACGAGATCTCGGTCACGCGCGGCGGCACCAGCCCGGAGCTGAACGGCCAGATCACGGCCGCCATCCCGTCGATCTTCGCCCAGAGCTCGAAATCCTCGGGCGCCGATCTCGGGCACCCGGTGTTCTGGGGCAACCAGGGTTATGGCCAGGCGCTGTGGAACGAAGCGCCGTTCCGCAACAACCAGGACCTCTTCATCCTGCGTGACGACTATTCCGCCGTCTTCGGGCGCCACAACGTCAAGATCGGCGGCCTGCTGAGCTTCAACCGCAAGAACGAGGACTCGATCGGCAACGGCTCCGCGGAGAACTCGCAGTTCTGGGGCTCGGCGGGCGTCAACGGCTGGGGCGCGACCACGGGCAACATCCTGGCCGACTTCCTGCTGCGCGACATGACCTTCGGCTTCTCGGAGAGCTCGGTGCAGCGCCAGGTGCCGCAGCGTTGGAAGGACGTCGAACTCTACGCGGCCGACTCGTGGAAGGTGAGCCCCACGGTGACCCTCGACTTGGGCCTGCGCTACTCGAAGTTCTTCAATCCCTACGCCGCCGACGACCGGATGGCCAGCTTCGATCCGGCCTCGTTCGACCCCGCGCTCGGCAACGACCCGTGCAACGGGTTGCTGTTCCCGGGCGGCTCGGAGGCCTGTCGCCGGGCGGGATTCAGAGGCGGCAGCGCGGGCCCCAACCGCTCCCTGTTCGAGCAGGACAACACCTTGTTCGCGCCGCGTCTGGGCGTCGCTTGGGACGTGTCGGGCAAGGGCCAGACGGCCATTCGCGCCGGGCTCGGCCAGTTCTTCCTGCGCGAGCGCGTCGCACCCGGACTCAACCTGGCCGGCAACCCGCCGTTCACCAGCGTGGTCAACGGCATCCGCAAGCTCGACTCGAACAGCGAGCCTTGCGCCGGCTGCTTCAGCACCGGCTTCGGCGCGCCCACGGCCGGCCGCGAGGTGCGCGCCGCGACGCCGCAGAGCTGGCAGTGGAGTCTCTCGGTCGAGCGCGAACTGTGGCGCAGCACGACCCTCGAGCTGAGCTACGTCGGCACGCGCGGCACCGACCTGCTGCGCAGCTCCGACATCAACCAGGTGCGCTCCGGCGACAACAACGGCAACGGCGTGTCGGATCGCCTCGAGTACGTGCGCAGCAACCCGGCGGACGGCTCGCTGCGGCCCTTCGGCGTCTTCGGCGACCGCCGCATCAACTACTGGACGCACACGGGCAAGTCGATCTATCACTCGTTGCAGAGCCAACTGATCAGCCGCTTCGGGCGCGGCTCGCAGTTCCAGGCGTCCTACACCTGGTCGCGCACGATCGCCAACGACCCGCTCGACAACAGCGACGGCAACCTGACGGCCGAGGTGGCCAGTCTCGACCTCGACAACCCGGCCCTCGATCGCGGCCTGGCGCGCACGCACCGGGCGCACATCTTCAACTCGAGCCTCGTGCTCATGCTGCCGACCTTCGCGGAGAAGACCGGCTTCATGAAGCACGTCCTGGGCGACTGGGAGGTCGCGACCATCGTGTCCGCCGCCTCCGGCAGCCCGATCACCGTGTTCACGGGCGGCATCCCAGGCCTGAACGGCGGTCCGTCGGGCACGGGCTACACCGACAATCAGCGTCCGAACCGCGTTCCCGGTCAGCCCTGCCGCGCCAGCGGCGGTCCGCGCGAGCAGTGGCTGAATCCCGCGGCCTTCACGCTCACCGGCTTCAAGCTGGGCGAGCCGGGCGACTCCGGGCGCGGCGTGTGCCCGGGACCGGGCTTCTTCCAGGTCGACCTGTCGCTCTACAAGAACGTGCAGCTCAGCCGGCGGGTCAAGATGCAACTGCGCTTCGACGTCTTCAACGTCTTCAACCGCGTCAACTTCGTGCGTGTCGACAACGTCATGAATCCGATCAGCGTGACCCTCGACGCGCCGCTGGCGAGCGCCACGCGCATCACCGGTTTCGAGATGCCGGCCAACTTCGGACAGGCGACGGGCACACGCGATCCGCGCCAGGCCCAGTTCGGAGTCAAGCTGATCTTCTGAGGCCGCCTGCCACGAGGGCTGCGGCCGTCCGCCGCAGCCCTCTTTTTTTCTCGAGAGGGAGCGATGCGCGCGACTCGCCTGATGTTGAGTCTGAGCCTCCTGGCCGGCGGGCCGTACCTGCACGCCGCTGACGTCGACAGTCATGCCTTCCTGCAAGCGCACCTGCCCGCGCAGCGCGCGCCGCGCCCCGACGACGCCCGACGCGTGCGTGATCTGCTGGCGCGCATGACGCCGCGCGAGAAGATCGGCCAGATGACCCAGCTCACCATCGCGGCCGTGGCCGCGGGCAAGGACGCCGAGCTGCGCCTCGACCCGGTCAAGCTGGAGCGCGCGCTGGTCGAGTACGGCGTCGGCTCACTGCTGAACGTCTCCGACACCGCCATGCCGGTGGCCTGGTGGCACGCGACGCTGCGCCAGGTGCAGGCCACGGCGGCGCGCACGCGTCTCCAGATCCCGGTGGTCTACGGCATCGACACGATCCACGGCGCGAACTACGTCGCCGGCGCCACGCTGTTTCCACAGCCGCTGGGCATGGCCGCCACCTGGAACCCCGACTTGATGCTCCAGGGCAGCCGCGTGGCCGCGGCCGAGACGCGCGCCGCCGGCTTGCCCTGGAACTTCTCGCCCGTGCTCGACGTCGGACGTCAGCCGCTCTGGCCGCGCCTGTACGAGACTTTCGGCGAAGATCCGTACCTGGCGACCGTCATGGGCGTCGCGACGGTGCGCGGCTACGAGGGCGCCGATCCCGCCGCGGCCACGCAGGTGGGCTCCTGCCTCAAGCACTACGTGGGCTACAGCGCTCCGACCACGGGCCACGACCGCACGCCGGCCCTGATCCCCGAGGCGCTGCTGCGCGAGTACTACCTGCCGCCCTTCGCCGCCGCGGTGCGCGCGGGCGCGTTGTCGGTGATGGTCAACTCCGGCGAGGTCAACGGCATTCCGGGCCATGTCAACGGCTTCCTGTTGAAAGACGTCCTGCGCGGCGAGCTGGGCTTCGACGGCGTGGTGGTCTCCGACTGGGAAGACATCAAGAAGCTCGTCGGCATTCATCGCGCCGCGGCCACGGAAAAGGAAGCCACGCGGCTCGCGGTCATGGCGGGCATCGACATGAGCATGGTGCCGAACGACCTGAGCTTCGCCGACCTGCTGAACGAGCTGGTGCAGGAGGGCGCGGTCCCCATGGCGCGCATCGACGAAGCCGTCGGTCGCATCCTGACCATGAAGCTGCGCCTGGGCCTGTTCGACGACGGCCTGCGCGGCCTCGCGGCGGGCACGCAGGTCGGCGCGCCCGAGGCTCGCCGGCTGGCGCTCGAAGCCGCGCGCGAAGCGCTGGTGCTGCTCGAGAACCGACAGGCGACGCTGCCGCTCGCAGCCGGCACGCGCCTGCTCGTCAGCGGACCCACGTCCGACTCTCTACCGGCGCTCAACAACGGCTGGACGTTGACCTGGCAGGGCGACCGTCCCGAGCTCTACCCGAGCGATCGCCTGACGGTGCTCGGCGCGCTGCGCAAGCGCTTCGGCGCGGCGCAGGTGACGCACGTTCCGGGCGCCGACTTCGAGCGCGAGCTCGACGTCGCGGGGGCCGTGGCCGCGGCCCGTCAGGCCGACGCGATCGTGCTCTGCCTCGGCGAAGGCAGCTACGCCGAGACGCCCGGCAACATCGACGACCTGTCGCTGCCCGAAGCGCAACTGCGGCTCGCGGAGGCCTTGCTCGCGACCGGCAAGCCCGTCGTCCTGGTGTTGGTGGAAGGGCGCCCGCGGCTCATCCGCAGACTGGCCGAGCGCGTGTCCGCCATCGTGTTGGCGCTCAATCCTGGTCACGAGGGCGGCCAGGCGATCGCCGACGTCCTGGCCGGCGACGTCAACCCCAGCGGGCGGCTGCCGATCACCTACCCACGCCACCCCAACGCGCTTCGCACCTACGACCACAAGGCCTTCGAGGAACAGGACACCAGTTTCGGTCTCAAGGCGTACCAGCCCCAGTTCGACTTCGGCGCCGGCCTGAGCTACACGACGTTCGCCTACGATGGGCTGAACGTGACGCCGCGCCGCCTGTCGCGCGCGGCGCGCCTGGAGGTGGCCGTGTCGGTGCGCAACACCGGAGCGCGCGCCGGCGCGGAGGTCGTGCAGGTCTACGTCTCCGACCACGCGGCCAGCGTGACCCCGCCGGTCAAGAGGCTGCGTCGGTTCGCCAAGGTCTGGCTGGCGCCGGGCGAGTCGCGCGAGGTGCGGTTCAGTCTGGCGCCCGATGAGCTGAGCTTCATCGGCCCCGACTCCCGGCCGCGTCTGGAACCCGGCGCGTTCAGCGTCAGCGTGGGCGGACTGAAGCAGGAATTCGAGCTGCTGCCTTGAGCGACGGCCCGTCTTCCGCGACGCACTTCGAGCGCGAGCTGCGCGAGCAGCCGGCCGCGCTCGAGCGCCTGTTGCGCGAAGGCCGGCACATTGCCCAGGACGTGGCACGCGTCCTGGCTCGGCGCAGGCCGCGCTTCATCGTGCTCGCCGCGCGCGGGTCGTCCGACAACGCCGCGCGTTACGCGCAGTACCTGTTTGGCGTCCAGAACGGGCTGCTGGCCGCCCTGGCCACGCCCTCCGTCTTCACCCACTACGGCGCCGCGCCCGACATGAGCGACGCTCTGGTCGTCGGCATCAGCCAGTCGGGCCAGTCGCCGGACGTGGTGGAAGTGCTGCGCGTCGGTCGCCGACAGGGCGCGCTGACGCTCGCCATCACCAATGACGTCAGCTCGCCGCTCGCCAGCAGCGCCGAGCTCACCTTCCCCTTGCTCGTGGGCGCGGAGCACGCCGTGGCCGCGACCAAGACCTACAGCGCGCAGGTCATGGCCCTGGCCATGCTGAGCGCGGCGCAGGCTGCCTCACGCGAGCGCTGGGACGAGCTGATGCAGGTGCCGGAGCTCGTGCAGTCGGCCATCGACGCCAACGCCGGGGTCGCCGAACACGCCCGCGCCTTCCGCGACCGCGCCCGGCTGCTCGTGGTGGGTCGTGGTTACAACCTCGCGACCGTGTGCGAGATCGCCTTGAAGGTCAAGGAAACCAGCGGCGTGATGGCCGACGGTTACTCCTCGGCCGACTTCCTCCACGGCCCCAAGGCGCTCGTCGATCCCCACATCCCGCTGCTGGCCGTTGCGCCTGGCCCGCGCGTCTTCGAGGATCTCGACGCGGTGCTGCGCCTGGCTCGGGAGCGCGGCGTGCCGCTCATCGCGCTCTCGGATCGCGCCCAGGTGTGTGACGGCGCGGCGGTGCGGCTGAGGCTGCCCGTCACGCCCGAGTGGCTCTCCCCGCTGGTCGCCATCGTACCCGGGCAGCTCTGGGCGCTCGGTCTCAGCCTGGCGCGCGGACGCCATCCCGACGCGCCTCCGGGGCTGACCAAGGTGACGCACACTTACTGACGGCCGCCGGCGCGCGCGTCGTCCCGTCAGGCCTGCGGCAGAGCGAACGCCGAGCCCATCGTCGCGCGCCGGTCGCGAGACCACTCGGCCAGCGGTCCGTCTGCAGGCGTAGGGGCGCTGGGGTGTCCACGCCACGCCAACCCTCATGACATCGACAATCCACACTCTATCCGATCGTCTCGTTACGTTTAACGAAATGCAGGTCGGTAGATCGAATACGAAAAATCATCTTCGGCTAGACGGCTCATATCATGTATCTCTGATCTTGACAGCCAATACTCACTGGCTCATAATCTGGCCGACCCAAACGAGTCCCCGGTTTCGTAGCGAGCTGTTGACGTAGGTCTCTCATCCTCCCGCCGCGAGCCGCGTTGTGGCTCGTCATGACGGCAGTCCATCTCCAATACAGGCTCATACATGCACACTTTACCGAGCGACGCTTGGTTTGTGCTCCAAGTCGTACCGCGTTCTGAGCGCCGCGTGGCTTCGATGCTGGAGTACAAGGGCTACGAGCCATTGACCCCGACCTATACGCTGCGACGGCGCTGGTCCGACCGGGTCAAAACACTGGAAGAGCCGCTTTTTCCAGGCTATGTGTTCGTGCGGACACAGGGCGTCACCAACGGCCTGGTCTGCTCCACGCCGGGCGTGGTGCGCCTATTGAGCTTTGGCGGTCGCCCGAGCCCCATTCCAGCGCTCGAAATCGACGCCATCCGCAGCCTGACGCGCCTCGGCCAGCCCGTGCCCGCGCCCTACTGCTCGATCGGGCGCAAGGTGAAGATCGTCGAGGGGCCGTTCGAGGGCGTCGTGGGCATCATCAAGGAAATCCGCGACCGGGCCTGCCTGATCGTGTCCGTGGAGCTGATCGAGCAGTCGATCCGCGTCGACGTGACGGAGTTCCAGTTCGAAGCGCTCGCCTGACGAGCCCGGCTTCCCACGCTTCCCGGAAGCCCACTGCCGCACCACTCCTTCCACCCGAGAGTCCGCTCATGACCAGAACGCAGATGCTCGATCTCATCGCGCAGCAGACGCGCGAGGTGCTTCCGGAGCTCGCCGCGCACGAGTTCAGCGCCAGCGACCGGCTGGCCGACCTGGGCGCCAACTCCGTGGACCGCGCCGAGATCACGATGCTCGTGCAGGAAGCCCTGGGCCTGTCCGTGCCGCGGGTCGAGCTGTTCGGGCCGACCAACGTCGGTGAACTGGCCGACCTGCTGCTGCGCAAGCTCGATGGCCGCTGAAGCGCTGGTCACCGGCATGGGCGTGATCGCCTCGCTGGGGCAGGGCAAGGCGCGCTTCGCCGAGGCGCTGCTCGCGGGCGAGAGCGCCTTCGGCGTCATGCAGCGCCCAGGTCGCCAGCACGAGTCCGCGTACGTCGGGGCGGAGATCGGCGAGTTCGCCAGCCCGCCGCGCATCGCTCGCCAGGCACTACGCGCCGCCTCGTTCTCGGCCCAGCTCGCGCTCGTGGTCCTGGAGGAGGCCTGGAGCGAGGCGCGCCTGGGCGACGTCGACCCGCGGCGTGTCGGGCTCATCGTCGGTGGCTCCAACGTCCAGCAGCGCGAGTTGACCCGTACGCACGAGGCCTATCGCGAGCGCGCCGCCTTCCTGCGTCCGAGCTATGCGCTGACCTTCATGGACTCGGACCTGTGCGGCTTCTGCACCGCGGCCTTCGGCATCCGCGGCTTCGCCTACACCGTGGGCGGGGCCTCGGCCAGCGGGCAACTGGCCGTGATCCACGCGGCGCAAGCGGTGCTGAGCGAACAGGTCGACGTCTGCATCGCCCTGGGCGCGCTCATGGACCTGTCGCACTGGGAGTGCCGCGCGCTGCGAGCCGTGGGCGCCATGGGGTCGGACCGTTGGGCCGACGCGCCCGCGCTGGCCTGTCGGCCGTTCGACCGCGACCACGACGGCTTCATCTTCGGCGAGTCCTGTGGCGCGTTGGTGGTGGAGTCCGCGCGCTCGTGTGCGCGGCGTGGCGGTCGGCCGTATGCGGCCCTGCGCGGGTGGGGCATCGCCATGGACGGCAACCGCAACCCCGATCCCTCGCTCGAAGGCGAGACGCAGGCCATCCGCGATGCGCTCGACGCGGCCGGTTGGCGGGCGGAGCAGGTCGACTACGTCAACCCGCACGGCACGGGCTCGATCGTCGGCGACGAGACCGAACTCCAGGCGCTGCGCGCGTGCGGCCTGACGGGCGCGCGCCTGAACGCGACCAAGTCGCTCATCGGCCACGGACTGAGCGCCGCAGGCTGCGTGGAGGTGATCGCCACGCTGTTGCAGATGCAGGCCGCGCGGCTGCATCCCACGCGCAACCTCGAGCACCCGATCGACCCGACCCTCAACTGGGTCAGGGAGCATCCCGTGGAGCACCAGATCGACAACGCGCTGACGCTCAGCATGGGCTTCGGCGGCATCAACACGGCACTCTGCTGGCAGCGCTCGGCGCAGCCGGTCGCGTGCCTCGCAGGACAGGCCACGGCGTGAGCTACGAGACCATCCAGGTCGAGTTCCAGGGCCCGCTGTGCCAGGTGCGGTTCGACCGGCCTGCCGCGCACAACGCCATCAACGCGCGCCTGGTGGCGGAGCTGCACCAGGTGCTCGACCTGTGCGAGCAGTCCGTCACGGTCGTGGTCCTGTCGGGCTCCGCGGAGGTCTTCTGCTCGGGGGCCGATTTCAAGGAAGTCGGCGCGGCCTGGGACGGCGGAGCGGGTGCGCTCTACGATCTGTGGCTGCGACTGGCGCTCGGGCCGTTCGTGTCGCTGGCGCACGTGCGCGGCAGCGCCAACGCCGGAGGGCTCGGCTTCGTGGCCGCCAGCGACGTCGTGCTGGCCGACGAGGGCGCGCGCTTCGGGCTGTCGGAGCTGCTCTTCGGTCTCTATCCGGCCTGCGTCCTGCCTTTCCTGGCGCGCCGCGTCGGCTTCCAACGCGCGCACTATCTGACGCTCAGCACGCAGCCCGTCAGCGCGCTCCAGGCCCGCGAGTGGGGGCTGGTGGACGCCTGCGAGCCGACCAGCGAGGCGCTCGTCCGGCGCCATCTGCAGCGCCTGCGGCGCCTGTCGAAGGTCGCCATCGGCCGCTACAAAGACTACGCCGGCCGACTCGCCTGGCCGCTGCGCGAGCAGCGCGCGGCGGCCCTGGCCGGCAACCGCGAAGTCTTCGAGGACGAAGGCAACCGGCGCGCCATCGCGCGCTACGTCGAGCGCGGCCTGCTGCCGTGGGAGAGCGAGTGATGGCGGGCCAGACCGTCTTCATGTTCTCGGGCCAGGGCTCGCACTACTACCACATGGCCGGCGAGCTGTTTGCGGGCCATGCCGCCTTTCGCCGGCGCATGCTGGCCCTGGACGAGGTCGCGCGCGGCGCGTGCGGCCACTCGATCGTGGCGGCGCTCTACTCCGACGCACGGCGCAAGGCCGATCCGTTCGAGCGCACGCTCTTCAGCCATCCCGCCATCTTCATGGTCGAGCACGCGCTCGCCGAGACGCTCCAGGAGGCCGGCGTGCACGCCGACATGGTGCTGGGCGCGAGCATGGGGGCCTTCGCGGCCGCGGCCTTCGCGGGCTTCCTGGACGTCGAACAGGCGCTGCTGGCGGTCGTGCGCCAGGCGCGGGCGCTCGAAGAGCAGGCCGAGCCCGGCGGCATGACCGCGGTGCTGGCCGCTCCCAGCCTGTTCGACGAGGGCTTCCTGAACGAGCGCGCGGAGCTGGCCGCGGTCAATTTCTCCGAGCACTTCGTGGTCTCCGCGCGCAGCGCGGAGCAGGTCGAGATCGAAGCCGCCCTGGCGCGACGTGACGTCGGCTTCCAGCGTCTGGCTGTGTCGTTCCCGTTCCATTCGCGCTGGATGGACGAGGCCCGCGCGCCCTTCGAGGCCTTCATGCGTCAGGTGCCGTGCCGCACGGGCAGCCTGCCCCTCGTGTGCAGCGCTCATGGGGCCGGCCTGACCGAGCTGCCCCCGGGCTACTTCTGGAGCGCCGTGCGCCGACCGATCCGCTTCCGCGAGACCATCGCGCAGCTCGAGCGCGGCGGCCCGCGCCGCTACGTCGACGTCGGCCCCGCCGGCACGCTCGCTACTTTCGTGAAATACGCGCTGCCGCCGGACAGCGCCTCCAGCACGCACGCGATCCTGACGCCGTACGGCCGCGACCAGAAGAGCCTCGCGGCCGCCGCGGCGCGGCTCGCGCACTGACGCGCCCGACGTCCGCAGGGGCGCCGGGCGCGGCCCCACGCACAACGCTCGGTCACTGATCGGAGATCTCACGATGATCGCATTCACATTTCCGGGGCAGGGCTCGCAGAAGCGCGGCATGGGCAAGGAGCTGTTCGACGAGCTGCCCGAATACGCCGCCGTGGAACGGGAGGTCGATGCGCTGGTCGGCTACTCGATGCGGCAGCTCTGCGTCGAAGACCGGGACAACCGCCTCAAGGAGACGCAGTTCACCCAGCCGTGTCTCTACGTGGTCAACGCCCTGCACTACTTCAAGGCCCGCGCGCAGGGCGTCACGCCAGACTACTTGGCCGGACACAGTCTGGGCGAGTACAACGCGCTGCACGCGGCGGGAGTGTTCGACTTCCTGACCGGCCTGCGGCTGGTGCAGAAGCGCGGCGAGCTGATGTCCCAGGCCCGCAACGGCGGCATGGGCGCTGTCATCGGCCTCGGCCCGGACCAGATCACGGACGTGCTCGCCAAGCACGGCTTCACCGGCATCGACGTGGCCAACTTCAACACGCCGACCCAGACGGTCGTCTCGGGTGCGCTCGACGAGATCAGGCGCGTCGGTCCCGCGTTCGAGAGCGCCGGCGCACGCACGTACGTCCAGCTCCCCGTGAGCGCCGCCTTCCATTCGCGCTACATGCAGGACGCCGCGCGCGCCTTCGCCGACTTCCTGGCGCCGCTGACCTTCGCCGCGCCCAAGATCCCGGTGGTCGCCAACGTGAGCGCCGAACCGTATCCGACCGCCGATCCCTCGACGGCCGTGAAGGCCCTGCTGTCGCGCCAGATCACGCACTCGGTGAACTGGGAGCGCAGCGTGCGCTATCTCATGCGGCAGGGTTGTACGCAGTTCATCGAGGTCGGGCCGGGCAACGTGCTCGCCAAGATGCTGCAGCAGATCCAGGCCAGCGCCAACTGAAGGCGGACCCCATGACCTCGGACGCCACCTTCGCAGCCTGCGCGCCGGAGAGTGCCGACGAGCGTCTGCACGACTCGACGGAGGCCTACCTGAAGTCGCTCATCGCCGAGGCCACCGGCACCGTCGCGCACGACGTCGACGCGCGGGCGGCCTTCGGCGAGTTGGGCGTGAACTCGTTCCAGGTGCTGAAGATCATCAAGCGCCTGGAGACCGACTTCGGGCGCCTGCCGAAGAGCCTGCTGTTCGAGAACTTCAACGTCCACGACCTGGCCGCCTACTTCGTCGCCAAACACAAGGACACGCTGCTGGCCAGGTGGGCCGTGGCGCCCGTAGCGCCGCCAGAACAAGGCGCGCCGTCCCCCGATCCGGCCGCCATCGCGTCCGCGCCGGCACGCCATGTCGACGCGCGCGCGCCGCTCGTGATGCTGGAGCGCGAGGCCTACGCCGACGCGCAACTCGGGGAGCTGCTGCGCGGCCTGTTCGAGCGCCACAAACTCGAGGGCAGCGTGTCACGCGGCACGCGCCGCATCGCGCCGCAGCTCTTCATCGGGAGCGCGCGCCGCGGCTTCTTCAACTTCGGTCGTCGCCAGGAGATCTTGCTGCTCTACGGCTACACCGGCCCGCGCGACTACCTGCCGGAGCTGCTCGAGGAAGTGCAGCGCTACTGCGTCGAGCGCGCGCTGCAACTCAACGTCTTCAGCGACGAACCGGTCCCGCCGGTGGCCGGCGTGGGGTACTCGGCCACGCCCTTCGGCGTCCTGCAGCGCATCACGGGACTGCGCCAGTTCAACCTGCAGGGCGGCCCGATGCGCCGCTTGCGCTATCAGGTGGCGGCTTTCCAGAAGCGCGGGGCGTGCCGCACGGAGGAGTACCACTGTGGCGCTGACCGGGGCCAGGCCGAACGCATCGTCGACGTGATCGAGCGCTGGTGCGCGTCGCGCACCGTCGTCAACCCGCTGGTGCACGACGTCAAGGCCGAGCTGCTGGCCGGCGCGCTGCGCAGCGAGCACCGCGTCTTCCTGACCTTCCTGGGTGACGCGCTGCAGAACGTGATCCTCATCGCTCCGCTGTGCGCGCAACAGAACGGTTACCTGATGGACCTCGAGTTCTACCCGCCCGACATGCCGCTGGGCGGCCTCGAGTTCGCCATCGTCGAGGTCATCAAGACGCTGGCCGCCGAGGGCTGCGACGTCTTGAGCCTGGGCGGAACCTACGGCTGCAAGCTCGCGCCGTCGCCCAGCGCCGACCCCGAGATCGACCGGCTGCTCGACGAGCTGCGCCAACAGAACGTCTTCAACGACGCCGGCAATCTCCAGTTCAAGAACAAGTTCCGCCCGGAAAGCCGCTCCGTCTACCTGTGCCGGCCGCTCGGCAGCGGGCGACCCGAGAACGTCGTCGACGTGATCATGATGATCGCGCAGCCCGAAGACGCGCAGCCGCTCGCGGAGGCGCCGGCCCAGGCCGCGTCGCCCGCCCCGGCCCTGCCCGGGCCTGACGTCACAACGCCCCTCGGCGCCTGCGCGCTCGTGGGCAACCAGCGCTCGCAGGTGCTCGCGCGTCACGGCTTCAACCCGCTCGACGTGCCGGCCGCGCTGGTCGACTTCGACCTGCGCACCGACTCCTGGGCGCAACTGGAGCTGCCCGCCAGCGACGCGCGCCTGCGGCGCCTGCGCGAGCAGATCCAACTCCCGGTGCGCGTCGATGAGCTGCTGCGCAGCGTCTTCCCGTTGCCCCACTGCGTCCTGACCGTCTCGGGGCAGGCGGCCGAGCGCGCGTTCTTCAGAGCCTGGCCGAGACGCGGGGCCGTGCTCCAGAACCTGCTCTTCCCGAGCACCATCTTCCACGCGCTCGACAACGGCTTCACGAACGAAGAGCTGCCTCGACACGCGGCGCTGGAGCCGGACTCGGCCGAGCCCTTCAAGGGCGACCTGGACTGGGACCAGCTCGAAGCCCGCCTCGCGCGCGGCGCGCACGAGGTCGCCTGCGTGTGTCTCGACCTCTGCAACAACGCCACCGGAGGGCAGCCGGTGTCGCTTGCGCACCTGCGCCGCGTGCGGCGTCTGCTGGCGCCGCACGGCCTGGCGTTGGTGCTCGACGCCACGCGCGTGATCGAGAACGCAGCCCTGCTCGTCGAACGCGAGGCGGACTGCGCGGGGCGCAGCCTGATGGACGTCGTCGCCGATCTGCTGTCGTGCGCCGACGTCGTCGTCGGCAGCCTCACCAAGGACTTCTGCGTGCCGCGCGGCGGCATAGTGGCCGTGCGCGACGCGGCCCTGTTCGACACGCTGCGGCAGCGCGTGCATCAGGACGGAGCCGGACTCGAGGCGCTCGACGAGCGTTTGGTGGCGCTGTCGCTGAAGAGCCGCAAGTCGCTCGAAGAGGCGGTGCTGCAGCGCATGGACTCCGTGCGGCGCGTCTTTCGCGCCCTGGACGAGCGCGGCGTGCCGCTCGTGCGGCCGGCCGGCGGACACTGCGTCCTGATCGACGTCGCGCGCTTGCCCGAGTTCAGCGCCTGCCCGGAGCCGGTGGCCTCGTTCCTGGCCTGGCTGTACCTCAACACCGGCGTGCGCGCCGCCGCGCACGGCGTCGGCCAGACGCGCCGCCCGAGGCTCGACGCGCTGGTGCGCCTGGCGCTCCCCGTCGGGCTGGCACGCGAGCACGTCGAGGTCGTGATCGCGCGCCTGCTGGAAGCCTTCGCTCGGCGCGCCGACGTCCCGGAGCTGGCTCTGGCCGAGCGCGGCCTGCGCGCTTCCGGAGAACCGCACGCCAGCTATCGCCTGCTGGCCTACCGCAACGCCAGCGCGGCGCTCGAGAGCCTGAGCGCGACGTCGCTCGCCGAGAGCGGAGCGCGCCCCGGCGCCGAGCGGCAGGCCGCGCGCGACGCGGTCGCGCCGTCCGGGTCTGCAGACGCGCCCAGAACGTCGCCAGAGGTCGTGCCGGCTCCGGGTCCGGCCGTCCTCGCGCGCCGCGCCGGACGTGTGGCCGTCATCGGCATGGCCGGGCGCTATCCGCAGGCCGCCAACATGCACGAGCTGTGGCAGAACCTGGTGCAGGGCCGCGACTGCATCACGGACCTGCCGGCCGACCGCCACGCACGCCGGCTGCGTTATGGACCCGCCGCGCGTTATCGCGGCGGTTTCCTCGACGAGGTCGACCGTTTCGACTCGCTGTTCTTCAACATCTCGCCGCGTGAAGCCGAGCTGCTCGACCCACAGGAGCGGCTCTTTCTCGAGGTCGCCTGGGAGGCGCTCGAGGACGCCGGCTACTACCCCGAGAGCCTGACGGGCGAAGACGGCACGCGCGACGTGGGCGTCTTCGTCGGCGCCGTGTGGGCCATGTACCAGATGCTCGGCGTGGAGGAGCGTCACGCCGGCCACGTGAGCCCGCCGCCCAACTCGTTCCTGTGGAGCGTCGCCAACCGCGTGTCGTACTGGATGAACTTCTCCGGCCCCAGCCTCACGGTGGACACGGCCTGCTCTTCGAGCCTGACGGCCCTGTACCTGGCCTGCGAAGCGTTGCAGGCGGGCGACTGCTCCACGGCGCTGGTGGGCGGCGTCAACCTGGACCTGCACCAGGCCAAGCTCGACATCAACCTCGCCGGCGGCGCCCTGTCGCCCGACGGGGTGTGCCGCAGTTTCGGCCGGGGCGCCAACGGCTACGTGGCCGGCGAGGGCGTCGGGGCGCTGCTGCTCAAGCCGCTCGAACGCGCCCTGGCCGACGGCGACAACGTGCAGGGCGTGATCAGGAGCGTCGTGGCCAACCACGGCGGCCGCACCAGCGGCTACACCGTGCCCAACCCGAAGGCCCAGGCGGGCCTGATCCTCGCCGCCCTGCGCAAGGCCGAGGTCGACGCGCGCAGCCTGGGCTTCATCGAGGCCCACGGCACGGGCACCGCGCTCGGCGACCCGATCGAGATCGCCGGTCTCAGCGAGGCCTTCGAGGCCTACGCCGTGCCCAGGCAGAGCTGCGCGATCGGCTCGGTCAAGAGCAACATGGGCCATCTCGAGGCCGCGGCCGGCATCGTGGGCGTGTCGAAGGTGCTGCTCCAGATGCAGCAGCAACGTCTCGCGCCTTCGCTGCACTCCGCCGAGCTCAACGAGCTGATCGACTTCGCGAGCACGCCCTTCTACGTCGTGCAGACGGCGCAAGCCTGGCAGCCGCGCGTCGTCGACGGCGTCAGCACGCCGTTGCGCGCGGGCGTCAGCTCGTTCGGCGCGGGCGGCTCGAACGCCCACGTGATCCTGGAGCGCCACGCGGACGAAGCGCCCGTGGCCGAGGCCGCCGAGGAGTCGCGCGAGCTGATCTTCCCGCTCTCGGCCAGGACCGAGGAGCAACTGCGCGCGCAGGCTGCCCGGCTTGCCGACTGGCTGCAGCGCGGGCCGGCGCGCCTGCGCGACGTGGCGCACACGCTGCAGGTCGGCCGCAAGGCCTTCGATCACCGTCTGGCCGTCGTGGCGCGCACGCAGGCCGAGTTGCTGCAGCGCCTGCAGGGCTGCGCGCAGGGTCGCGCCGAAGACGTCGCCGTGGGCCACGTCAAGTCCGGCGAGGCCGCCACGCGCCTGCTCGACCGCCGCGAGAAGCAGGAGTTCCTGCGCCTGCTCGCGCAGCGCCGCGACGCGCGACGGCTGGCCCAGGCCTGGGTCGAGGGCCTGTTCAGCGACTGGCACGGCACGCACGAGCGCGCCGGCCGGCGCAGAGTCTCGCTGCCCACGTACCCGTTCGCGGGACCACGCCACTGGGCCGCCGCTCGCGCTGCGCCCAGCCCGGCGCACGCCGCACAGGCGCGCGCCCTGCACCCGCTGATCGACGCCAACGAGTCGACCTTCGAGCGCCAGGTGTTCAGCAAGGCTTTCCACGAACGCGACTTCTTCATCTACGACCATCGCGTGGCCGGCGTGCCGACTCTGCCGGGCGTGGCCTATCTCGAGCTGGCGCGCAAGGCCGGCGAACTGGCGGCCGCCGGCCGCAGCGTGCGCAAGCTGCGCAACGTCGTGTGGATGAGTCCCATCGCGGTGCTGGGCTCGGAGGCCAAGCAGGCCTTCATCGAGCTGACGGCGGGCGACGAGCTGGTGCGCTTCGAGGTCGCGAGCAGCGACGAGCAGGGCCAACGGGTCGTGCACTGCCAGGGCGCGCTCGAGTACGCGCCGCTTGGAGCCTCGGCGCCCGACGCGGAGTACGTCGACCTGGCGGGCGTGCGCGCGCGCTGCGTGAAGGTCAACGAGGGCGCGCGCGTCTACCCGGCCTTCAAGTCCTTCGGGCTCGACCTGGGGCCGAGCTTCCAGGTGCTCGAGGACGTGTACAAGGGCGAGCACGAGACCCTGGGCGTGCTGGCGCTGCCTGCCTGCCGCGCGGACGATCTCGGCGCGCTCGTGCTGCACCCGTCGCTGCTCGACGGATCACTGCAGGCGGGCGTCGGGGCGCAGCTCGGGGCGCGGCTCGACGAGATGTTCGTGCCCTTCTACGTCGGCGAGGTGGAGCTGCTGCACCCGCTGCCGCAACGCTGCTACAGCTACGTCACGCAATCGCAGTCGCAGAGCGCGCGCGTGGTCAAGAGCGACGTGGCCATCCTGGACGAGAGCGGGCGCGTGCTGATTCGGATACGCGAGTCGACCGGCGTGCCGCTGCGCGAGCTGCACAAGCAGGCGGCTCCGGCAGCGCAGCCCGATCCCTTTCGCACGCTCTATTACGCCTACGACTGGCAGCCCGCGCCGACGCCGGTCACGGCCGCGGCCGAAGCGCCCGGAGCCGTCGTGCTCTTCGAGGCCGGCAGCGCCCTGTGCGAGCTGTGGCGCGAGCGTCTGCGCCGCAGCGGCGCGGGCCAGCCCGCTCTGGTGCTGGTGCAGCCCGGCGGCGGCTACGCGCACGACGGGCAGTTCTCGTACGTGGTCGACGCCGACGCAGGCGAGGACTTCAGCCGCGTCTTCGAAGCGCTGGCGGCGCGTGGCCAGCGGGTCGACACGGTGTGCTTCGCCTGGCCCGTCGACGCGGACGAGAGCGACGCCGAGCGTCAGATCTACGGCTTCCTGTTCCTGTGCCAGGCGCTCGTGCGCCACAGGCTCGACGGCCAGGTCCAACTGCTCTACCTCTCGTCGGCCCCGTCCGGCGAGTCGCGGCCGCACGACGTGGCGGTGGACGGCTTCTTGAAGTGTCTGCGCCTGGAGCATCCGCGGCTCTCCGCCAAGACGCTGGAAGTCGTGCAGCCGTCGCCGGATCGTGAGGAGCTGCTGTCCGCCGTGCTGGCCGAGCTGCGCGCGCGCGCGCAGGACGCCACGGCGGTGCGCTACGAGGCCGGCGCGCGTCACGTCCGGCGGCTGGCGGCCTGCGAGCCTGGCCAGGAGGCGCAAGACGCGCCCGCGCCGGGCGTCGTCGTGCGGCGTCAGGGCGTCTATCTGATCACCGGCGGCGGCGGCGGATTGGGCCTGCTCCTGGCCGAGTTCCTGGCCCGCACCTACGACGCGCGGCTGGTGCTGAGCGGCCGCTCGGCGCTCTCCGCCGCGAGCCAAGCCAGACTCGCGGCCTTGCACGACCAGGGCGCGTCGGTCGTCTACTCGCGCGCTGACGTGTGCCAGCGCGACGACGTCGAGCGCCTGGTGCGCGAGTGCAAAGCGACCCACGGCCGACTCGACGGCATCCTGCACTGCGCGGGCGTGCTGCGCGACTCGGCCCTGCGCAACAAGACGCGCGCGGAGATGAGCGCGGTGCTGGCGCCCAAGCTCGCCGGCACGCTGCACCTCGACGCCGCCACGCGCGACGAACCGCTCGAGCTGTTCGTGCTGTTCTCGTCGCTCACGGCCCTGGGCGGCAACGCGGGCCAGTGCGACTACGGCTTCGCGAACCGCTTCCTCGACGCCTTCGCCGAACGTCGCGAACGGCTGCGCGCGCAGGGCGCGCGCAGCGGTCGCACGCTGAGCCTCAACTGGGGCCTGTGGGCCGAGGGCGGGATGCGCGTCGGCCCCGAGGTCGAGCGCTTCATGCGCGACAAGCTCGGCCTGCGGCCGCTGCCCACTCCGGCCGGCCTGCAGGCCTTCGAGCGCGCGCTGGCCGGCACGCGCGCGCAGATCGCGGTGGTCGAGGGCCTGCGCGAACGTCTCGAGGCGGCCTGGGGACTGCACGCCGCGCCGGCCGCCGCCCCTGCGCACGACGAGGCCGCGGCGCGCGCCGCGCAGCCCACGCCGACCAGCGCGGCACGTCCGGAGGCCGCGCGCGGCGCCGCGTACGAGCGCATCCAGCACACGATCGTCGAGAAGCTGGCCCTGGTGCTGCAACTCGAACCCGCGGCCATCCCGCACGACGCCCCGTTCGCGGACTTCGGCGTCAACTCGGTCATGGGCGTGGAGATGGTGCGCACCATCAACGAAGCGCTGCAGATCGACCTCGACCCGCTCAAGCTGTTCGAATACACGACGGTCGACGAGCTGAGCGACCACATCTGGGCCACGCGGCCGCAGCAGGCGTCCGCGCAGGCGCCGGCCGCGGCGCCCGTCGCCGAGCCGGCGCGCCCGACGCCCCCGCCGGCCGAGCAGCCGTTCGCGCGCAAGGCGCGCCCCTCCGCAGGGCCGGCGCAGACC